>Ga0115008_10001016_pt1 | contig 22182 bp, 15 predicted proteins | sample FraStrMetagenome_FD_87164 | JGI IMG/M metagenome (GOLD analysis project Ga0115008, IMG submission 87164) | Marine eukaryotic phytoplankton communities from Arctic Ocean - Fram Strait ARC3M Metagenome | ecosystem: Environmental > Aquatic > Marine > Oceanic | place: Fram Strait | collected...
CTGTAGCCATCCCTTTGACCGTAGACCGTAGACCGTAGACCGTAGACCGTGGAGTCTGTAGTCTGTAGTCTGTGCGGCTATGTTCTTAGTTCTTAGCTATTCTCGTTCCGCGCTTGCTTTTATTAATACATGATATATCACACACACATCATGCATATGTGATTTGAAATTTAGGCGCTCTTTTCTTTTCACTGTTTCTCTATTTTGAATACCGGTACTCTGAAATTAGCAACGACCAAAATTGATCGCACTTTGAAGAAAAGTATACAAAGAGCACATCAGCCACAATGCAACAGAAAAGTTTATAAAGAGCACATCAACCATAATGCAACGTCTATATCTGCTTAAAACGAATACTGTCAACAACACAAAGGTTCACCATAACTTTGCTCTCTCATTTCTCAAGACATAATATATCTTTCTGTTCTGCCTTCATTCAAGCGTCGCTTCAAATTTATTTGTACAATGTACTTAAACCAATTTCCTCGAATAGCAATTTTCTATGCTTTTCTACCAAACTTTTCTCATTCCGTTGAGGATATGCCTGTCAATGAAATGATACAGAACCCATCATTCCCAGGTAAGTCGACACGAGCAAGCAAAGGAGTCATAAAGCACTCGAAAAGTAAAGAGAAGAAACATCAACATCATTCCTGGCCTTCACTATCTCCCAATAAAAGCAGTAAGTAAAATAGTTAGTTGTTTTGATGGTTTCTTAAATTGATATTGATCATATTGCTATCAAGACGTTCAAAATAAGCACCACAGCTCTATTTGGCCTTCCGAAGCGCCTTTCAGTAAAGAAGGATTTGGTGAGATAGTTCTAATTTTAAAATTAATGCAGTCTTCTAAGCTCACATCACTGTAAACTTTATGCCTTCTTCATAGAAACATTAAAGCCATCTCAGGAGGCTACATCGATTCCGACAGAAATACCTTCTGAAGCGCCGTTCAGCGGAGAAGGATTCGGTGAGAAGCTTGTGTAATCTTGACTTCAGCACCGACGTATATGCTCACAATAGTGCAAACTTCATGCTTTCCTTATAGAAGAATCAAATCCATATCAGGGGGGTACATCGATCCCGACCATGCATGTTCGCAACAATAAAATAAGTGAAATGCCTTCTAGTCCCACGTCGCACTTCGATGAGCACACTTTGGTTCCGTCTTTATTACACACTGACAAATATAACAATCATCGTACATCTATTCCCTTACAGATTAGCAAAGCACCGTTTTTCGAGTCTCATGTGCCAACTGTCCCATTTTCATTCCCAACGTTCCACCCAAAGACTCATCTTCCATCACAAATTCACCAGTGGAAAACAGAGCAGCCGGAACATTATCATTCATTCTCGCTAAATCCGGCCGAATATATAGGTAAAGCTGTGGATTTTGTCCCGTTCATGATGCAGGTCGATTTCAAGAATTTACAAAATCAAGTCAGCAATAAGGATACAGTTGATAGATCATTCTCTTCAGAAAAACTTCTCTTGGAGATGGAAAAATATTTGTACGAAAATTGGTGCTCCAATCTTAATGGATATTGTACCCTTTTCCAATTTGACTTATATAAGCAACTCATCACGCAAAGCGACAAGCTCGCAATACAATCAAGCATTGTGTTTCGAATCTACGGAAGTGCAGACTTTACGAAGGAACAATATCCCAACATTGAAGATTTAACCATGTACATTTTTAACGTATTTGATGACAAGGGTACCGATTACTTCCTGTCAACTCTTCATCAATTAAATGATGAATGCTTTTCAAACATTATTGATATACAAGTTTACGGTTCCGATGAAGAACAAAATCCTGATTTCGATGAATCAAGACCATATATTCAAAATGGAAGCAAGAAAAAACTAGATTTCGATTTGGAAAGACGCATTCCAGTATTAACTCTTATGGTTTGTGTTTGCCTAATAGGCTTCTTAGTACTCCGCTTGAAAGCTAACATCGTTGAAATGAACCACAGGAGAGAAGTTACCGGTGGCTTCGAAAGCGAAGCTAGTGTGAAATCTTTGCAAAGTAAAGCAAGCCAACTCTATATTCAAAGCACATTTTCGTCAGGAAATGGCGATTCCTTATCAATGGTTCGATCCATTCCATCGAGTGATGAAACTACGTCATCTCCGAACGGAAACGATGAGAAGAATTTAAGTCACGATTTCGAAGAAATCTGGTGCAGTGATGATACTTTGTACAGCACCACGCAAGGTGGAAGAGTTTCCTTGTAATATACTTCGTAATATCATTAACAAATAAATAATTTAGTAACTTTGTTATTCGTGAATATTTGAAAATGCTTTTTGATAGAATTACATATAAGCGCAAAATCAGTGCTTATTACTTTTAAAATATGACAACACCTATTCAAGTACGTAAGGAAAATCATAAATAAGCATTCTTAATTATTTGTGGTCAAGGTCAAAAGTAATTGCACATGCGTTTTCAATAACTTTTAAAAAGCTCCACATCAAACAAATTTTTTATCATTGTGAGGTGATTCACTTTATGATCCGTAGAAAGGCTAATTGTCTTCTCATCGGAGGGTCTTAACGACTGAGATTAGACTGTGCGCTGATTTAATATATTATGAAAGACTTCTATTTCTTCAGTAACTTGCTGGAAAACAAAGCCGCAACCAAAATTGCAGACGAAAGCGCCAGTAACGTTTTCCCTTCAAGTTTGCTTGAAGAGCCCTTTGCAGTCTTCTCACTTTTGGAAAGCTCCTGAAGAATTTATGTTCATGAGCTGCTTACAGTTTATACTTGATATTTTTCTTGTAAATTGAACGTACCTTTTTAGCACAAACACACGCTCCTCTGATGCCTAAGTCTTCGGGAATTACAGCGAACACAGGTATCGATTTCATCAATTTTGAAAGCCTTCCCCTTTCACCTAAAGAAGGAGTATAAGCAAAATTAACGCAGGTAAATCTAATGTCAAGATTTGTCTACCATCTTACCAAAAGCTTTCATGAAAGGTGAGTCCGAACCTTCGATATATTTAATGTTCTTCGGTGTTAAGCCACCAGTCAAAAAAATTCCTGTGGAAATTACATAAATAAGCAACACGTATTTTCACTACGTTTTCGGATGATATTTACCTCCAGTTGGTATAAACTTTGCGGCAACACTGCCAGTTTCGGCACCGTAAGTTCTAATACACCATAAAAAGGCCAAAAATGAGATTTTCAAACAGTGTAATAAAGTTGCATAATGATATTTTGATATCGCAATCTTACGTTGCAAATATGAGCATGGTTTCTTCACATAATGATCCAGGTTTCGCGTTCATCGAAATATACTTTCCCTTCATTGCCCCACCATTCACAATCTGTTCGTGAGCAACTTTATCAACACGGTCCGGGTATTCGCCAGCTAAATAGTCGTATACATTTACAATCCCGGTTCCACTACAGACTCGTTCGACTGAAATTCGATTATCACAACCGTAGCGATTACGAATAAATTGAAACATTTTAAATTGTTCACTGGAGCGCGGAACGAAGTCGGAATGACCACCCTCTGAGGCAAAGCATGCATAGTCTTTGGTGTCACCAGTGCTAGTAGTCAGATAGCATTCTCCCAATCCAGTACCAGCCCCTACGCATGCCTAGGATATTAAAGAGATATCAACAAAGGTAACAAAACAATATCACCAAAAATACAGGAAAAAGAAGAACTAACCTTCGGGCCTGTTTCATTCACAGGATCTCCTTTGTTCACTACGATGCATTCAGTTTCATAATCTACAGTTAAGACACCATATCCCATCCCTACAAAATCATTGACCACCTTGGCAATCGTAATACATTCAAAAGTATCGACAACTGCAGCACCGTTCACTTCAAACTTTCCATCAATTACATTTGAAAAGTTACACGTATTCTCAAACACAGGACCAGCACATGCAAAGCAACACACCACTGTCAACCCATACTCGGTGGGAGAAACCCCTTGAGAACTCAGCGATTCATTCAGTACTAGGTCTAAAAGCTTAAGGAACCCGCCATACGCGAGGGATGGATCCGCATTGCCACTTGTACTGTACTCCTTGTAAAAATCAGGTTTGTTTTCAGGAGTTGTCGGCTTAAACAGTGCAAAGCGACTGTTAGTGCCACCGATATCGCCACCTAGTATGTAGGTGCTCATGATAGTATATTCTGATAAGTGTAACTTTTTGTGAAGGAGGAGCAGATGGGAAGTCAAATTAATTGTGTAGCTCAAAATAAAGATTTTTGGAAAAAATATCTTTTTGGCCCGGGTTGCGAAGGGAGAAAATCGGTTACACATATAAACAATCCTCCTCCGAACCTGGAACTGATGAAGAGGATGAGTTACCGGTATTAATAAAACTACAAAGTAATTTATACCTGGTACAATAGTAGAAGTTAACAAAATAAAAGCATACAGATTAAATAAATTAGAGATGAAGAATTGTTTTCGATTATATATAGACTTATCGATATTGGTTGATGGTCAACATTTAAATATATACATACATGTGTGTACGTATAACTTATACATTTTTTTTGTACATCTCTTGTTGAATATTTGTTTATTTATGTGAGTGTGAGTTCTCTCGCAACAGATAATAAAAACAAAAAATTATGATGACAGCATCCAGCTGATCTGCCTCGCGATGTGTTCATGAACTTCACAGGTTTTGTAGACTCTACATATGACAAAGACACAAACGAAAGGTTTCACTCTGTATGCATCGTACATGTTAAATAAAATCCATAAAACACAGCTGCAGCTGCTACCCTGTTACCTACGAGCGGGAATCAATCATCTCCAGGTTTCCAGGGTACAAAAATCCAAATACCGGTATTAATACATGTACAAATTTACAACATTACGAAATGACGTAGGTACGGACGGACGGACCTACTCGTACATATGATATGCTTCAGTTCCCCTCTTCTTCCACTTCAACGCCCAAATTGGCTGTCCGCTGTCTCCTAACCCTGACTCTAACCCATTTACAGATTGACTATACTTTACACTAACGATGCCTTCACTGATATTAACTATAGTCATAATAACCATAACATGTTCCCTTCCATTCCTAGTAGATGCCATTGAGGACGCAACAGCTGGTGTATCAATGGGAACAACGATAGTGGCAGCAAAGTTCGACGAAGGAGTTGTGTTGGCATCCGATTCACGTACTTCTGTATCAACGTACGTTTCCAATCGATATGCTGCCAAGATTAACGTTTTGTTTGATCATGGTGCGATGGAGGGAGATGCTGCGTGCGTCTGTAGGTCTGGTTCGGCAGCTGATACACAGCACTTGATTGAACGTGTACGCGAAGACTTGTTTCGGCGGCAACATTCATCCTTTTCGCTTCCTCGGGTGAGCGTGAAAAGTGCAGCCTTTTACATGAAGCATTTAATGAATCGTATATTGGAAAAAGAAAACCCCAACTTTTCTTGTGCTCTGATATGTGCTGGATATGACTCAGAGTTGGGAGAGGGGGTTATTTATTCTATTCTTCCTTCTGGGGCATTTTTCGATGAAAGTGATGTTGGCGTTGTAACGCTTGGATCAGGATCCGTATTTGTTCAGGCGTATTTGGATGATTATTACAGGCCTAATATGAACAGAGATGAAGCTATTTCTTTCCTCGCTAGAGCAGTTGAGCTTGCAATAGCAAGGGACGGTCAATCTGGTGGGTCTGCTAATTTGTGTGTAATTGATAAGAGTGGATGCAAATTGATCAGCGACGCGACTAAAATTTTGTCCTCAACTGGTCCGGATACCAAATTGAATGGATTCGCCGATGCTGTAAAACAGCAATGAGACAGGATTTTGCTCGAATAGAGCGCAAAAATTGATGTTGAGAGAGGACTGAACGTTTAGATATGAAGTCTATTGAAAACTAATCTGTCATCCTAACTGTTGTCCTGTGTTTCGTGGCTTTTAAACGTCGTTTAAAGCAAAAGCAACATTGTTGAGAATGTTGACAAAGTGCTTACTGGAGATAAATATCGACGAAGGCGCTTTCAGGAAATAGTTTCCGTTCAGTTTATTGAATTTTAATTGTTTTTCAAAACGTCGCATAGAGTAAGCTCTCTGATGTACGTAGAAGATGATAACGTCGTGGGCAACAAACTCAAACATATTAGGGCGATAATGAATCTAGCTGGATAGATTCAATTCAGCTTAAATTAGTCGAAAACCAACATACGATTATTTTTTCCTTCGAACAAATTTCGTCAGTGCACCGCAATCTATCTGATCGGAAATGAAGATGTTTGCCAGAAGAAGTTGTTAATGAAATGAGAAACGTGCGGAAAGTAAATAACAATCCTGCTAAGATGTGTTCCACGCCTTTGAATATCCTTATGGACAGCTGCGTCCCAAAAATACGCACTTACAACTCGTCAAATCTGCGATTGAACAAGTTTTCCATTGCTTGATCGGAACAAACTGATAGTAAGTGTATAATAAATGCTAAGTTACCCATGGATTGAATCGGTGACGCCACATTGTATCGTTAAGACATTTTCTCTAGACTATGAAACTATGACATGCCATTTCTATTGATTAGTGCTAGTCATTCATTGTTGACAAGACGCTCTATACAAATTTCTGACAATATTGAAGGGATTTGATACATGTCTTTTGATACGTTATTCAACAATAAAAGATGCAGTAGTGAATGAATACATGATCCAACACTGTACTTCATTTTTAGCGATTTTACATGTTCCTCATTAAGGACACAAGTCTGAATGCCATCATCTTGCATGCACGGTACACCGCTCGATTTCTGACTGTTCGTCGATTGTAATGGTTGTATGCTTAAGTCAGACTGTTGAGTTTCCGTCAAACAGAATGAAGCATTAATTTGCATTGATAGCATCGGTGTACAATTAGAATCTGAATCCAATTCCTTTTTACTACAATGGATTTCATCATCATCGTTCGATTCCGACAAAACTTTGTCGCATGTTGCAACATCAACCACTATAAATTTGAGTGGATCAAACACTGGTGATAGCGCATGTGAAGCGCTCCCTTCAACAGTTCGATCCTTTTCTCTGTCTAAGGAAACAAAAGATATCTCATTACCTTCTGCTATAGGTAGATTCGATCCAGCCCCAAACCACACTTTGGATGTCGGCCTATCACTAAGTAGTTCATCTCGTACTATGCCCTCATCTCCTGTAACAAATTTGGAAGTCCTATCACATTTCTCATCTCCAGGAATTATCCGACCAGTTAACCCTTGTTCCACAACAGATTTATTGTTCAGCTGCACCATCGCCGCATTTGTACCAGAAACAAACAAATGTAATGCATCCTCTTCACTCTTGTTCAAATCCTTGTACGTCGCGAAAGTGATCATCTCTTTTGACAAAAATCGTTGAGCTTTCTTCACATTGTTGCAATGAAAACAATTGCGAGAACGAGAAGATCTTTCTCTCTTTCTTTTCTTTATGGATACACATTCCGAAGACGTACACCAATGACACGATGCTCGCTGGGAACGGATAATTAGTTCTCTACCAAAAGTGAACATTGAAGATGTTCCACTTTCGCCATCGTTCGAACAAAACGTCCGTATAACACAATCCGAGTGAAGCTCGTTTACCACATCGGCCGCGTCTTGACCATCTTCTTTCCCGTTCAAAGCGCACTTTGGAAGAAGCACGAGGCTGCGTTTTTTCATGAGATGTGTGACCGCTTCTATGTTTTGTTTGTTATGCGGATGCATCAGGTGGCAATCCACTGCTTCTTCTTCTTCTTCTTCTCTGGTCGCAATGTCGAGATCTGTAATCATCTGACGAGCGTATTGTGCGAAACGAAACTCGTACTCGTACATACAAACACGCACACAGCGCACACCCACACAGAGTAGAAGTTAACAAAATATAAAAGCATACAGATTAAACAAAATATCAAAGAGAGAAAGTATGAGGGTGGACGGTGGACGGTGGACCACACACCACAAGACCCTAGGGATTTGGGACGAACACAACAAATATACCTGGTGCAATAGTAGAAGTTAACAAAATAAAAGTATACAGATTAAAAAATAACTCAGACAACCTAGAAAATTAACGGAAACAAACGGCTCAGACAACTACGACGACTACGTATATACGATCGATACATAATATCCACTCCAGATAAGAACTTTTCTGCAGCATACAGAACATGATGCATGTATTAAGTTTTATTTGAGTCTCTCCAAGAAGGACAGGTAATTCATGATATTTCTGTCGTATGTTTTAAAAGGAAGAAATGGTGCAGGAGAAGAAGCTTAAACATAACACAATTTTGCTTCAAATCTCTGAGTTATCTACATAGTTCGACAGATCACAATAGATATGGCCGAAACAATAATTTAATTCTCTAATAGTCCGTACATTAGTCGAAAAGTAGTCATCAGGACAAAAAGTGCCTTTATTCTGGAATTGTTTGAGACACTAAGTCAGTCAAATTGCCGTCGCTTGAAGACGTACTGATCATACCATTCGATTCGCCTCTTTTAACAGTGCTTTTGCCTTGGTCACGTTTAAATACATCCACTAAATTAGGTCCTGGAATTTTATCTTCCGATAATACTGGATTTCGACCCAAACTACGCGAATTCCCCGATGTTTGAGAGTGTCTGCCGAAAGTATCTTTCTGACGATTTTGTTTAATATTTTTGCCAGAGTCAGTACTAGAAGACATCATCGAACTTAGGTCACTCACTACCCTCTGACGCCTTCCTCGCCTTCCTCCTCTTTTACTTGCCTCTTGCATATTTTTTCGATGCTCAATTTCGCGCTGGTGTAGAATCTTTCGAATTGCTTCACTACTAAGTTCCTTCTCACGATTCCGTACGTTGTTCGTACCACGTCGCATGATCAACCCTGCATTTGTATTTGAATGTTGTGGTACAGAGGACTTGCTCTCTATCTCTTTTAACACTCTCCTGGCAGTCTCTTCTTCAAAACGCTTTGAAGCATCGAGAACTGCAAGTCGCAATTTTCGATGAGAACGATACAGTTCACGGTTGTTACCGATGTTGGATACAGACTCTAGCGTGTTATGATTCTGACTTGTACGCTTTGTCTCCTGTAACGAGATTGGGAAAAAATTGAGCGGCATTGCTTTTGGACTTGGAGTTGAATCATCCCTCGGAGTAAGTTTTCCATTTAAGATAGGATTATTGTGACGACTATCATCAAAGGAATGGCTTCGAAGACGTTGTCTCTCCAATTTGTCATTTGATTCTTCAACGACAATGTCCAATTTCTCTTCATTTAACGAAAAATCATCAAGAGAATTATCTTCATCTGACCGATTTAGGCGTTTCTTTAAAACATTTTCTCTAGCAGGGCTTCCTTCCACAGACGACTCTGATAAATCTTCGACAAGTGGACTGAGCGTTAACTCTGGAAGACATGAAGGCATCGAAGTTGCCTCCGTGGGCAAAAGGCGAGGGGATGCGGCGCAAATATTTCCTTCTTTGTCTCTACATTGACCTTTCATGAGAAGTAAAAAGTCTTCATAATATATATGATTCGCATCACGTGTTGAATCTCGACGACAGCTTGTTAATGAATCATGATACATTCTTTTGATTTCTTCTTGTTCCTGTGGTTCTGTAGCGCCCATTAAATCCAAAATGTTATCGAACGTAATATATCCTTTGTGCTCTCGATCAAGACGATTAAATGCGAGGCGAATATTTCGATCATCAACCTGGCATTGGCTTAATCCGGCTGCAATAAACTCATGCCAATGAATCTTCGTCTCCGACTTACGAACACGCATGGCATCAAAAATATCACCGATTTCGTCTTCGGTAAGTGCTCCAAGGCTCCCGTCGCTTGCATTTTCCAACAAAACATTTTTCAAGTTTTGCAAACTTATTTCACCAGTCCCATCGATATCATATCTTTCAAAAGCTTTCCTTAGGTGCTGAATTTGCTCAGGGAGCAAGGTAAAACTAAGTACCTCGCACAAAATTTTTCGCATATCGGAAAACTCTTTGAATTCCACAAGTGAGTTGATAACATTGCGATGCAATTGCTCATCTTTTTCTTCGTCTGGCTGCTGATTCTCGGCATAAGTTTTGAACCAAGGGTGTTGCTGAGCTTCTGCAGCCGTCGGTCTGTTCGCTGGATCAATAACAAGAAGCTTTGTGATAAAATCTTTCGCCATTGGACTGACTTGATCCCAAATATCACGCGGCTCAAATTCAAATCTTCCTGACAAAATGGACTCTCGTACTTGACCCATAGGTTCACCTCCGCATCCTCCAAACGGAGTTTCCCCTGAAAGCAAAAGAAAGGCGATAACCCCTACTCCCCAAACATCACATCTTTCGTCATATCTACCTTTGATAACTTCTGGTGCAACAGTGTATGGTGTCCCAACTGCATCACTGTGCAATTCTCCTTGGAACACAAAATGCTTTGACAAACCAAAATCAATCATTTTCAGTTCAGATTCTTGATTCTTGCTGGAAAACAGAAAATTTTCCAGTTTCAAATCACGATGAACAATCTCCTTGGAATGAATATAACGAACGCTGCACAGAATATTCTTGACAAGACGAGCGCACTCCCATTCAGTATAATGGTAATCAGGTTGTTCGTCCAAACGATCGAATAGTTCTCCGCCGAGGCATAGCTCTTGAACAAGATAAATTTCACTATGCGACTCGTAAACTTCCTCGAGACGAACGATATTTGGATGGTCAAGTTGACACATGATGAAAATTTCTTCTCGTAGCTGCTCAAGTTGCGCTTGACTAACAGATAGAGAACGGTTCAAAATTGCATTCAAACAATATAGAACTAAATTAATAACTTACCTCTCAATAAGACCGACATCCAAACACTTTACAGCATATTTTACTCCAGATTCCTTGTGGGTTACAAGCCTTACAACTCCTGATACGCCACTGCCCAAAACTGGGCCATCATGGACGCCAGAATATACTTCTTCAATAGGTTTTCCAAATGGTACCTCGATGTGAACAACGTTACTGAAAACATCAAAAAGCAACCGCGGTGAGGTTTATTACGATTCGAATTATATCAAATCAAGAATTGAGTACATACTTGGTTAAATTTCCTTCCTCGCGTCTACTTTCAATCATTTGGTCCAGTCCCACGGCACTGACGCTCTGGGTTATCGATGATCTTCCCCTGTGACCAGATCTGTCCAAAGACGTACGCGAATGATGATTCGATGAACCAAAATTCGAAGGTGGCGGTGGTGGAAGAGGAGGAGAAGAGGGGCTATGACCCGAGGTAGGAGTGCCGGACAGCATACGAGGCGGCAAGGCATCTGGAGACGTAAAGCTCATGCCCCGCGTGGAAACATCGATTTGTCCCTCTTGTGCTCCATTATTTGCTGTACTAACATCTACAATTGAAACAAAGGAATCGAAGCAATGACACAAATCGTTAGATACCTGTTACGAATATCGAATCTGGTCACGGGCACAAGTCATGCAACGCTTCATTGTTGGATCACACACACGTCGGCATACAATATACATTATATATACCAGGTATATGTAATATATAAATTACGTACCCTTCACTGCAGTCGGAGCAACGCTAGCTTCAGGTTTGCTGTTGCTGCAGCCCATGGCATCCACTTCCGTCTAGATTGGAATTTTTAATATATGCGATAACGCTAAAGTTGGAGTTTGGAAATGGTTCAATGGTAAGGTGGATGGCAGAACCAGCAGTATGCATATAATATATAATATGTGTTCTATCGGTATTTTGGAAAAAAAATCTACCAAATTTCAATGAAAATTAACAATTTTTGGAAGCACTGGAAGCACTGGAAGACGCGGACGTGAAAAATCTGTGACTGCCGAGAGCTGTGTCAAAATGCCTTCACCTTTTCACACCAGTCAACTCTTCCTCCATACGGCACAGTTCTTCTTTTTGTGTTCTCGTTCTCGTTCTAGAGTCTAGAGAGAGTTCGCTTTTTCGTCGAAGTACTTGGATTTTAGATTTCTCAGGAAGTACGATTGGATTTTGGGATTTTGGAAGTCAGTCAGTTCGATGGGAGGAATCGTCATGTAGGGAAATTTTGGGTACATGGTTTATGATACATGTATATGGTATGCCGGTATGCCAACTTGTCCAACTTGAACATGGGATATGGGATACATCCTACGTAAATATCCCGTGTCTTTCTCTAATTTAGCTGTAAATGACACCTCAACGCATAAATCAACAAAAATACATGTCGTCCATGACCATGACCCTATAATTACCGCAAAAAGAACATCGTCACAACTCTCATTGTACATTGTTCATATTGGATGTATTAGTATGTCAGATGTCGGGTATTTACTTGCTTCTCAGAACAATGTATTTCGCCATTATTCGTTGACATGTGTTATTTTAAAAATAACACAGGTATGGCATTTGATACATCTATTTGGGCATCGCATCAAATATGATATACTCGTGCAACATGCAACAAAGTCGAGTAAGAACAAATGGAAATCAAATACTTCGAAGTATGTTAATTAGGACGTACTTTTGAGCCAGGTTCGGCTCTACCTAATGCGAACAAGAAAAATGACAAGCCTGAAGATCCATATCATTTCGAAGATTAATTACGCATTCTCATGGGTTATTTTGGCGTGTCAGCCGCTGCAACGTGTCCTTTTTCTATCATTGTTATAAATAATACGCCTTTAGATTTAATCAATGTGAACAAGTGGGCAGCATCTCCTCTCATCTGTTAATGTCTACTGGATCGAAATCGTTATAAAAGTCGACATCGGTACCTCTCATAGTATAAATATGGTCTCATCAAGAGCCTTTATCGAAACCATGGGTGAACTATTTTTCCCTATACGTTTACTTATGTTCGTCTCTTCGACGCTTCCATAGGCATACGCTTTCTTTCATCCATTTTAGTCACTTGAACTAAGCTTCTCATAATCTTGTTCACCCCGTCAGCCGCTGTTACGTGTTTCTATTATTGTTACAAAATTTACATCAAAAATTCGATCAACGTGAACAGGTGGACTGCATCTCCTCTAATCTATGAATAGATACTGAATCAAAGGCCTTGCAAAAGTCGACATTAGTATAAACACCCCTACTGGAATGCCTCTACTACCGGCAGTGATAATATAGTCAAATCAAGAGTTTCATGTACCGTTCCAGGATGACTTTAAGCCTGTGGATAAATTTTTCAAGTCACTTGATACCATACTTTCTCTCATTATTCGTAACATCGTCATTTTTCGATCTGAATCACCTAGCTTCTTATTATCTATTCAGGTACTTCAGACAGGCCATGTAGATAATTATTTTGGATAATATGAACCAAGTAGTTTCTTTCACGGTATTTCTGAGCCCTTCCCTACCCTAGCACTCCTAAATATATTCTTTAGTTTTTAGCTTAGTGTTCAAAGATCTTTTTCATCCAAATTTTCAACGCGAGATTGCAGTTCAGATACTTTCTTTATTTCCCGTATCTCGCCTGCGATTCCTTCCATCACAACATCCCGTGAAATCCCTTCCTGATTTAGTATAGATTTCTCAAATTTAGTAGACAAAAGTAATTCAGTACCATCCTCTACTTCATTTAAAACAAAGAGGAAGTCCGAATGTAGTCGGTTGTATCCGACAAATGCATCTATTCCATCTACAACAGAACTTAAAATTCCGATTGAAATCTTTTCGTTATTCAATCCTTTCTTTATTATGGCCGAAGTCAATACTTCATTTTTGCGTTCATCCCGATCCCAATACTTTCGACCAATCTGAAAATCACCGTCGATCCTCAGGAGATATTCGTAGTCATCACCACCATACTGAAATATCTTCTTTGGGAGAGTGTCACCATTTAGATGACGATAAGTATTCCATTCTTGCGGGTGAATTATTGAGGCGATTGTAGACGGCGAAGTACGAGAAATGAACACTTTACTGAAGGTCAACACATAACCTGGCATACATTCCGTGCAAGCTGACACATAACCAGCATCGTTGACAAGCCCCATACTCTTCTTACTCCATGATTCAGCATCTCCGTCAAGAGACATATCAATATTCTCACGTATGGCATGGAAATACATCCAAAATCGTTTCTTTAGTGTCTCAACATCATCAGTCGAAGAAAGATTTTGCGGTCCAATAAAGTTGATACTGTTCTTATTGGACGCTTGTTGAGGATCGAAGTCAACTATCCGACCATCCTCTCTTAATGTTTCTACCATTCTTTTATAATTCTGAGGCAAATTTTCGTCAGGTTGCGTCTCCCCACCTATGATTAACTCGGACCATTGCGTTGCAGCATTTGACAATTTGATCGCTAAAGGAGTTTTCCGAAAAACGGCCAATAAAATTACTACAGCATAAATAATTGAATTAATCATAACGTTCCCTCCTGTAAAGTAGTTTACCAACATAGACGCAGGCCCTCCGCCTCCTCTTCCTCTTCCTCGCCGCCCTCTGTCCCGATGAGCGCCGGCCATGAATACAAATATAACAACAAAAATCCGGTGAAGAAATAATTTGGTCAAGCTCTAACGCATCCAAAACGTAAAGCAGACCAAAACGAAAATTATTCAAATTGAAGTTCTTTTCTTTTAAAAATATACCAAACAATTTAATATTGGCAGCAAGCCGGACCTTGGTTCATAGTTTTTTGATTGTCTTATCTCCTAAATCCTAAACTCGACTCTTGCACTTTCACGAATCTACGACCGATACTTTTATTTTTTGTTTATAACTTCTTGGTATTGCGTGTTACGAACAGACCGACGAAAGTAGGTGCAGGGTTGCGCGGGGAACATGAAACATATGCGAACCGAGAACCGAAAGGAAAGGATGTGATAGCATGTGTGGGATGCCTTTGTTGTGGTTGTGGATGTGGATACCATGATCATCATAGGCCGTCCGCGGTATCCATCGCACGAGTATAATTCTCAAACATTCGAAATCACTCCGTATTCTCACTCACTATTTACCCAGTTTTACGTTTCACGTCCTTTCCGCATAACACAAAGCAAAGGAATGGAAAATATGACAAACGCATTTAGGTAAGAGTGATGGATTGAGGTATGATAGAACCATAATTTTCTTTTAGTCGTGGATTGAAGAAGTTGTTGAAAGAGGAAATACATGTACTCGAATAAGAGATAATGAAATGCATCTTGTTAGGCTGACAGCAGTATTAGCGCATCTGTTTGCATTGAAAGAAAGCATAATTGGTTCCTTCATTGTTCCCATTGTGGAAGCTCTATCCAATCATGATGGTACTTGCTTATATAATACATTTCCATACAGAACAATAGTCCGTTCGGCGCCTACTCGAGTTGTGCGTGAAGGTGGAGGCTTCTTGGTTCGTCGTCCACGAGATTTATCAGACCTTCAATCGCCTTTTCTACTTCTAGATGAATTTGGTCCAGTGACCTACGCACCTGGGGAAGCGAAAGGAGCACCATGGCATCCACACAGGGGCTTTGAAACTGTAAGTTATATTATCAAAGGTAGTTTTCGCCATCAGGATAGCACGGGCTTGACTGGTACCACAGGATCTGGTGATGTTCAGTGGATGACTGCAGGTAGGGGTGTAATTCATGATGAAAGGCCCAGTGAGGAGTTGCTTCAGGAAGGGGGTAGCGTGCATGGATTTCAAATATGGGTGAATCTCCCTCAAAAGTCAAAAATGATGAAGCCACGATACCAAGAATTTCCAGCAAATAATTCTCCTGTGGTCGAAAAGGATGGTGTTTGGGCTCGTGTCATTGCTGGTTCGTTTTTAGAGATATCATCTACGATTGACACTGTTGCGCCAATTACCCTTATCCATGTTAAAGTGTCTAGTGGGGCGAGAGTTGTGCATGACTGCGAAAAAGGTTCGAATGTAATGCTTTACATGATGAAAGGATCTATCCAGATTGGAAATGGTGATGAAAAGATATTTGGTTCAGGCAAAGAGCACAATCTAGTTATTTTAAGTGATGGCGAGAAAGTTGATCTTCGTGCCCAAACTACTGATGCTGAGTTTTTGATATTGGGCGGACCAGAATACAACGAGCCAATTGCCCGCTACGGCCCTTTCGTAATGAATACAAAGTCAGAAATTGATCAGGCAATACGAGACTACCAAACAGGCAACTTTTTGGATCATGAATTTGAAATTCCATATCGGTGAAAAGTAATTTTCTTTCATTACATTTTCTAGTGAATTATCTGTTGTAGGATCTTTGAACAACTGCTCATACAACTGTGTAGCATATGTAAATGTCTAAATTGAAGTCACGAACATCTAGCTTCATTAAATCAATATTTGAAAATTCTGGCATTTTGCAGTAAATCGACACGCTGCATAGATGACATAATTACGAAATACACACTGGTGAAGAATAAGAAAAGTCGAACAAGTTTAAGCATCAACGGTTAAGATTGTCGGAAAGCGGTAGCGAGTACCAAGGTTTTTTCAAACGAGAAAAGAAGAAATGGAAAATGAGTCCTTAACTGAGTTCGTCCTGCGAGCGTGAAAAACTTGAATATCTGGAGCCTACCCAGAGAATATGAACCAACAGAAGAATCTGAAAAAATATGTAGAACTTTCAAAATTCAGCAAGACATTCTATATCTTATCTCCTACAATACCTTTCCGATATGGTTGCAACTACCATATTTTATTCAAAGGAGGAGACCTGTTAAAAAATTTATTAACTTCAAAATTTATTTTAACACAACTCGGAACAGAATAAGTCTTTCCCAGCGTACATGGTGTTGTCCTTTGCCAATAACACGAAAAGATGTTGAACGTCGACAATCCGGAGATATATGTTTGCTTCTTCTCCGCGATAAGCGAACGTCACTCCCACAAAAGTTCACAACTGGTACCGTCATCAGATGTATCTTCTAGATGGTCGCAACAATGGGCTCTTCCTCTGGCTCAATGAGCGCGCTGTAATTTTCTGTTCCTTCTCTTTCTTTCTTAATCTTTGTTACAGCTTCAGCGGAAACTTCGGCAAGCTTTGTGGCTCCATATCCAAAGGTATTCGCGACAGTATAGCAACTATTAACGACACAAGAGAACACATTGGAACTACCCGCAGCAATCACAGCTCCATTACTGGTACTTGTTTCGTCGTTCATGGGCCTATATTCATCATTCTGAAAATCTTCTACCGATCCGGTCTTAACAGTTTCCATGGAATCTTGGCTTTCATTCACATCAACATTTGTACCTGGAGGAGCGTAACTTCCTGTGCTGTTCTGGAAGGCATTTGGTGTTGCACGCTCATCCCCGAAACGCTGAGAAAAGGCAGTCATGAAACTTGTAGCATGATCTCCTGTAGTTGCGGAATTGTAATCGGGAGGTGAAGATGTATCGGCATTCCCGATGCTGGACATATCAGGAGCAGAGGGAGAAGGTGACACAGTCTTTGCAATTACGTCGGCCCACGTCTTCTTGTTCCCGGAGAGAGGCGTGTTCATATCTTTTTCAGAAAAGGGAGACATTTTCAAATTTTAAATACAGAAGGCTTGAAGTTTGATGGCTGATGATAGAAAAGTAAACTGTATTACCCTGATAACCTTTGGTTGATTAGTAACAAATGAATTAAATGGCTCCTTTCCAAAATGGGCTTGAACGATGATACCCAATATATTTGCAAAGAAAAAGGTTATGCAACCATCAGGAGGTGAGTGCCAATGCGAGGGGTGAAAAGAAAGATTCGCGGCTATAATTTTCCCCGCGTACGGAACTTGCCAATTCCAGGTCGTGCGGGGTGGCGCGCTTTTCATTTCGATCATAACAGAACACTTCAAATAAGGGGAATAGACAGTTATGCGTTGAATGATACGAATAATTTCATCGAATGCGTATATTGTTATTGACCAGAACTCAATTCAAACTACGAGAACTAAATGAGAACCTTCCAGATGGTGTGCGTAATTATTTCAGAACTGCCAAAAAGTTAAACTAGTTGTATGCATACGTAGGCGAAGATGCGCGTTTTGGGGTTGCCACCGAACAAACGTCAGCGTCTCTGCCTTTGGTTTGTTTTCTCGTTTGTTCTTTCTCTTCACACAATCTCTTGTCTGGTTTGCAAATCCTAACTAATATTATTGATAGAAAAAGATGAAGCTCGCTACTGCCTCCCTCCTCCTTGCCCCCGCTGCTGCCTTTGCCCCCAGTGCTGGTTTCGTCGCCAAGACTGCTCTTTTTGCCGAGACTGAGGCTGCCACCGAGAAGGTACGTACGTTGAACGTGTCAGCATGTCGTGGTTCTGGTAACAAGCTATAGGGAAAGAATTTTGTATTGTAGACTTGAACAGGTGAATGTTCTGTGTCGACGAGACAGGACTGGTTTAGTTCTTCATGAGGTGTATTTGTAGGATGTGTTTCATTAAGGGTATGTAAAAGGTTCCTTCTAACTCTACATTCTGTTTACAGAAAGTCACTCCTTTGCCTGAGAGTGTAAAGCCTGGTGTTGTTACCGGAAAGGCCCTCGATGATCTTCTTAACCACGCTAAGGAGAATGGTTATGCTATTCCTGGAGTGAATATTGTTGGAACTAACTCCATCAACTCTTGTATGGAGGCTGCCGCTAAGTACGGTGGTCCCATAATGGTTACTTTCTCTAAGGGAGGTGGACAGTTTATTGCCGGAAAGTCCCTCGCCAACGAGGACGATGCTGCCAGTATTGCTGGGAGTGTTGCTGGAGCTCTCCATGTTCGTGCCGTTGCGGAACAATACGGAATCCCAGTTGTTCTTCACACCGATCATTGCCAGAAAGCTTGGTTGCCCTGGATGGACGGGCTTGTTGCCGCTAACCAGGATTACTTTGACAAGCACGGAGAACCACTTTTCTCCTCTCACATGCTTGATCTCTCCGAGGAACCCCTTGAGGAAAACATTGGTATCTGCAAGGAATACATGGAGAAATTCGCTAAGATGAACATCCTTCTTGAGTTCGAACTTGGTGTAACTGGAGGAGAGGAAGATGGAGTTGATAACACCGACATTGACTCCAGTCGCCTCTACACTCAGCCCGAGGAAGTTTACTACTCATACCAGCAGCTTTCTGAGGTTCCCAATGCCATGTTTACCTGTGCCGCTTCTTTCGGAAATGTTCATGGTGTATATGCCCCCGGAAATGTTGATCTTCAGCCTGTCATCTTGCACAACACCCAGAAGTACATTTCCGAGAAGCTTGATAACGGTGATGAGAAGCCAATGAAGTTTGTTTTCCACGGTGGATCTGGGTCATCTGTTGAAGACATCAAATACGCAATTGAGGCTGGTGTCATCAAGATGAACATTGACACTGACACCCAGTGGGCTTTCTGGGACGGAGTCCGTGCATATGAGGCCACTAACCGTGACTACCTTCAGGGACAGATTGGTAACCCCGATGGAGATGACAAGCCTAACAAGAAGTACTACGATCCCCGTATGTGCCTCCGCGCTGGTGAGGAGTCGATGGCTGAGCGTCTTTGCAAGGCTGCCGAGGATCTTAACTGCGTCAACGTTCTTTAAAGGTCGTTGGTTAATATTTCAGTCGTAGTCCTTAAAGGCTATGGCATCAACACATCATGGCCTCAGCTTGACTGTAATGAATATAAAAAATTACTCGTCAGTTCTTCAATGTAACGGGAAGGCTGGTTAATCGACATTTACGTCATCATTAAATTAGAAAATTGCAAATATACAAGAAAATTACTAATTGATACTATACTCTCAGTGCTAAGTAATAATACCAATCCAATTTTAAAGTTAGAGATTGTATACCAACACGTCAATATTTGTTCCGAAATCTGTCAGGAACTGTAAGTCAATATTACTTTTATTGCGTTAACTCTGAGCAATACGCATCATGTTCTTTTCTAGTACACACTACTTTTGCCTACATCTTGTATTCATAACCTTAATTGTAAACCACATAATTCAAATGTTGTCCTCCTCATCATTCAGTAGGTCAGAAGATGAGTAGTTCCCGCAGTCGAATTCTTGTTTCTTTTCTAACAAGTATTGTTGATCTCTTTCCCCATAGTTTAAATTCGTTAATAAATTATTATGATATATTATTGTTACTAATTTATAACAAAATCGTAAAAACACGAATGTCGACTTCGCAGTGTTCAACAATGTGGTCCTCTCGAGTTCTTCTATACCGCAAATTTTATATTATGTAGAGGTTCGGGGAGGGTGATCGACATGAAAATCCAATTTTTCTTAAAGAGTTCTTTTGTCTGGGTTGATTACCATTTTGACAAATGTAAAGCTTGACTTTGAGCCATACGAATCATGTTTTTATACTATTCTGTATCTGCATTTTCTATCATTTATAACCGCCTTATTAAAGTTTGCCTCACTCATCAGTCAATAAATAAGAAGATAAGTGGGATGATTTATTGAAAGACTTTTCCGGCACAACGTATCGAAATCTTATTCATTATCTTATCTTAAAAAATGTTAGTGTACTTAACAAAACTTAATTAATTAATTCAATTATGATATTATCGATAGTATAAATACAATCGTAACATCATGAACCTCGTCAAAATTTTTGTGACACGATCCATGTAAAGCTCCCAATGACACATATGATATAATACTACTTGGTTTATACCGAATGATTTCGACTGAAAATTACGGAATAGACCTACACTTTATCCAACCGACTGGAATAAGGCCATTGCTGTATTATATGAGGAACATGAATCAACAATAATTTTTTCCTAGGGTGATGTCTAGAGTCTTGGAGACAGAAAACATTCAACTCATTATTTTTCGTTGTTTCGAATCGCTTTCCCTTACAAGTTATTCTTCAAAATCGACGATATGACTACGATCCACGTATCATCGTTTACGAAAATTTCCTAGCATCGATACCATACTAAAGCGTGCAGAAGCATTGCAACAAGATAACTGTTTGTAGCTTAATTGTAGAATAAGAAAAATAACTACTTTGTTGTTGCTGATATTTGCTTCGTAGTGGTTCCTTAATTATTAAGAGGACACAAATCTTACAAGACGTTAGCGTCGTCAATAAAAATTAGGAAATCTTCCATCCTCTAAGTTTGCAATGGACTTTGGCACAGGCAGTCATATAATCAGCAGATCCAACACCGTTTGAATATGCACTGGACGCAGCTGCGATCATGTAATGTGATGCCTTACTTATGTCACCAGTCACCGACTCCGTGTACAGCCCGAGATAAAAGTAAGAATAGAATTCATCGCTTGCGCTTAGCTCACCTGCTTTCGCGAGATCTTCCTCCATTACACCATTTTCACCCCGAAATAGTTGATAAACTGTTGCCATAATTTTCCTTCGATCTTTTTTCCCCTTTGGTAGCGACATCATTTTACTTTTTTCCAAATTTTTTCTATCAATCCTCGCAAGACACGCGATATCCCAAACAATTTCTTCGACATCAAGAGGATTAACAGAAACATCAAAACGAAATTGATCGCTTCCTAACTGAAACATATCTGCGTAATAATAGGAGAGCCCCCTTTGCCATAAATATGGCCTTATCGAAGAATCTTTATGTTCTGCCGAGTCAAAACACTCAATACTTCCAATTACATCTCCCGAACGAAACCTCCTCGTTCCTAGATCAATGAGCTGTCTTGGACTATATTGATCCAAAACAGAATTGGTTGTAACCATATGCAATTTGTGATTACCGCTTGCCTGCGATTTTCCCTCAAAGCCCGAGACAAACGAAGCAGCATCAACAAAAAAAGTGCTTGAGCATAGACAAACGCAGATTATAAATGTAAACATTATTTCCCACTTTGGGGATGAAAGACGTAATGGCTTCATGAATGGCTGCTCCGATTTTTAAGGTTGGAAAGCAAAATATGGGTGTTGTTTCGACGTCAGTCGTCAATCAATTTTCAAACAAAAAAACGTGAAGGAACTGAGTCGATTCCCTGGAACTTGAAAAACATGAAGTACATTTATATTATGCGAACGTTTACACGTTTTCACTAACTAGGTGATTTTAGAATAAAAGCGTACATGTAGTCAAAATAATTTTTTCGAGAAAATCTGCGCTCGGAGCCTCGATTATTGCTCAGCCAATCAGATCACGTATTTTCCAATATAACATGTGCCAGCAAAAAAATTATTTTGACTACATCCACTGTTCTTAGACCCTGTTCTTAAAAAAATCCCCAAGATTTCTGC
>Ga0115008_10001018_pt1 | contig 22180 bp, 18 predicted proteins | sample FraStrMetagenome_FD_87164 | JGI IMG/M metagenome (GOLD analysis project Ga0115008, IMG submission 87164) | Marine eukaryotic phytoplankton communities from Arctic Ocean - Fram Strait ARC3M Metagenome | ecosystem: Environmental > Aquatic > Marine > Oceanic | place: Fram Strait | collected...
ACCGTCGCGTAAGGCGGCAAAAGGGCTGCGGTTCGGGCCATAAATACCGGCAACCCGGAAAATTTCAGCACCCGTTACCTCATCCCATTCCTGTTCTGCCTTCCAGCGTGCGATACCGCGCGCGGTTGCAGGTTCGGGTATTGTTGTCTCATCAACCCAGCCCTCAGCCTGATCAGGATAGATGGATGTTGCTGATACATAGCCTGTCCAGCCGGCAAACCCCTCAATGGCCTGCTTGTGGCGGGCCAGCACCGGGTCCCGTCCTGAAATAGCTGTAATCGTTGAAACTAGCGCTGATGCACCGGCTAGATGGTGGGCAAGGTCCGGCACATCTTCATCATCACTGAAAGGCAGGATAGTCCAGCCGCGCTGTTCATAATCAGATAAATTTTCTGGGGTTCGTGTGGTGCCAATAATCTGCCAGCCCTGCCGACTAAGCTGTTCTGCCAGATGAAGCCCGACATAGCCAAGCCCGAAAATAAAGATGGTGTTAGATGAACCTGTCATTTAGTTTTATCCTGTATGGGCGTCTTGGTGCCCCGTCAAAATCACAACCTGCCTCAGAGAGCATAAACAGGCATGACAGGAGCATCAACAGCGTGACGTCAGTCCCGTCCTCATTATTTTTGCATGGCGGTAATCTAGATGAAGCCGCGCGCTATTATGGTCATCATCTTGAAGATATGACAGACCTGTCAACAGGGATAAGTCCGCTTTCCTATCCGCTTGCCTCTGATCAGTTTAAGAGTGCCGACTGGCAAGCCCTGCCCCGCAAGACAGAAGAAGATAATTTGATTGCAGCAGCGCGCCGGGCCTATAATGTCGTTCAGACAGCCGAACTATGCCTTGGGTCTGGAAGCCAGTCCTTATTGCAGGCCGCAGCCCGTCTGATGGAGAGCGCCTGCACAGTTTGGATTCCTGCGCCAACTTATTCTGAGCATGGCCGTGTCTGGCAACAGGCGGGGCATAAGGTCGTTACATCTGCTGACATGCCTTGCGATGCCAGATGCGCTGTAATTGTAAACCCCAACAACCCTGATGGCAGGGTTTATGAGAGGGAGATATTACTGCAACTGGCAGATGAGCTATCTCAAAAGGGCGGCTTTCTGCTGCTAGATGAAGCGTTTATTGACTGTAGCCCGGCACTCTCTCTTATGGCATCTGCTGATGTGAAGGGGCTGGTTATCCTGCGCTCGCTTGGTAAGTTTTTTGGGCTTGCGGGCTTGCGGGTTGGGTTTGCTGCTGGCCACAAGGATATTATCACGTCTCTGCGCCACCAGATAGGTCCCTGGCCGCTTGCAACGCCAAGCATCACGGCGGCGACATATGCTCTTAATGATGAAAAATGGGCGCATATGCACCGGCGTGAGCTGGCTGTTTTGCTGGACCGTATGCAACAGATATTGGCTGCTAGCCAGATAAAAATCATTGGCCGGACAGGGCTATTCATCACGGTTTCCGATCCGGATGCACGGGCGCTTCATGCTGTTCTGGCAGGGCAGGCAATCTGGGTGCGCGCTTTTGAGTATGAGCCGGAATGGCTGCGTTTTGGCCTAACAGCAGATGAGACTGTTTTTCGCAAAGTGACTGCCTGTCTTATCAAATGGCGCAGACAGACAAAAGACTGACGGATTGCTGTTGACATTTGGGGCGAATTTGATGACTTGTTAATGTTAAGACATTGCATTGGTGGCTGTGGCGCTCAAGCGTCATGCCTTAATGAGGGAATGAGGTGAGGATGAAACAAGACATCCAAAACCTGAGCCGTCCCCGCGACTGTAAGTAATGTGTTTCTGCACCAGAAGTGCCACTGGCGATGCGTATTGCAAGCTGGGAAGGCGGGGCGGAGGCAAAACATTGCGAGCCAGGAGACCTGCCAGAGCGTGTTTCGATGATTTTTACAGCCGGGGATCGCTGTGAAAAGAAATAACAGGCCTAAAATGGTCTGTCTTTTCTTGTTTGCTTCACCCCTTCACGCTGAGTTATGGCGCAACGATACTGAAAGGCAAGGAAGCAGATGACATTTCCCACAAAGCTTATCTCAACAGGATTCATGAGCATTTCACTGGCAAGCCTTTATGCAGCCCCAGCGCTCGCCCATCACCCTATTGGCGGGATGGCACCTCAAACAATCTGGCATGGATTTCTGTCTGGTATTGCCCACCCCATTATCGGGTTTGACCATCTTGCCTTTATTCTTGCTTTTGGCCTAATGACAGCTTTTGTAAAGCATCAGTTTGGCGCAGCGTTGTTATTTGTTGCTGCTATGACATGCGGCACATTACTGTTGCTTACAGGCGGCACATTACCACTGGCTGAGCTTGTCATTTCTTCCTCTATTGTGCTGACAGGAATTCTGGTGATGCGGGGTGTTCGTGTCTCCTATCCGGTCATTGGCGCTATTGCGGTATCGGCTGGCCTATTTCACGGGTTTGCGTTTGGCGCGGCAGTGATTGGCTCTGAGACAACTCCAATTCTGGGTTATCTTGCTGGTTTGGGATTTGTTCAGCTTGGTCTTATCTGTGGTATGGGGTTTGTTGCCCGTACACTCTGGAAGGCAACAGATGCGCTGGCTCTGAAGCCGCGCCTGTCTGGTGCTCTGGTCGCAGGCGTAGGGCTGGTCTTTTTGCTTGAGCATATTGAAGGCATGGTCCTTTAGGGCCATCTGACTTTTTTTCTCATCACTTCATCACTAAAATAGCCCGGCTATACGGCTCGTGTAGCAGGGCAGGTTCAGGGTTATCCATGTCTCTTGCACAACCAATTTCTGCAACGGTTATCACAGGCTTTCTCGGTGCTGGTAAAACAACATTGATCAAACGCTTGCTCAGTGAGACTACTGGCAAACGTCTGGCTCTGATTATCAATGAATTCGGGGATGTTGGCATTGATGCCAGCATGATTTCTGACCTTGGCGCTGAAGATGATGGGTGCGGTGTTCCCTCATGCCGTGATGAAGATATTATTGAGCTGGCAAATGGATGTATCTGTTGCACCGTGGCTGATGATTTCCTGCCAACAATGCAACAGCTTCTGGCCCAAGATCCGCCGCCTGATCATATCGTGATTGAAACATCTGGCCTTGCGCTACCACAGCCTCTGGTTCAGGCCTTTAATTGGCCGGACATCCGTGCCTCTGTTCGCCTTGATGGGGTGATTACCCTAGTTGATGGGCCAGCAATTCAGGCTGGTGGATTTGTTCAGGATATGGCCGCGCTTGATGCACAGAGACAAGCAGATGAAGAGCTGGATCATGAAAGCCCAATCGAAGAGCTATTTTCTGACCAGCTGGAAGCTGCCAATCTGATCCTTCTTTCCAAATCAGATTTGCTTGATGCGGAGGCTATTGCGTCGGTCAGTCAGACAATCAGTCAGTCATTATCTCACAAGACACCTATTGTGCCTGTTTCAGCCCATACAGCCTCACTCCCGGCGCTCCTCGGGCTTGGGCTAGAAGATGAAGCCTTTGCCCGCTCCGCTCATTCTCATCATCATCATCATGATGACCATGACCACCATCATCATCACGAGCATGGTCATGATGCGTTTGAGAGCCGGATCCTGATTTTGCCAGCACTCGAAGACGGGCCTGCCTTTGTTGGCAAGCTGTCAGATGTTGCCGAAGAATTTGGCGTATTGCGTGCCAAAGGTAGACTTGCTGTTACAGGTAAAATGCTGCCGCTTATCGTTCAGGCGGTCGGTCGCCGTGTTGATAGCTATTTCGGCAAGGTAGGGCCAAAAGATCGCAATGATGGCACGAGCGCGCTGGTTGTCATTGGCCCCTCCGGCATGGATTTTGAGGGCATTGCTAGCGCACTTGGCGGTAGCTGGCAGTCGGCATAAGCTTATGCATCTTCTGAATATTGAGCAATCTGGCGCGCTTTATGATAGCGCAGAGGCTGTTGATCTTGATATTCCTGCAGGTGATATTATTTGCCTGAGCTCTGCTGATACAGATATTGCCCTGCTTGCTTATGCTGCCCGCCGATATGCGGATGCAGTCCCCATAGATGGGGTTTTGTCATCTGCCAGCCCGTCTAATAGGCCAACGATACGATTGGCAAATTACCTGTCGCTATCACATCCCTATTCAGTAGACCTGTTTGCTGAAAAAACCTGTTCTACGGCGAAAATTATTGTCATTCGGTTGCTTGGTGGCAGCAGTTACTGGCGCTATGGTGTTGAACGGTTTCACCAGCTTGCCAGCATAGCTGGCATGAAACTCATTCTGGTTTCAGGAGACGGCAAACCAGACCCAGAGCTCGATCAACTGTCATCAGTTAGCCCTGACGTCTGCAAGGCTGTTGCCGGTTATTTTGAGGCAGGCGGCGCGCTGAATGCTGATAGGCTAATCGGGTTTCTGGCTGACCTTCTCAGCAATGACGAGCAGGACGCAATGAGCGCCCGGCTACCACATCACCCTGTTATGCAGGCAGGCCTATACCTTCCGCATTCCGATAGCGCTGCAGTGCCAAGCCTTGATGAGGTGTTAGCTAAGGCGGGTGATACAACCCGCCCCGTTGCCGCTATTGTGTTTTACCGCGCGCTCTATCAGTCCGGTGACACTGCTCCGATAGATAGTCTAGCAGCATCGCTTGCCGCCCAGAATATGACGGTTATCTGTTTGTTTGTTGCCTCATTGAAACAGCCAGAATCAGCAGAAATCTGCGCTGATATTCTCAGCCGTGCTGGCACTGATATCATTTTAAATACTACAAGCTTTGCTGTTTCAGACCCTGATACAGCTACGATAGCGCAGGAGAGTAATGACCGGTCTCCGGGGCCTTTTGGGGCCTGTGATGCGCCGGTCTTTCAGGTTGTGCTGTCATCCATGCGGAGCGATGACTGGCAGGCGTCTATGGCGGGCCTTAGTGCGCGCGATCTTGCGATGCATGTTGCCCTGCCGGAACTTGATGGGCGGGTGTTAACGCGGGCACTGGCGTTCAAAAAAACGCCGGAACGTGATGCTCTGACAGGCGCAATGCTTACCGGCTATGATGTATGTGGTGATAGGGCAGATTATATTGCGAGCCTATCGGCAAACTGGGCGCGCTTGCGAAGAACGCCATCAGCTAAGACATCTGTTGCGCTCATTCTGGCAAATTATCCCAATAAAGATGGGCGTATTGCCAATGGTGTTGGGCTTGATACACCAGAAAGTGCGCTTCATATCCTGCAATGCCTTCGCGCAGACGGCTATCATATAGAGGGCCTGCCGGACAGCTCGGCGCAGTTAATCGAGGCGCTAAAAGCCGGGCCAACAAATGCAGGCTGGCAGGGCCGTATTGCAACCCACCACCTTAGCCTATCAGATTATCAGCAGCGTTTTACAGCCCTGCCAGAAGAGGTAAGGGAGGCAATTTTAGCCCGCTGGGGCGCGCCAGAAAAGGACCCCATGTCAGATGGCAGCCGCTTTTATCTGCCACTATTGTCTTATGGCAACGCTTTTGTTGGCGTCCAGCCAGCACGTGGCTATCAGATAGATCCCAAAGCAAGCTATCATTCTCCTGACCTTGTGCCGCCGCATCATTATCTCGCTTTTTATTTTTACTTGCGAGAGCAGGTTAATATCGATGCTGTGATGCATGTCGGAAAGCATGGCAATCTTGAATGGCTGCCGGGCAAGGCGCTTGCCTTATCGCAGGCTTGTCTGCCCGAAGCTATTCTGGGCCCTATCCCGCATCTCTACCCCTTTATTGTAAATGATCCTGGTGAGGGCGCGCAGGCTAAACGCCGGACATCAGCTGTTATTCTTGACCATCTGACGCCGCCCCTTATGCAAGCTGGCGCGCTTGAAAGTCTGGCGGCACTGGAAAGTCTGATGGATGAGTATTATGAAGCAGCTGGCATGGATGCAACGCGCGCCAAGGCTCTGATGGATGATATTTTGGCACAGTCAGATCAGATGGGTCTCACAAAAGATTGCGCGTTTGAGAGCACTGACAGCCCGGCAGAAAAATTGATGAAGCTGGATAATTATCTGTGTGATTTAAAAGAACTTCAAATCCGTGACGGCTTGCATATTTATGGCAAGCTGCCAGATGCTGGCCAGACTGATGCACTTATTGCTGCTATCATGCGCAGTCCGCGCGGGCTGAGTGACGCAGCAGACGCCTCTTTGGTGCGGGTGCTAGCAGATGAGCTTGGTCTTCTGTACGGCTTTGACCCACTTGCCGCTGAAAAAGCAGAACCATGGGAGGGGGCGCGCCCTAATATTCTGCGTGATATTAGTGATAATGTCTGGCGCACGAATGGTGATACGGTTGAGCGGCTGGATGCCCTTGCGCTCCAGCTTGTCAGTGCGCCGGAAAACGCGCCTCAGATTGGCCCGCAGCTAACAGCGTTGCTGGCAGGCACTGGGGCTGCTGTTCGGCGCGGGATTACGCTCTCTGCTGAGATGGAAAAACGCTCTTTATTAAGAGCGCTGGACGGCAAGTATATTCCCGCCGGACCGTCTGGCGCGCCGACACGCGGACGCCCAGAAATTCTGCCAACAGGGCGTAATTTTTATTCACTGGATAGTCGCGCCCTGCCAACACCAACTGCATGGCGTATTGGCTGGGCATCGGCCACTGCGTTGCTGGAACGGTTTGTTATGGATGAGGGCTGCTGGCCGCGCTCGCTCGCATTATCTGCGTGGGGTACGGCCAATATGCGGACAGGCGGTGATGACATTGCACAGGCGCTAGCGTTGCTGGGGGTGCAGCCAGTCTGGGATTCGCATAGTCGGCGCGTCACAGGGTTTGACGTCATGCCGCTTTCTGTTCTCAACCGTCCACGTGTTGATGTCACATTGCGCTGTTCAGGATTTTTTAGAGATGCATTTCCGGCTCAGATTCAGCTTCTTGATAGAGCCATGCGCGCTGTTGCTGGCTTGGATGAGCCAGAAGATATGAACCCGCTTGCTGCGTCAGTAACAGCAACGAAGAACGCGCTGATGGCAAAAGGTATGAGCGAGGCAGAGGCTGAAAACCGTGCCTCCATCCGTATTTTCTCTGCCAAACCAGGTGCTTATGGTGCGGGTCTTCAAACCCTAATTGATGAAGGTGTGTGGGAGAAGACTTCTGATTTTGCAGACGCTTTTATGGCGTGGTCTTCTTATGGCTATGGTGAGGGGCGCGAGGGAATCCAAGCAGGTGATATGCTGACTGAGAGGCTTGGTGCCACTGACGGTGTAATTCATAACCAAGATAATCGTGAACATGATATTCTAGATAGCGATGATTATTACCAGTTCATCGGCGGTCTGAGCGCATCGATTGAAACGATAAAGGGGCATGCTGTTCCGATTTATCATAATGACCATAGTAATACTGAACGCCCGATTATCAGGGCTCTCTCCGAAGAATTGGGGCGGGTTGTGCGGGGCCGCGCCAGCAACCCAAAATGGATAGAAGGTGTGATGCGGCATGGTTATAAAGGGGCCTTTGAGATATCAGCAACGCTTGATTATCTATTTGCGTTTGCTGCAACAACAGGTCAGGTTGAAGAGCATCACTTCTCACAGCTTTATGAGGCATGGGTTGATGATAAGACAGTCTCTGCGTTTCTTCAGAAGGCTAATCCTGATGCATGGCAGGACATTCTTGCCCGCTTTTCAGATGCGATTGACCGAGGGCTGTGGCATCCTCGCCGAAATGATATCCCTGACAGGCTGGGCCGATAAGAGTTGGCCTGTTCCAGAATGAGCCGCGCGCTAATAGGAGAGGTAAGAAAATGAGTGACACCGCAGCAGATAGCAGCCGTCATAATGAAAAAATGGCGAAGAAAAAAGCAGCACGCGATAAAATTATGGCAACCAAGACAGATGAAAAAGGTCTTGTGATCGTCCATACCGGCAAGGGTAAGGGGAAATCCAGTTCTGCCTTTGGGATGATTTTCCGCTGTATTTCGCATCAGATGCGCTGTGCTGTCGTGCAATTTATCAAGGGCGGCATGCATACAGGTGAACGTGTTCTGATAGAGGAACATTTTTCAGATATTTGCCAATTTCATACTATGGGTGAGGGCTTCACCTGGGAAACTCAGGATAAGGACAGAGACATTGCTGCAGCCCAGAAGGCATGGGAAATGGCAAAATCGCTCATCCGTGATGCGGATAATAAAATGGTCTTACTGGATGAAATCAATATTGCCTTGCGGTACGGCTATATTGAAATTGACGAGGTCATTCAGTTTTTAAAGACAGAAAAGCCAGCGATGACTCATGTCGTTCTGACCGGAAGAAATGCAGCAGACGAGTTGCTTGAGATGGCTGACCTTGCGACTGAAATGACATTGCTGTCTCATCCCTTCCGTTCAGGGATTAAAGCCCAGCAGGGTGTTGAATTTTAATGACAGCGTCTGTGATGTTGCAAGGCGCAGGCTCGAACGTCGGCAAGTCATTGCTGGTAGCAGGTCTCTGCCGTCATTTTGCCCGTCAGGGAATAACTGTCCGCCCTTTCAAGCCTCAGAATATGTCCAATAATGCAGCTGTGACGGAAAATGGCGGCGAAATAGGCCGTGCACAAGCCCTGCAGGCGCGCGCCTGTTTTGCAGCCCCCCATACAGATATGAACCCTGTTCTGCTGAAACCCCAGACTGAGACGGGCGCGCAGATTATTGTCAATGGCGCGGTGTTTGGCACCATGAAAGCGCGGGAATATGGCAGTCGGAAAGCTGACCTTCTGCCAGCTGTAACAGCCGCTTATGACCGGCTATCAGCGGGATGCGATCTCGTCATTATCGAAGGGGCAGGAAGTCCGGCTGAAATTAATCTGCGGCAGGGTGATATTGCCAATATGGGATTTGCTGAAGCGCGTGATATCCCTGTTATCATGATAGGGGATATTGACCGTGGCGGCGTGATTGCCTCTCTGGTTGGGACAGGTGTTGTGCTTGATGTAGCAGACCAAGCTCGCATTAAGGGCTTTGTTGTGAATAAATTCAGAGGTGATACAAGCCTGTTTCATGATGGCATGAAAATGATTGCCGATGCGACAGGCTGGCAGGCGCTGGGGATTCTCCCCTGGTTTGAGGCAGCCCGCTATTTGCCAGCAGAAGATATTTTAGACCTATCTGGCAAGGCAGATACAAAAGTGCATGCAGGCGCAGTGAAGGTTGCTGTTCCGGTGTTAAAACGGATTGCAAATTTTGACGATTTAGACCCTTTGGTATCAGACCCTAATATTGCTGTAACCCTGTTGGAGCAGGGTGAGCCTGTGCCGGCCGATACAGATCTTGTCCTCCTTTGTGGCTCGAAAGCAACAATTGCTGATATGGCTTATTTGCATAGGATGGGCTGGGCTGCTGATATTGTCGCCCATGTCAGGCGCGGCGGCCATGTAATGGGACTATGTGGCGGCTATCAGATGCTGGGCAAGACGATTTCGGACCCGCACGGAATTGAAGGGCCAGCTGGCTCCATAGAGGGGCTTGGCCTACTGGATATCTCAACTATTCTGGAAGGCGATAAAACAGTTCGTCTCTGTACAGGCCATGATGTAGCAGGCAAGCTTCCCCTTCAGGGCTATGAAATTCATATGGGCGTGACAACAGGCGCAGATTGCGCCCGCCCTTTGGTCTGTATCGATAAAGATGCGGGGCGCGCTGTTGGTGATGGGGCTGTGAGTGCAAACGGTCTGGTTGCAGGCACCTATATGCATGGCTTATTTGCCAATGATGCATGGCGGCAGGCTTATTTTGCCTCATTTGGAAAACAGCTCGATAGCCATGTGTTTGATGATGTTATCGAGCAGGGGTTGAATGACCTTGCCGACCATCTGGCCGTGCATATGGATATGACCGAATTTTCCCGTATTGCCGGTCTTTAACCAGCAAAATAACCAGTAAGGTAGGCAAGCCCAAAACAGAGAATAGCACTCAGGATAAGGGCGGTTATTAATAGCCGCAGGGCGTGTGTAATATCGTTGGCGCTTGCATTATCGCGCCCCTCATGATTGAGCATGACGCCGTCAATCTGTCGCCCTTGATAGATGCGGGGGCCGCCTAATCTTAGCCCAAGGCATAACGCCATAGCCATTTCAGGCCAGCCGGCATTCGGCGATAAGTGACGCGGCGCATCAGCCTGCAGTAAGTCAATTCTGGCTGACCTGCCGCAGATCATAAGAAGAGCTGCTGTCAGGCGGGCTGGCACAAGATTTAACACATCATCACTAAGTGCCGCCGCCCAGCCAAAGGCGTAATAACGGCTGTTTTTATAACCAATCATGCTATCGGCAGTATTGATCATTTTATAGATAAATATCCCGGGCAATCCCAAAACAAGATACCAGAAAGCAGGGGCTATCACGCCATCAGAGAGATTCTCAGCTGTTGTTTCAATAGCCGCGCGCGATATGGCGTCGGGCGCCAGAGCGTCTGTTTTCCGCCCCACAATCATAGAGAGGTGGTAGCGAGCACTGCTTATATCACCTGATGAAAGTGGGCGTGCAACGGCTGCAACATGGTCGTATAAAGACCGGCCAGCTAATAAGATAGTGACCGCCACAAGCTGGGCAGATAATCCTAGAATACCATCTAATTGCTGCAGCGCCATCCCGGCACATCCTGCAAGAAGCACCAGACATAGCGCTGCTATGATGCCGGCTCTCTTGCGGTTTTTGCCAGATAGTTTGCGATTATTCAGGCGCTTCTCCAGAAATGAAATCGCACGACCGAATAACACAACCGGATGTGGCACAGTACGCCACAGCCAAACAGGCTCGCCTATCCATAAATCAAGCAATAGGGCGCAGCCTGTTATCACAAGCGCAAGGCTTACGGGGTGGGAGGCGATATGCTGTAATAAATCACTCATAACCATATCTTCTGGCTATATCACTTTTCTGCTGGTGTCATTAGTATGATTTTTGTCGGTATTTTAGCGATTGCTATCTTGTTATAAGCCTAGTATCGAGACTGTATCAATGCGGAGCCTTATCAACAAAGGTGAAAGTGATTCCGGTGCGCGCGACCTCATCCAAGGGCTGCAATTCCGGACTCCGGCCACGTTAGGGCATAATATGCCTTTTTTCTGGTTTTTGCAGATTTGTTGTGTGAACGGTTCTCGCTGGTTCAGCAAACATGCTGAGCTAGGTCAATAAACGAGGCAGAACAGATGACAGATCAGATAAAATATGGGGTGATGATTTGTGGGCACGGCTCGCGCTCGCAATCAGCTGTTGATGAATTTGCTGCGATGGCAGTAAAGATGAAAAGCTATTTCCCTGATTGGCCTGTTGAATATGGCTATCTTGAATTTGCCAACCCCGTCATCCGCGTTGGGCTTGATAAATTACGCGAACAGGGCGTCACACATGTTCTGGCAGTCCCTGGTATGTTATTTGCGGCAGGGCACGCAAAAAATGATATTCCGTCTGTTCTGAATGCTTATGCAGAAGAAACAGGTATCAGCATTCAATATGGCCGTGAGCTTGCTGTCTCGCTTGATATGATTGCAGCAGCGGGCGATCGGGTGCAGCAGGCGCTCACAAAAGCCGATGCCGCCAGCGGGCCAGTACCATTATCTGAAACCTGTCTTGTTGTGATTGGGCGCGGCGCGTCTGACCCTGACGCAAATTCCAATATTTCCAAAATTGCCCGTATGCTCTGGGAAGGGATGGGGTTTGGCTGGTGCGAAGTTGGCTATTCCGGCGTGACCTTCCCGCTGGTCGAGCCATGCTTGTCACATGTTGTAAAGCTTGGTTACAAGCGCGTCGTGGTATTTCCCTATTTTTTATTTTCCGGCATTTTGATAAACCGGATTTATGGCTTTACCGATCAGGTTGCGGCTGAAAACCCAGATATCGAGTTTGTGAAAGCAGGCTATCTGAATGACCATCCCAAAGTGCTGGCAACCTTTGCTGAGCGGGTAATGGAAATTATCGAAGGCAGCAATTTGATGAATTGTGCTCTTTGTAAATACCGGACAGCAGCGCTCGGCTTTGAAGAAGAGGTTGGCTTGCCGCAGGAATCCCACCATCATCATGTTGAGGGGGCAGGCGCAACAGCGCCGGGAAGTAACATTGAAGATTGTACTCTTTGCAATGATTTCTGCACAGGGGCGTGCCGTCTCACTGATAGCGCAGACCATCATCATGGGCACTCTGATAAACACGGGCATGATCATACGCATGACCATGATCACGGGCATGATCACGGGCATAGTCATCATCCCTATCCGCATGCAAAACATCCCCATGGCCCTGAATCAGTCCGTAAATATATGACCGAGAATGGTAAAGAAACGAAGGAGTGATGGCATTTCTATATGAGAAAGATCCAGCAGCAATTTACGATTTGTCCTTCCAGCGGGTAAAGACATCTCTGGTGCCGTTTGATCTTCATCCCAGTATAGAACCGCTTATTACCCGGCTTGTGCATGCGTGCGGGATGCCGGATATCGTACCAGCTCTTACATGGGATGAGGCTGTTATTGACACAGCCTCGGCGGCATTGCAGCGCGGCGCCCCTATTTTATGTGATTGTGAAATGGTTGCAGCAGGGATCACCCGCCGGTTTTTGCCTGCAGATAATCAGGTAACGGTTACATTGAATGATGCTTGTGTGCCAGCACTGGCTAAAACACTTTCAACCACACGATCAGCAGCAGCGGTTACGCTCTGGGAGCCGTATCTTGATGGTGCTATTATTGCCATTGGTAACGCGCCAACAGCCCTATTTGCTGTGCTGGAACTAATTGAGCGTACGCGCATACAGCCTGCTGCTATTCTAGGGTTTCCGGTTGGTTTTGTTGGCGCAGCTGAATCAAAAGACGCTCTTTGTGAGGCTGCAGCCTGCCCGTTTATAACGCTAACAGGGACACGGGGCGGCTCGGCGCTGGCATCGGCCGCGGTGAATGCTCTCTGCCGGATTGCAACCGGAGATAAACAGTGATGACATCAGCACAATTTTATCTCTATGGCGTGGATGAGACAGGGCCGGAAACATTATCTCCTGCTCAGCTACAGCAGATAGACGCTGCAGATCTTGTGATTGCCGATAGCCGGTTTCATGCAGCATTGTCTGATTGTGAAGCGCTTCAGGACTGGCCAAAACCTTTCTCCCAGCTGGCAGAGATGCTGACCAATTATCGCGGCTCATCGGTTGTTATGCTGGCAACGGGCGACCCTCTCTGGTACGGCGCTGGTCGTTATCTGTTGCGGCATTTTGGGCGCGAACAGCTCCATATTGAGCCGGGCGTATCAGGACTGCAATTCGCGGCGGCAAGAATGGGATGGCCGCTGGAGTCAGTGCAGATTATCAGCCTGCATGGGCGTCCAGAAAGTCTGCTGTCACGCAGCCTTTATCCGCGGGCACGCCTTATGATTATCCCGCAATCAGCAGAGACCGCCCGCACTGTTGCGCGCCGTCTCTGTGCAGCAGGATGGGGCGCTGCTGACATAACAGCGCTCTCGTCACTCGGGCATGAAACTGAAACACGATTATCTGCATCAGCAGAACAATGGGATAGGCTGGATGAGGCTCCGGCTGATTTCCATATCTTATGTGTTGATCTTAGCCCTGCTGGACGGGCTGGGCAGATAGCGCCGTCTTCCTGTTTGCCGGATGAAGCCTTTATCACTGATGGCAAGATGACAAAATTTGAGGCGCGTTCTGCGGCGCTATCACGCCTTATGCCGCATCCAGGCGGGGTTTTGATTGACCTTGGATGCGGGACTGGTTCGGTCTCTATTGAGTGGCTAAGGTTTTGTGCGGACGGGGCTGCCTATGCTGTCGATACAAAACAGGAAAGGCTTGACCTTGCTGTGCAGAACGCAGACCAGACAGGGGTGCGCGGGCTGACCGCTCTTCATCGTGAATGCTATGATGCCCTTGAGACGCTTCCTGAACCTGACGCTATCTTTATTGGCGGCGGGTTGAGTGCCGAGCTTATTCTGGCAGCGAAGAAAAAATTACCTGTCGGGGGCCGGCTTGTTGCGCATGCTGTTACGTTACAGTCAGAAGCCTTATTGCTAGCAGCCCATCAGCAGGATGGGGGTATGTTGGTACGCATCCAAGTGAATTATGCCCAGCCAGTTGGCGAATATCATGGTTGGCGCGGGTTGATGCCTGTCACACAATATATCTGGCATAAAGGTGGTGATGCATGAGCCAGCCACAGCTCTTATCAGGGACGCTGATTGCTGTTGGCGTTGGCCCGGGTGATCCGGGGCTTGTTACGCGTGCCGGCTGGCAGGCGATTCAGAACGCGTCGGTTATTGCCTATCCTACTCTTGAAGATGGACCGAGTTTTGCCCGCTCAATTGTTGCTGATGCTATCGCGCCAGACGTAGTTGAGATTGCGATGTCGGTGCCAATGACGCTAGCACGAAAGCCAGCTCAGGATGCATATGATAAGGGGGCTGACGAAATTGCCACTCACCTTCGTGAGGGGCGGGATGTGGTTGTGTTATGTGAGGGCGATGCTTTATTTTATGGCTCATTCATGTATGTGCTGGCGCGGCTTCGCGGACAGGCGGCCATTTCTGTCATACCGGGTGTAACGTCTGTTACAGCTGTTGCGGCGGCCGCGCTTCGCCCGCTGGTTGCCCGTAATGAAGTAATGACGGTGCTGCCGGGGCCGCTTGATGATGATAGTTTGCGCGCGCATATCGCTGCATCAGACAGTCTTGCTATCATGAAGGTAGGACGGCATTTCACCCGCCTGCGCGCGCTCATAGATATGATGGGGCTTACCCAGAAATCGTGGTTTGTCTCGCATGCAAGCTTGCCTCATGAACAAAGCTGCGCGCTAGCCGATGCGCCAGATAAAGCGCCCTATTTTTCATTGATTCTCATCCTTAAGGAAACAGATGAATGGACAGGATAGCTCCGCCCCCGGTGATTATTGCCCTGACAGCAGATGGTATGCGGCTTGCCGAGCGGTTCCTGTCAGCCTTGCCAGCAGGAACCGATATTCATGGATATCGGCCACGCTGTGGTGAGGCGCCTGTATTAAGTGATTTTGTATTATTTGATAATGTGATGGACCATATTGCATCGGTGTTCTTATCAGGCCGGCCGCTGATTGGTATCTGCTCATCTGGTATTCTTATCCGCTCTGTTGCGCCCTATCTTAACAGCAAGCATGAGGATGCATCTGTGATTGCGGTAAGTGATGATGGCAGTTCTGTTATTCCGCTTCTGGGAAGTCATCATGGCGGTAGTGATATTGCGCGGAAAGTAGCGCTTTGTCTGGATGCTCATCTTGGCCTAACCACAGCTGGGGATGTGCGGCTGCCTATTCAGCTTGATATGCCGCCATATGGGTATCAGCTGAACGCTGAGTGCGATGTAAAGGCCGCGATGGCAGCATTGCTGGCAGGCGGCGGGGCTGCATGTACAGCCCATGCTTATCCTGATATGCAAGACTGGCTATCAGCTCTCCCAGATGGCCAGCAGGTCAGAGTTTCAGTTACCACTGCTGCCATCTCGCCAGCACAAGATCAGCTTGTCTACCATCCAAAACAGCTCGTGCTTGGCATCGGCTGTGCGCGGGGCTATTCAGCCGAAGCTGGCGAAGCATTTGTACTACAGCAGCTCGCAGAGGCCGGCATTGCCCATGAAGCAATTGCTGCGATTGCCTCAGTGGATTTAAAAGCAGATGAGCCGGCGCTTCTGCGGGTAGCCGATGTAATAGGCTGTCCTATAAGGGTCTTTACGCCTGCCGAACTCGAAGAAGAAACAGCCAGGCTGTCCGCGCCGTCGCAAATTGTGTTTGATGAAATTGGCTGTCATGGTGTTGCTGAAGCAGCTGCCTTGCGTCTTGCTGGGCCTGCGGCTTTGCTTGTCGTGCCAAAACAGAAAGCAGATAATCTGACGCTTGCGATTGCAGATGCGGGCGCGCCGATACCTTCATTATCGGGCCGCAAGCCGGGCCGTGTAAGTCTTGTCGGGATTGGTCCGGGCGCCCAGAGCTGGCGCACCCCAGAGGCAAGCCGGCTGATTAGCGAAGCTGATATTCTTATAGGCTACCGGCTATATCTTGATTTGCTTGGCCCGCTGGTTCAGGGAAAAGAGTGCCGTGAATTTGCTCTTGGTGAAGAAGAATTACGCTGCCGTGTTGCTCTTGAAGAAGCAGCAAAAGGTCAGGATGTGGCGCTGATCTGTTCTGGTGATGCAGGGATTTATGCCATGGGAGCGCTTGTCTTTGAGCTTTTGGATAGAGGCGATGCTGCCAAAGGGGTGAGCCATGCGGCCCGCCGTGTTCAGGTTATTACAGCGCCGGGTATTTCAGCGATGCAGGCCGCCGCCGCGCGCTCAGGCGCTCTATTGGGACATGATTTCTGCTGTATTTCGCTCTCCGATTTGCTGACCCCCTGGGAGCAAATAGAAACGCGGCTACATGGCGCAGGAGCTGGCGATTTCGTTGTTGCCTTTTATAACCCTGTATCGATGCGCCGCCGCAGCCAACTCATGCGGGCGCGTGAAATTCTTCTGTCCTATCGCGGGCCAAGCACGCCTGTTCTGCTGGCATCAAATCTTGGCAGGCCGCAGGAAAAACTCACCTATAGGACGCTGGAAACACTTGATAGTGCTGAGGTGGATATGCTGACTGTTGTGATGGTTGGGTCCAGCCAGTCACGTCATATTAATCTTGGGCGTGCAGATGCTGTTTACACGCCGCGCGGCTATGCTGCCAAATCACAGACTGATGCAACACACAAAAAGTAAAAAGGCGTATTACTCATGACCGTGCATTTCATTGGCGCCGGACCAGGCGCGCCGGACCTTATCACTGTTCGCGGGCTAAAACTAATTGAGAGCTGTGCTGTGTGTTTATATGCAGGCTCGCTTGTCCCGGAAGCTGTTGTTGCACAGGCGCCCGCAGATGCCCGTGTTATCGATACAGCGTCTCTTAATCTTGACCAAATCATGGCTGAAATCCAGAGCGCCCATGATAGGGGCTGTGATGTTGCCCGCGTTCATTCAGGTGACCCATCGCTTTACGGTGCGATTGCAGAACAGGTAAGGCGCTTAACCCAGATGGATATCCCATTTGATATTTGTCCAGGTGTGCCGGCTTATGCCGCCGCCGCTGCTGCAATGGGAACAGAGCTCACCATTCCAGAGGTGGCACAAAGCCTGATTTTAACCCGCACGGCTATGAAGTCATCGGCAATGCCAGCAGGTGAAGAACTTGAAAGCCTCGGCAGGACAGGTGCTACGCTGGTGATACATTTATCGATTCGCAATTTACGCGAAATTGAGCGCGTCCTTACACCGTTTTACGGCGCGGATTGTCCGGTTGTGATTGCTTACCGTGTTGGCTGGCCGGATGAGATGTTTCTGAAAGGAACATTAACAGACATTCGTGGCAAAGTAAGAGAGGCAAAAATCACGCGTACAGCTCTTATCTTTGTCGGACGCGCATTAGAAGCTGCCTCTGATTTTAGAGACTCGGTCTTGTATGATGCTGAAGAAGTTCATCTGCTTCGTCCCAAAAAGATAGAAGATATTAGCGACTAACTTATAGCTAACAGGGGTTCAATTTTTTTTAGGCTGTTTTTGCAATCAAATGCATATAGGAGCCATAAACAGACCCTGCGCAAAGGCCGGCTTTGCCGCGGTCTTCTCCCAAACTATCTGTGACTGAAAAAAGCGGTATGCCCGTCTCCTCGATGGCTTGTGTGACGTGATATTCATGCCCCGTCCATTGTCCGGCAAAAGGACCTGTCGCGGCATCAAGAAAACGATATCCTAAGGTGCGTTTCGGAGCGGCAAAAGAGGTAGTCAGGTGAAGCAGGTTTGCCATTGGCCAATATGTTCCATCTGCCCCGTAGATTGCTGATCCCAGCACCATATAGCCGCCGCACTCACCATAGATAAGACAACCCCGTTCAGCAGCCCGGCGCAAACTAGTCTGAAAAACAGACGCCGCACTAAGCGCGGGAAGATGCAATTCAGGATATCCCCCCGGCAGATAGATGAAATCAGCATCCTGAGAGGCTGCTTCATCTGCAAGAGGAGAGAATGGGATAATTTCAGCCCCAGCATCCCGCCAGCCTTGCATTATATGTTCATAGGCAAACCCAAAAGCAGTATCGCGCGCTATCGCAATGCGTTGACCAGGAGGTGGCATCAAGGAAGCCGCAGGCGGTATATAATTATCTGTTTTAGGCCGCGCCGAGAGCGCTGCTAATGCCTCAACATCAAGACCTGCTTCGACAGCATCGGTTAGGCGTGTCAGGAATGAATGCCAGTTATCGGAGCGAACGCATTCATCGGCCTGAATAAGGCCAAGATGACGCGAGGGAATTATCAATTCGCTATCTTTATAAAACCGTCCAAGGCAGGGAATGCCAAAATCTGTTAGCAGGCGTTCAATCTGGGTTGCGTGGCGGGGGCTTCCCAGCTGGTTGAGGATAACACCCGCAAAAGTCACATCCCTGCAATGCTGTCTTATGCCATCTGCAATAAAAGCTGCGGTATCCGATACGCCTTGCGTATTCACGATGAGCACAAGGTTAAGGCCCAGAATGCGCGCCACCTCATATGAGCTACCCCGCCCGGATGCCGCGCAATCAAATAGGCCCATCACACCTTCGACAACAAAATGACGTCCTGCCGCATGCTGCGCTAGAGAGTGGAGCGATGGCGCGTTCATCGCAAAGCTATCAAAGGTAAGGGAGGCTGTGCCAGCGACAGCTGTATGAAAGGCAGGGTCAATATAATCAGGGCCTGTTTTGCCAGGCTGAAGCGCAAAGCCGCGTTTCCGCAAAGCCGCCAGAAGCCCCATTGTAAGGAGGGTCTTGCCGCTTCCAGACGCTGTTGCTGCCAACATAAGCCCGGCGGCAGGAGCTATCTGACTGCTCATCCTGTCTCGGAAATCAGCCCAACACCGAGCGGGTCAAGATTGCGCGGCGCAGCGCCGTCAAGAGCTGACATCCAGTCGAGGCACTGACGCATCAGCGCTACTCTGCCAATGCAGATAATACTAGGTGGGCCCATGCCGGCTTCATCTACGTCAGTTGCCGCCCGGCTAAGCGTTGTTTCAAGAACGCGCATGTCAGGCAATGTTGCAGACGAGACAACGGCAACGGGCTCGTCCTTATCGCGTCCAGCTTGGATAAGCTTGGTGCAGATTTCCGGTAGATTTTTAATTGCCATATATAAAACAATGACCTGAGAGCCGTCGGCAATTGCCTGCCAGTTCACAGCGGTTGGCGTGTTTCCTGTGCGATCATGGCCTGAAATAAAGGTGACAGACTGATTTACATCGCGGTGAGTAACAGGAATACCGGCATAAGCAAGCCCGCCAATACCGGCTGAAATGCCAGGAATGATTCGCAGTGGCACACCAGCTTGTACCAGCGTTTGCGCCTCTTCGCCGCCTCGCCCAAACACAAATGGGTCACCGCCTTTTAGACGTAAAACCCGTTTATTCTGGCGGGTCAATTCTATCAGGCGCAAAGAAATATCCCGCTGAAGGGGGGATGGTTTGCCGCCACGCTTGCCAGCATATTCAATTTCGGTATTGGCAGACGCCCATGATAATATGGATTTATCGACAAGCGCATCATAGATAATAACATCTGCTTGCCGCAGCGCATTCAGGCCATGCAACGTCAATAGCCCCGGATCGCCCGGTCCTGCGCCAACAAGCCATACCCAGCCCGGCTCAAAGACAGGCCAGTTTCCATCGGGTAGATTATCTGTGAGGTGTGATGAGGGCATTGGCTAAAATTACATCGCATCATATCAGGGTTGTTTTACAAAGATATACCAACATCATAATGAGGTAGATACTGGAATAGTCACTATTCATATTTGCTGACTGCCATCTTCTCAGTCATAATAACACATGTCCAGTCTCGCAGTGATGCAATCTTCGGACTTTTGAGCTGTAATAGGAGAGTTTGGCTGATATGCGTGTGCCCCTGACCACACAATTGCGGTTTGGCTGGACAACGGGCACCTGCGCGACAGCAGCTCTCAATGCCAGTTATACGGCTATGGTAACAGGAAAATTTCCTGATATCGTCTCTATTGAGACACCAGGCGGCAAAACAGCTGAGTTGGCGGTCCATGAGCCGGCCTTAACACAGACAGGCGCTATTGCTGCTATTATCAAAGATGCTGGCGATGATCCGGATGTTACACATGGTGCTGTTATTCGTGTGCATGTTGCGCCCGCCGCCAAAGGGAGCGGTATTTGTTTTCATGCAGGCAAGGGTGTTGGCATGATTACACGCCCGGGCCTGCCTGTGCCGGTCGGCGAGCCAGCTATCAACCCTGTTCCGCGTCAGATGATGCGGGATATTATTGCAAAGCTGGCGGATGAATTTCACGGGCCAGTTGATCTTGATGTAACAATTTCGGTTGATGGCGGCGCTGAGATCGCTCTTAAAACATGGAACCCGCGACTTGGTATCGAAGGCGGCATTTCTATTCTGGGAACCACCGGTATTGTGCGCCCCTATTCCTGCTCAGCGTGGATTGCCTCTATTCATCGCGGTATTGATGTTGTGCGGGCAAACAGCCTTCCCCATGCGATAGCAACAACTGGCGCAACCTCCGAGACAGCGTTGCGCGCAATTGTTGATGTGCCTGATATTGCCTGTCTTGATATGGGCGATTTCATCGGTGGCATGTTAAAATATATACGCCGGCACCCGGTCCCACAGCTTACAATTGCGGGCGGCGTTGGCAAGCTTGTCAAATTTGCACAAGGGGCCGTTGATCTTCATTCAGCCCGCTCGCAGGTTGATTTTGAGCGCCTTGCAGACTGGGCTGCTGGTTGCGGTATGGTGCATGGTGATGTGCGGCAGGCAAACACCGTATTGGAAGTCATACAGCGCGCTGATGAGCCGCAAAAGCAAGCCCTTGGCCAGCTCATTGCAGTACGATGTCAGGAACAGGCGCATAGCCTGTTAAAAGGAGCAGATGTCTCGCTTGGTATTTTGGTAATGGCCCGCGATGGCGCTGTGATTGGACGCGGCATTGATGCCTCTCATAGCCTGTTTCAGGCACCGAGACATGTCGGTGAGTAAGGCGGCTCATTTGCTGTTGCTTGCTGGCACAATAGAGGCCCGCGAAATGGCCTCTCATTTGGCGAAGCTAAGCGCAAACCATCCCGGCATTCGGGTTACGGCGAGCCTTGCCGGTATCACAACACGGCCTGCCCCGCTTGATGTTGTAACACGCATTGGCGGATTTGGCGGCGTTGCTGGACTGACTGACTGGATGATATCTGAAACGGTAACGCTTACCATTGATATGACGCATCCTTATGCAGCCCAGATGAGCGCGCATGCTGCCCAAGCAGCCTTGTCAGCGGGGGCTGAGTTGGTGCTGTATCAACGCCCGCCATGGCAGCCAGAACCGCTTGATGATTGGCGCTACTTTGAGAGCTGGCAGGAGATGATAGATGCAGCGCCAGCGGGCGCACATATCTTTGCGGCGGGTGGTAGCAAGATGTTATCAGCCAGCCAGTGGCGCGATGATATTACAATCACTGCCCGCGCCCTTGTTCGGCCTGACGGTGTGCCGGGATATGTAAAAATGTTATTGTCACTGCCGCATCACACAGTCGCAGAAGAAGAGGCTCTGTTGCGGGCGCACCAGATAAGTCATATTTTCTGCAAGAATTCTGGCGGTACAGCCGCCCGCGCTAAAATAGATGCCGCCCGGTCTCTTGGCCTGCCGGTATGGATGCTTGCGCGCCCATCTGCACCAGATTTGCAACATTGTCATGATATCGGTGAAGTGCTGAGCATCATTGATGCTCATTTGGCGGGCATGAATGCAGATTAATTAACGTACCGGCCGCGCAGCAGGAAGCGATGGCACATAAGCATCAGATAGAAGCATTGGGTCAAGCCGCTTTGTGCCCCAGTTAATGCGCCAGTCAAGGTGGGGGCCTGTGGAACGCCCGGTGGAACCAACCGTGCCAATGACCTGCCCTCTGCTAACAGTATCGCCTGCCGCTACAGTCATTGTCTTTAGGTGCGAGTAAGTAGAATTTAGATAGTAGCCATGGTCTATGATAATAGTGCCACCCGTAAAATAGAGGTCAGTTGCCATTGCGATAACGCCATCAGCGCTTGCAATAACAGGTGTACCTTGCGCGGCTGCGATATCAATGCCGTAATGAGGCTGCCGTGGTTTGCCATTTAAAATTCTCTGACTACCATAGATGCCAGTAATGCGACCGGGTGACGGCCAGTCAAAGCCGTTATGCACCGCATCATCTGAC
>Ga0115008_10001019_pt1 | contig 22175 bp, 18 predicted proteins | sample FraStrMetagenome_FD_87164 | JGI IMG/M metagenome (GOLD analysis project Ga0115008, IMG submission 87164) | Marine eukaryotic phytoplankton communities from Arctic Ocean - Fram Strait ARC3M Metagenome | ecosystem: Environmental > Aquatic > Marine > Oceanic | place: Fram Strait | collected...
ACAGGTTCGGAAGAGGAGTAGTAGCATTTGTTATATGATCGAAACATATAATACGCGTCATCATCTTACCTGTTATTGAACCATTTTGATGTTAAAGGCATCCACACGTCCACACGTCCACATCATCTTTGCGCTTAGGCTTAGACCGTGCCCCCAACTCCCAACTCCCCAACACGTACGGTCATGCCATCCGCGATTCGCGATGTGTAGACGTACGCATATACGTACACGCACATGTACGTATTGCATATATTGCATGTCTACCACACAAAAGTACAAAAGTAAAATACGTCGTAAATGCTAAATGCCCATTCAATTGTGGTGCACACTTCTCGTTGGATCCTGATACACACGTTTTCCCAACACTACTACGTAAAGTAAATCTCGAGCTGGAATGCTACGCGGTCGGTTGATTTCATACTCTGTTTGGTTCCTGTTTTCTGTCGATGTAAGCATTTTTTGTTTTGGTTTTAGTTTGGGCGGGGCAGGGTTTGTTCCTCGAAGAAAAATCATTGGCACAGCGGCAACCAGTTATCATGAGATGACAAGGCGAAAGGATGCATCTGAGTTAAATATGGCTGCGAAAGAAGGCTCGTCGAAGTTGAACATTCATAACTTAATCGCGAAATACGAACTTGGTAGACAATTTGAAAGGTATAGATTTTTACAGAAAGTCATGGACAATGAAGTAGAAGATATTGAAGATGTTAATCAGCTACTATTGCATATTCTTTCGAAAAGAACTCATTACAAATGTAGGGATGAAGCGACATTTTTGCCATTGTTGCCACCTTCAGGGGCACGAGGGGAATATGAATTATTGGATGAGTTGGAAATGTTGCTCCCCACAATGGAAGATGACGAAGAAAGTCACAAAAGTATGTGGGATATTCTTATAGAATTACATGGGCGTGAAGCAGTGAAAATGAACAAGGATCAGGACGAAGACTGGGATGCCAGATGTTTGGTTGTTCGTTTATTAATCGATCAAAACTTTATTGTTGAAGATATTCCTCTTTGAGGGGGACACTCGTCCATTACATCAAAAGCGGACTCATCGTGCAGCATGAATTTGAAGTTACTATTTTCAAAGCCTCAAATAATTTTTGGCTAAAAGAGAAAATAAGGAGATAAGTGCAATTATGAAGGTCTTTCTCAATTTTCGTTATGTACAATATACACAAAGAATTGCTTTATTACTAATCCACGAACCATTTTCCGCTGGTAAAATACCCATCAAGGATTCAGAGATATGTAATGAGGTGATAGCATGCGTAATTAGAGACAAAAAGGTGAACCGAAGCAGCCCAACTTTCAGCATCATTCACAAAGGTCTGTTAACTTTCAATATTTGCATGTGATGTCGCGTTCAAGGGGTAGAATTTCTGAAGCTAATGCCTCTTCAACTCCGTCAAAACATTTCCCTACGTCACTTATTATGCAATGAACATGTCGCCACTCCATCTGGGTGGATTTTTTTCGCAAGATCAGCTGTCTGTGGAAACTTGGATTGAATAATATTGAAACATATGTATTCAGGAGTGCGCCATTAAAAGAACATGAGTATGGTTTCCTTGACCAAGAATAATTTAGTGACGTAACGTAATATCTCTGATTTTATATCTGTCTTGAAGCAAATAACAAAAATACTCTACAGTTGCGTCAATGGATCGTCTTTGCTATCGTCTAATAAGGGTACAATTCTGGCGCTCTGACGACCAAACCATTCACTGACAGTTCCAACAACAGCGTCCTTTTGCTTGCCCCAGTCATCACCTTCTGAAAATTTTGCACTTGTGTATCCTCTCAAAAATTTTTCAAAGAAATTGCTTGAACCTTCATCGACTACATTTTCAGAAGGCTCATTCTTATCTTCAGGATCTAAAAAAGAAAAGCGCTCATTCAAAATTTCTTCAGTGTCCACAAACGAATAAAGTTCCATTTCTTCCTGTTCTCTTCTTGCTGCTAGAGCATTCCTCCTTGCCTCTCTTACTCCATTCCTTACTCTCTCATTTGTCACAATAAAAGTGCGCTGCGGAACAGAAAACGCAATATAATGACTTCCAAGAAAACGGCCGGGACGAATGACAGCGCTCATTTCAATTTGCATAGCACTATCTTTGAAACCGATGGATTTAATGCAGTTATCTTCTCCAAGATCGTAACCGTCCTTGTTCTGAAATTTTCTAACTTGGACAAGAGGAACGAAAATGGAGATGGGTTTAGGCCTTGCTGGTATTGGTAAATTGAAACGTTCGCACACTGACACAATGCTAAAGAAAAATCTATCATGAGGCTAATGCAAGATATAAAAGTAATGATATCAAAGTGTAAACATACTTTCTTTCCCATGGCTTCGGAATTTCTAGTAGTATAGCAATTTCCGGATCTTGCAGTCGAATGACTTGCCCATTTTCTCTTGTGCCTATTCTCGTTCGCAATCTGAAAGAGTTTTCAATAGTTGGAGATCCTGGAGAGGTACGTATTTGTGCAATACCTGTAATTATCACCCTGTCTTCTTTATCAAATTCAATATCTGTTAATTGTGGCACCTATTTTTGCCACAAAAATGTTTCGAATTGAGATTGATCCCAGTAATATAGATAAGAAATTTAGTTATACATACCTCCACTATTGGAGCCTCTGCTGATGCCATATTCCATTGCCTGCCGTACCAGACTGCCCCATCGAAAAAGTCTCTGATGGATCTAACTCTCAAACGCAATGCACGAGCAACGAGACGACGAAGACCGGCATCAAGCAAAAATGAATTCATGAGGTCATAGCGATTAAAACTTCCTTTAACAGTCATTGTAAATGGTTCTAACACAAGAGGACCCCCAGGTGTTACACGTTTCAATCCAGGAATAACCCCAAACACAAACTGGCGTAGATCCATCTTTAAGTCAGACAGAGTTATAGAGCCAGTTATTGGTTTGGTGACTTTCTGCTCAATGGAGTTTCTCCTCAAAGTTTTCTTGTCTTCGCTTCCTCCTGCAACTAATTGCGCTTGCTTTCCGTGAATATCTATGTTGGTTTTTCGAAATCGAAATATTCCTACGAGATTTTTTGCCTTTCCGTAAATTCTCTTCAAAACACCACTACGACGTCTTCGAAAGTTACGCTTCCTTTCTGCCTTACGGAGAGCTGCCATATCTTCGACCATTAAGCGATATTCCGCTCTATCTATCACTTGATCACCGTTCGTATCGTAAAGTGCAAGCAAACGGCCAGCTAATGCCCCAATTACCGACTTCGGTATAGAACTCATTCCTGTTCCTCCAACCATTGCCGCTCCCAACGCAGTAGTCAATTCAGCCTCATCCAATGCCCCCGACTTATCCACATCAATTTTGTCGAATGCTTCGTCTGCACAAAAGAGCGTCTCGTTTGTGTTCTTGCTTTTTCCCAATGATTCATCATTCAAGATAATTTTATCTTCAATTTCTTTATTGATAGATGAAGGTATCGATTTACACAGACCTCCCATTGATAATGGCTTGAATCCGAGACTGGGAAATGTGTTAATATAATGCAAAAAATTACTCACTCAAAAAAAGGACTTACCGTGTAAAATCGATACGGATTGTATCAACATATTTGTCCCAAATTGGTGTTTCTGGCCTCGAATGTACCTGAGCATACAGGCCTTCAGCTTCTCCCGCTAATGCCATGATCAAGCCAGTAAGAGTTCTGCTTACATATTGATTTCGTGCGGACGAACGACTAAAGTCCGTTGTATTATTAACCATCAAAATATCTTGATCATTCAAAATTTCCCTCAAACCATACTCCGTTCTTATAACAACGTAAAAAGTAAGAAATTGATCATCGCACGAAATCATAATTACAACAAAGTACGAACCTTCGAATCCCCTGGTTAATGCTTCCTGCGTGTCTTTTCCTCCACAATTTCTTTAAAAACTGCTTTTCTTGTTTCTTAGAAAAAACCGCTTTGGTTATCTTCGTTTGCACCTTTTGGCCCGGTTCAACTATACCCTGTATCTCATTACGCGATGAGGAAGACAATGATGTTACTGTATCATTTTCTTCAACATTCAAATTAGCTGCTTTCCGATTCGACGTATAATTGAGCATGAATTCCTTCTCCAAATCAGGCATGCCGTTCGCATTTCCATTGACATCTAAAACCGAGTCCAACCCATGCGACATATTCTTTCCATCACTACCCCCATCCTGAAAGTATGACGTAGTGTTTCCATCTTCTAACGTCGAATTCAAAGACGAAACTGAAACCGAAGCAAGTTTCGTCGCATGCAAGGGACGTTTCCTCCAACTACCAACACCACCGGACAAAACATTCTCACCACAATGATGACAAAATTCCTCCTGTATCACCACAACACGAGGAGGAGCAAATCCATACACACAACGATCCCAACAAAATGATGAGAGCAGCAACAGTGACGTTCGTATCCGTGCTTTGGACAATTGAACGAACGAAAATGACGACGATTTATTAGGATGTTTATTCCTTGGAACGATGGCTCCTCGATCTGGATTTGTATCTGGATTTTGATCTAAACGTATTCGACGACTTCGAGGAATCATCCTTCCCTTCTTTTGATCGTTCTAGACCTCTTTTTTTCTTTTTCTTTTCTCTCTCTCTTCAGAGAGAAAAAGTCACCAATGTGATGTGTGTAAAGAATGTCTGATTCTTTTAAAATATGAACGGGTTTATACCTTGGTGTATCTCCTCAATGAAACGAATCGTATTGGTGTATAGTCGAATATTAAGGATGAGCAATATGGATAAAAGTTCTTAGTAGGAAATGTGAATGTGTTAGGAGGGAATATTGCTTCTTTATGTGTGTAGTGTGGTGTGTGTGTAGGTGTGTGTGACTGTATTTATTATTATTTTTCTGTGCCTGTTTCCTATTTTGAGGTTGCAGTTCCGTCCTTTTTCGCCCTTCACTCTCTGTATGCTATTCTCACACATGTGTGTATTTTGTATTTTGCCGTTTTCTTCTTCTTCGCCTTCTTCTTCTTCTTTTTCGTGTATCACATACCACCACACATGCAATATGCACACGAGGCACGAGTGCGGGTAAATCTACGAGCGTAGAAAGTTCGAGCAGTACCGGTATTGATTTTTTGGAATTGTGCCCTTTCCATTCGTACGTGTGCTGCGAATTTTGAATACGTTCGATACATTTTAACTTTCAACTTTCGAGCGCAACGACAACACCTGTGGAATAATGTGAACTTTCGAAAATGATTGTTCCTATCATTTTCGATATGACGAGCATCATCAACTTTGTATATTTAGAACAGCAAATTATTTTTTAATTTTGGGAACAATATCTGTGTATGACGTATGACGTAGCTAGGAAATAGTGTACTTTATGAATTTACCAATGATAATAGTTTATATATTATAATGCTTCGAAAAATGTATCGCAGACATCGTGGCCGAGTGGTTAAGGCGACTGACTCGAAATCAGTTGGGTTCATCCCGCGTAGGTTCGAGTCCTGCCGATGTCGCAACACATTTTTTTTGTAAACACGCGGTAAACTTGAACTGAAGTAATGTCCAGGTGGCTAAAAAATACTCGTACCCTTAGATCATCTATTTCCGGTAAGAAAACTAGGCCGAAAAGTTTCCATTACTAACACGCAGTAAACTTGAACTGAACTTATGTCCAGGTGGCTAAAAAATACTTGTACCCTTAGATACGTAGTCATATTTCCGTAAAGATAACTAGGCTGAAAACTTTTCATTATTGTAATATATTCATAGTTTGTCTTCAATGTTAGAGGGACATCGTGGCCGAGCGGTTAAGGCGACTGACTCGAAATCAGTTGGGTTCATCCCGCGTAGGTTCGAGTCCTGCCGATGTCGTCAGTGTTTTACTGTCCTGATTCTTGAGCCGAAGTTTAGCGTTTATATGTTTTAATACTAGCAGCTTTTAAGGTATACGCGTGTGAGTATGTTTCAACCGCACAGCCTGTATTGGTACTTACAACGGTGAAATGATTGCATACTTTCCCAGCAATCAAAACAACACGAAAACAACACGATTTCAACAGGGTTTTTTGAGGACCCGGAAACCATGTTGAAACACGATTTCAACAGAGTTGGTATACGTAGAATTATACGAAAGCATGAAATCCGTAACACGATAACAGTAGCTCTAGGTTCGTAGGTGAGATCCAAACCAAACCCTTCTACTCGGAAGGTGCATACATGCAACGAAAATGGACCAATGTAACACGACATCAGTAGCTCTAGGTTGGTAGGTGAGATCCAAACCAAACCCTTCTACTCGGAAGGTGCAACGAAAATGGACCAAAAAATGTTTAGAAATCAAAACTCTATTTATCCTTTAAAGAACTGTATGAGAAACTATAATCCAGAAAACCATATATGATCTGATTTGCTGCATCTTTAAAACTAAAATAAGCATCATCTTTGACTCCTAGCTGGTTGAATCAACGAAACATGGATAAGGTACAACTTAAAATAACTTGCAACTTGACTTCGTTGATCATCTACTTTCCATTTTCTTCATCACATATCAAAAATTTACTTATTCTTTTTTGATTCGCCGGCGGCAATAGCATCCTCCACTATCTTAGCAACTCCGTCATTCTTTTCAGCAGTGGCCAGGTCGAGAGGAGATTTCCCGTCTTTGTCTTTGATAAGGTGCACACCGTTCGAAATGATATCAAAATCAGCGAAGAGAACTTTCGCAGCTGATATCGACCCGTGGAAACATGCCCAGTGCAATGCAGTCCATCCTTCTTTATCCTTAATTGACACATCAGCGCCGAGCTCTTTCATTTGGCGCATCGCACTAGCATCACCGCGACACTTGAGTCCACAAATAATCATGAGAGGAGTCCACTTGTTTTCTTTCGTAGTATCATTGACAGTTTTAGAGTCGAGCTTTGACATGAAGGTAGAAATGTCAGCAGCTTCACTTGCATCCCAGGTATCAAGCATGACCTCCTCAAAAGTTCCATTCTTAACAGCGATCAAAGCTTTTGCTTCATAGATAACCTTTCCTTCTTCATCAACTATTTTATCAGAACCCTCGAGTTCCGAACGACTAACCTTTTCGTCGAAAACACGATCATCTGGAGTCATACCAAACACGAAAAGCTTAAACAAAGGGTTTTCGTACATATTGAGAGGACCCATGATAATATTGATCGCCATCCCCGTTGTCATACCCTTATAGAAATGAAGACCGACGGTAAAAACCATTCCAAAGAGAGAACTCGAAATCATCTGCTTCGCCAAACTGATAATATGTTCACCATATTTAACTTCCTTGTATTTCTTATGATCTTCCTCACCTGCCAACATCTTCATCAAAGACAATAATTTGTTAGCATATAAGAAACGATATCAAAAATAAAACAACAGCAACAACAACAACAACAATGGCCAAGATACACATAATGACAGCACAGCATTGCACTGCATTTCTTTCCCAACGTAACGTGTAACGTACCTGAGGTGGAACTACAATCAAAATCTTCTTGTCCACATCCTTCGACTTTTCCTTGAACTTCATCGCCTGGGCGTAGATGTACCCCATTAACACAATAATAATCGCATGAAAGGTAAAGTATGCTACACGTAGCTTCATAACCAGTTCCATATCCTCAGGATCGATCTTTCGCGCAGCCAAAATGATTGGCAACGTAATGAATAATTTGTTCACTGCCATTTTGAAAACTAGATGTTTGAGCGATTTTCAGGATTTCGATTACTCTCGTTGTGGATGTTAATGTGGAAGTGAGAGTGGGATAGGGAGATAGGAAGATAGGGAGAAGGGATGTTTTCTGTAAACGGGAGAGATGTTGGCTGGCTCACTGATGAATATCACCTCTTTCGTGTTTTCTTCTTGGTGTTTCTTTGTGGGTTTCTAGGTTTTTCGTGCGGTGTTGTGCTCTTGTATCTTGTGTATCGTTTTCACATATTCCCGTTTCCCGTTGTCCACATACGAGAGATAGATAGTAAATGTCCCATGTACGTGTACCGTGTACGTAGCATGAATTTCATGGTCACATGAGCATGAGGCGAATCTTTTTCGCCGAACTTGTATTAATACTCGTGCCTGTGAAAACCAGGTTAGAATTTGAATCATTTCATATAGATGTAGAGAAAAATTAAAGATTATGATTGCTAGAGGCTGAAAGGATTACCATCGGTAGTAGAATCTCCATGTGCGGCTGGAATGAAATGTAGATGGATGTCGCACTTTCTACAACATTGGGCAGGCATCATCACATAGAACACAATTTTTCGTATTCGACAAGTCTGAAATTGTTATAAATCATCATGAACATATCGCATCCAATTTTCTTGTGAAGTATCTTTTGAATATCAAAATAAATGATACAATTCATTTATATCTTTTCAAAGCGTTGAATATTTTATTTTGCAAATGTGTGTACAATTTACCTAGAAATTTAATTCCACAAGGGATAGATGTATCTACAAAAAGTAAGGCGAGGACAATTTGAGTGTTTGATGCCGACGAAGCTGTAGAAAGGTATGATAAAGTCAAAATGGGGTAAAGGTCTTTTTAGCTGAAAATCGTAGATGAAAAAGAATAAATCTTTTCAACCAACGGATACTTCTTTGCGATAGCGAATTCAGTCATTGTCGTATCTTAAATCCTCGGTTGAATGTACTTCCAAGAATGACTAATTCAGTCATTGATCTCTTTGTCTGTTATATCTTCGGTTGTATATATTCTCTCTAGAAGGGACTTGTTCGGTAAACAGCACATTTTTCACTGCAGTAAAAGGGTGGTTACTTTAATTCACCTTCTACCTACCTTTGGCGGTGGGAATTTCAGCGGTACATTCAAAGTAACGGATAATGAAGTTTTCGACTTTCTTATTGAGAATCCTGCTTCGCGAAGAATACTGGCAGCTATTGAAACTTCCATCTTCATCTCCGTACACAAATCTGAAACTTCTGCTTTCATACTATGGCCTTGAGCTAAAACATAGGTAATCAGAGTATAAACCATACACTTCTCAAGGTGCTGCCTTGTGACTTGGTATCCCTCCTTTCCATTGCTTCCATGACCTGATGTAGAAAACAAATTAAACAGCGCGCCAGAAACCTTTGAAGGAATGTGCATGTGCCCAGAAATATCTTCAGCTGTTCCAGTGAGGAAGGTACCCTTTGCACCACCGCGCCTCCTTATACAGAACATGTAAAAATTTAAGAGATGTTTCAAAAGCAATGCACATTTTATTTGGCCAGTACCTCCCGCCCGTTCAACAGACACTTTTGTGAGGATGTCTGCGATTACAGTAGGCCATCTGCCTTTAGAAGTCAACGCTTCTGCCCAGCCCATATCAGTTCTACTTGTACATGCTTTTACAACCCCTGAAATATGTCCCCAAGCTTCATCATCGACCATAAGCTTGGCAATGTATACATCCTTTGGCAATTTAGCATTACTGTTGTAAGGTGGAAGAAACTTTCGTCGTGCCTCATTGAAGGCATGCATAGTAGCATCTTCCTTTGACAAGTCCTCCGGAATTGCCGTTACTTCTTCAGTAGACTTCAAATTATCCATCATACTTTTGGCCTCAGATACTGAACCAATTTGAACTCTATTTGCTGCCGATGCTTTAATAGCTTTTTGTTTCTTACTTGATCCAAAGGCTTCGTAAAGTGCACTTCGTTTATCATGATAGCTCAGAGCAGACATAGTTTTACAATTCTCAACAAATTCCGACTGATACCCAATTATTCCTTGGGTCAGTGAATACATCTTCGTCGTAGGATATACTGTCAAAGTTTTATTCGTACTATCAAAAATCCCAACAACATGCTTGGACGTCCAGTTGTTTGCGGCCTTCTTTCCACCGGTACATCGAGTCGCGTATGTGCATGATTCATCCTTCCCCATTAGTACCTTCCCCTTTTTTCGCAGCTTTGTGTTTTTAGTAACAAAGTGTTGAAACGCCACCTCACTTTCAGAGGATGGCATTCCATTCATAAATGTAACAAGTGTTGGTGGATTTGGGCTTGAATCAGCCAATCGCATGGATATTTTCCCTAATTCTTTTGTAGGCTTAGCGGAAGAAGATTTTGATTGTTTTTTACTCTTTCGAGGCGACCTCATCTTTTTATTTTTTCCGGACATGTTCAATAACACTTACTCGTTTGACTCGCCTCAAATAACTGTATTCTAGTTTACTGATTGATGCTCAATTTAGTTGAGAGAGGGAGTAGGAATATGCCCCACCGACATTAACTTCTTTACATTTTTGTTGTATGATGTTTCTCATGTCAAAATTTTTTTCAGTGGCCGTAAATTGCCGAGTTCGGCACTCTTGGGACTCCATATAATACGTACATTCCCAACGGGAGACTGGAGCCAGAAGGAACGTAGGAAGCATGCAGTAACGGTAATCGATGTTTTTATACTTTTACACTACTATTATTTACCCATTCGGACATGAGACTGCATCTTCCATCTTCTCGATGAACTTCTCGGTGAAGAAAGAGGGAGGCACCATTAAGACTCTTTTTAATTCAAACTTTTTATTTTTTATGTTGGCAGATAGCCTCATAAGAAACTAGGAACAATAGACGTCAGGATTCAACATGATAGAGGTAGTTTTGAATGATCGGTTGGGCAAGAAAGTTCGTGTTAAGTGCAATTCAGATGATACCATCGGGGACTTGAAGAAGTTGGCTGCTGCGCAGCTTGGAACTCGACCGGAAAAACTGAAAATTCAGAAATGGTATACGGTTTACAAAGATCATATAACTCTTGAGGATTATGAAATACATGATGGTATGGGACTTGAGTTGTAAGTTCGAAATTGAGTTTGTAGACTTGGCGGATAGCTTTATTAAAGTATTTTGCATTTTCCAACCATGTCTTTAACTCACAGGTTCACGTTTTCGTCATTAATCGTAGGTATTATAACTAGAAAATTAATTATGAAAGTTGGAGAAGAAGTTAAGGCTGTAGTCTCGTTTATGGTCATAGTAAAACAGTGCATTTTCTAGATAATGTACAATTAAGATTTGACTAAAAATTATTTATTGCTGGTTTCTTCATTACTGGATTCTAAATATTGGTGCACACAATTCACAAGAAGTGATTCAGCCTTTTTCGGAACCCATTTGTAATATCTAATATCTGTGAAAGATTTATGGAAAAAATTCTAAAATTGCACAATGTAGCTAGCAGTGCGGAGCTTACGTCGCCTCCTTCTCTCATCGTCTGGGTCTGGCAAAATTTCATTCCGTTCGCATTTTAATTGTGCCTGAAAATACTTTTGTGCTTTGGTAAAGTCGGCTTGACTGAATCCCTGCTTTTGTAACAAGATCCGTCTTTGCGAAGAATTTAAACGCAGACAATTGTTGCCTCTTCGAAGTCTTCGTCTAGTAGCCTCATAAGATTCTATGTCAACTTTTCTTTCGTTGACATGATTCCAATCCAGTTGGAGAAATGGTCCAGACTCATCCATGGGGATATAGTATTCAGGAGATGGTTCTCTAATACACAAGGCGTATTCCCGGATTATTAAGGATGAAAACGACACCGACTTCTTTTCACTCATTTTACAACAGGAACATTAGACTCTCACCTCTTATCATATGTCTTCTTGTCTACCGGTACCTTTTTGATTTTTCCAAAACAAAATAGAAGGCAAAATGTTTTAGACCGATTCCTTGTGAAAAAAATTCAATGTTACAAGTTTGACAAAAGAAAATGGGGATATTTGTTGTTAACAAATGACAAAATAAAGTGGCGATGTTTACTGCGTTGAAATCTCTCTCGGATCACGAGTAGCCAATCTCGAGAACCAAAATGAACACTTGTACCAAGATAGCAAAATTTCAAAAGATTGTCGGCATTTTTTTAATTATGTAGACGGTCTATCTGCATTTATTTAAATCGAGCGCGCGAGAAGCTTTGATTTCAGATACATGTAGCCGATCCCGCAATCCTTTTTCCCCAGGTTACTCCAATCTCCAAGAGCTTTTCTCCAATAAGGTGAATCTATTACACACACACACATATATATATTACATGTCTAGAGTCTAGAGAAGGATGACGCACGGTCAAGGAAGAATGCGGAATTCTTTATATACGAATTTTAACAGGAAGATAACGCATGAACAAATGACGTAACGAAGCGAAGACCACGCTGGCGTATTTTTTCTGAAGGGTTGTGAGTTTGTGAGTCACATTACGTACGAATGTGCTGTTCATTCTGCATGAACCATACGCAGAATCATAGAATGTGCACGAATTTGACGATACGTAACTTACGTAGAGGTCGTTGCAAAGAACCACGGGGAAACCAGGGGGAATGTGCATAACCAGTCAATGCGGCCGCGTCATACGTTAAAGTGTTCTGAAACATCACAAAACCTTTAAACCATCAGGTCTTCACAAAGTCGTTGACGAGGACTTCACGATCCGAATGTTACATAATTGAAAACATGTTAAAACAGTACCCTCCCTTCAATCTCCTTCTAGACGTCGCCTCTGTACAATGCGTTGATGCACCTGTACAGTTTGAGCATGAAAGACTAAAGTATGAAGGTAAGAAGTTGGTTAGTTTGTTCTGGAAGAATTGTGCTTGAGTTGTGCCTAACTTTTGAAATAACGAAATTGCTCTTCTTCGTAAAAACCAGTCATTCACGATGGGGCTTCACCTGAACAAGTATCGTGTATTGTAAGTCAAAGACTAAACAACATATTATCGCAGGAGTCTGTGAGTGAACAGACTAGAGCGAATGTCACACCTCTACCGGCAGTTTACGAAGACCGCCGTTTTCATCATTCCCTTCTTCGTCCACAAGTTTATCGAACAGATTCGGCAATGAATGTTGATTTGAGGAATTTACGAGATCTCAATGGAGTCAGACACTTACTTTCTCAAGCAAAGTCCGAGAAGTTTGCTGACATTCGTCCTAGCGTGCAACAACAAAGCGTCGTGTCCGCAGACTTCATGCAGAGAATGCCACGAATAGTGTCTTGTGACTTTGCGGTTGAAGCAGCATCGAATGTCGACACAGTACATCGTACCAATGAGGAATTCCCCAAGAGAAAATTCATTACTTCCACGCGACCAAAGAGCCTCAAAAGAAGGAAGACTTCGACTATTGGCTACATCGACGAAAAGACTGAACAGGACATATTGCGTTGGTATGAACGCTTTAATGAATTGGCTCAGTATAAACAAGAGAATGGTGACTGTCTGGTTCCTCAGCATTATGAGAAGAACCCGTCATTGGGGATGTGGGTTTCAAATCAGCGCCGTCTGAAATCAAGATCCAGTAAGAGTGCTCTCGTCCTCACTCGTATGAAGGCATTAGACGAAATAGGATTTTGCTGGAATACGAAGGTGCTCACGAGGAATAAGAAGATACTGAAAAGGAACTAATTTTCTGAAAGGAAGTGATTTTTAGAGGTCATATCGAATTTACGGCCAACTTGAACGACTTTCTCCTCCAAGTATATAAGAAGATACTGAAAAGGAACTAATTTTTTTCTAAAAGGAAGTGATTTTTAGAGGTCATATCGAATTTACGGCCAACTTGAACGACTTTTTCCTCCAACTATATAATCATGGTGTACCCACGTCGTCAGACGCGAGAAGGAAAAGACAAAATTACTTTTTGTGTATGAATATATTTAGGCCATTTCGAATTAGCGGCCAATACTTTATAAGTTTCTAATCAACACTACAAGTTCAGTATGAAACACCGATTATTTTTTCGACATTGCGCTTTTACAATTAATTTTTCACAAATACACTAGCTTTCGTTTATTTATAACGAGTGACCAGTTCCCAATGAAGTGTCTATTTACATACGTAACAACATAATTGTCGAGAATGTCAAGATAGATTCACATGAGCATCTTTTCCAATCTAATTCTATTTCAAAATATCGATAGCGCAAATTTATTAATTTTGGATTCGATGTAGATTTGAATTGAAATCTCAAGGTAAAAAATGTGATTGCCGTTTTGACTGTTGACACACTGAAAACCGACGTAGTTTCACAAGTGAACATTCGCACATGATTCTGATACCGTTAGAACTGCAGTTTCTACTCTATTCATTCATGTATTTTCCAACATGTCAATACCACAAAGCAAAAAGTATATTCGATACATCAACAACATACGAGATTTCAATTGCGAAGCAAAGCAAACGGATGGGTCGTCGTTAACGATATAATTATGGGCAATAAACATGTAAATGAGGCGTATAGGTATGAAACGATAGGTATATGAATATTTATATAAATTGAGTCCTGGAACATACGTACTACGATGAAGAAAGCTTACATGTTAATATTTATTATGGACAAACACTGAAGCGCTTGTATTTACTTACTTCATTATCTAAACAAACAGTTTCTATCATTATGCTATTGAAGATGATCTCTCCGTAATGTCGGAACTGGGATTTAACGAAGAAAGTGGCAAATCTTGGTCGACAACGATAGAACATTTTCTGAAAGAATATTGTGATATTTCGGAGATGAATCTATTTCGGAAGAGGAACGACTATAAGGTATGAATGTTCCTTGAGTCGAAAGTCTGTTGTATAAAGTTGCATTTCATCTCTTTCTTGGACAATTTGATAAGCCAACTATTTTCAAAATGATTAGGCAAATATGCGTTGATAATGGCGCCGGGAACGAAAGTGCACGTGTGCTTAAAGAAAATTTAATACAAAGTCGCTCGCATACTTGGCTTAAGGATATTCTCATGTCACAAAATCAAAGTGGTTTGACGGTTTTACATTTGTCTTTGTGCAGATTTCAAAACAAAACGTTATCGGCTGAAATTTATCGCGACTTTGTCAAACTACAAATTTTGTTGGCTCCAGAGTGTACGTTGATAGAAGATAACCTGAATCGATATCCTCTCCATAGGGCAGCGCAATTCTGTCTCAATGACCCTGAAGTCATTTATTTTTTAATTAATGAATACCCCGAAGCAGCAGGGAAGCAAGATTTATATGGACAACTACCACTTCATCTTGCTGCTGCTAATGCTGAGAATGGTTTTGCAGTTCGCCTTCTTCTTGAAGCTTACCCCCAGGGTTTGTACGTGGAAGACAATGATGCGATGTTGCCTATCGACTACGCAATTACAAGGAATAAATGTAACATATTTTTGGATTACTTCAAGTTCGATGATAAATTATTGAGCCAATTCGTTCAAAAAGCAATGGAGTTGGGATTCGGAAATAGATCTCTATCATTAATGCAGAAATATCCACGATCCTATAACATTCGATCGTCCACAGGAGTTATGGCGGTACACTACGCTGCTCGATATTGCAACAAAAGTATAATTGAGTTCTTCATTCATCATCGTCCACTTGATCTGAAACTCGTTGACGATCTTGGCCGATCTCCCCTATTTTACGCCATCTTAAATGAACGCGACCATGAAGTTATGAGAAGTCTAATCGCCTTTGACAAGAATTTGGTTTGTAGCGAAGACAAGAAAAAAATACAACCAATTCATGTATGCGCTGCTTTAAAAAACGGAAAGTCATATTTGTATTGCAAGTATTTACTTCAAGTCTCCTCGAAGGTAGCAACTATTATGAATGTCAGTGGAAAACTATCTTCTTATTACGCGCTTATGCATGGTAACATTGATTCTTTCCATTTGCTTCTCGAGCACTACCCATTATCGATAGTCCATTTAATGGAATAAAGAAAAAGAAATATATTTTGTGCGGACCTCTTCATCATAGACAAGTATCCACAACAGCACATACAAATGATAGTTTATAACGTCGTACTTTCGAAGTACTTTCCGTAGTTGATGACTAAGAACTTTTTGTAAGTATTTGATGAAACCCTTAAAAATATCACACACATGAGTAATCTCCGTTAAGCTATAGACGGCTCTAGACGACACAGCGCAAAGAGTTTTCTGACCACAAAACGTGCGGCAATTCTACTTTACATTCTCTGCTTCCTCTGTTGTTAGCAAAATTTCCCAAATTCAATCTGCTAGTCAAACTGTTTCACGTTCTTCACCTAACTCGGACTCCTCTGACCTGTCACCTTCGTATATAATTTCTGAACTTATTAATAATTCTTCTTCAGCCTCACGTAGAAGGTTATGATGATCCCAGGCTGTATATATAAATCAAAGGTCAGAAATATTTAACAATTATTCAAGAAATAATTATTTCGATAAAGACTTGCCTCGATAGAAACATGACATCCAAATCAGGCCTAGAAAGAGTAGTGTTCCAAACCCATTATCAGGATCATTGTCACCGGTATCCGCATCATGGTCATGCTCCTCTTCTTCTCTTTCCTCATTCTGTATATTTGCGAAATAGGTATATGTAATCCACATAATCCCCAGCACCAGCACACACCAATAAAATTGTTTCGCACAAGCGGATGTATTTTCACGACTTGCTTTAATCCCAAGCTTCATTGTCGAAGATAAATGAAAATAAGTACAGAATCAATTTTCTTTATTCTCGTAATTGCACTTACCCAACTGACATAAAGACCAGAACAACTTAGCGCAAGATCGAAGTAATCAAGTGTCCTCCATTCACGAGTTGAGTCTGTATTGTAATGCCTATCATTCGTAATTGCATAATCTGTCGGATCACCTGGATCCAAGTTCATTCCATAGTATGAAGTGTCGTCTATGTACGAATTACCATCAAGTCCAGGATCGCTACTATTACTCCCACTCTCGTCATACCCTCGTCCACCACTCCCAATCGCAACGGTAAACAATGTAAGCAACTCCATTGCACTAACGAGAAGTAAGATAAAAGCTATCATCTTTATCTTTTGCGCACTTTCAAATATTTCAATCGTTTGAACGATGGATCCACTCGTATTTGACTCGTCCCGATTGAATCGAATAGTCGGAACATGTGCACCTGCACCTCCTGCTCCCACCGAATCCTCACCCCCGTTTCTACTTCCATCATTTTCCGCTTCAACATCTACTGCTTGATCTTTTGATGTGGATACAACCCTAGGTTTCGGAAATAAATGTACCGTCATTCCGGTTTGAATTCCAATCGATTTCAAAGTTTCCCCGTTCATCGCTTCAGACAGTAACCTCCCCATAAAAATTAGCCTTTGACGTTCCGGCGGAATTTTATGTACACGCCCCCCCTTTCTACGCATCTCTAATAATGTATCGCTGCTATTCACATCCAGTTCAAATTTTTGGTTCATCGCATCAAGAATTGTGATTTGAATGTCGCCCTTTCTTACAGTTTTCGGATCTGCAGTTGCTAAATTAGACGCAGATGAAATGTCATCGGGAGATGTCGTAGCATCCTCCTCTTCCTGGTTGGACAGTGGTGTGTATGCTGAAATTGTCATAGGTGAATGATATTGGAGTTGAATTAATTTAGAGTGGTGTTGTTGTACGGTATGGATATGTTCTTATAATGAATAAAAAGAGAGAGGGAACGATATTTTTTTCTGTGATAGTTTGTGAATACCGGTATATAATTCTACTTGTGTATGTATTAATACGAGCACCGGTAGTTGAGCTCTCGTAGAGAGAAGAGTGGAGATGCTTCTGGGTTCTCTCATGAGGGTTGGAGGCTAAACAGGAAATTAAACGTTAGTGTATGCCTCCACCGATGTGTAAACTGTAAATTGTATACTTCAAGTATACAATTTTTCGAGGAATACAACCGGTAGTACATATATGTAGACTATGCACGACTGCAGGAAATCGTTGAATGAGCGCGTACTCGTATATATATATTCACATACACATTGACTCGAACGAAACATATTCACATATGCACATTAAACTGCGAAGTATCTCACAGAAACACTGGAGAATATGTGAGCAGGTAGAAGTATCTGAGTTCTCAATGTGTGCATCAGTGACGCGTCGAACAATATGTAAGTACAAATGTAAATGGTAACTTGCAAAGATTCCATGCTCTGCAAGGATTCCAACCAGTTCGTCCAAAATTAATAATAGTATCTTTGTATATAGCAAAGCAAATTGTATTTTCAACGCAATGTTTCACTCTACTGTTGCATTTAAAATGATATTTCCTTTGAAATGTTAATGAGGCATATTTTTAGGATGTCTTCAAAAACATTTCTTTTGGCCTAAGTTCTATGTATCTTTGCATGTGAAAAATTGAATTTACAATGTTAATCCTTTCAAAAACAAATTGACAAGTTGGTGCACGTAATCTCTGGAGACATTGTATTCTCTAAAGACATAGTCGGTCCAACATGGAATATGACGTAATAAAATTCATGGCGTTTCCTCTAGTGGATAAATATGTGATGCAAATTTAAAGTCCGGTAATCGTTCTAACATGGATTCAGATCGGTCTTTAGTCAAAAGATTGAAAGTATTCATCAAAGTATTCCGCAAAACATTTAATAGAAATCCACTCATAACTGCAAAGAATGATTGGGAATTTTCGTTGCATTGTTTCTTGAAACCTTCAGTTTGAAATGCTCGCAGATTCACATCCAAGATTCGGAGTACGTGATGAACCCTGCAACATTCATGGAACAAAACATTCGTGCCCGTCCCGCATTAAAAAATATCTGAGTTAGATTCAAACTTTAAATTTGCACGTGACTGTACAGTGTGGGCGATTGGTAGTTGGTTTTTAAAGATTGTCGCTACATGAGTGCTGGTCGTGCCTGACGTATGATTGTTGAAATCTGTTGACGTAGGAGCGTGTGTGATAATGGTAAATTCTAAATTCACGATCCAGATATAGTTGCACTTCTCGCAACCACCAATACCAGTTGAAGTTATCTGAAAACCATGAAAGTGTTATTTTTTTACATGTTTCCACATGAGTGACATTGATTGTCATTGTCATCGAATTCTATTCAAATATTAATTATAGAAATGTATTACGTGAAGGTTCCAGAGATTCTTCGCCAGAGAATATAGGGTCCGATTATAATAAATTTTTCCACATTTTGCTTCAGAGAATATATTGAGAACATCCGGATCCTATTAGACATTTTCGTTTCTTATTTATTTTAGAAAATTTGAAGTCGACAAAAAGGATTCCAACGATTTGTTCGTCATTAGGATCTAGTTTCATTCCTTCACTTGAAGCTGTAGATTTTCACAAAATGATAACCACAAAATTCATTTCCATCAAACATTTTAACGCCCATAAAAAATGGTGGCCGAAATTCTTGCCATCGTGTATCGCCTATTCACAGATATCGATGCCTATCTCTTCTGGTATCCAATAGTCATGTCATTTCGATGGATTACCGGGGCAGTAATCGGATATTTTAAGGATGAATTTTTTACCGGTAAGGTCAGTGATCCGCCAAAATTAGAAGATCCCCCTGGAGTAACGATAATGATTCCTCTTTATAACGAGGAAATTTTATGCAGGCGGACGGTGGAGACCGCACTTCAGGTGGATTATCCTAATCTTACCGTCATCGCCGTAAACGATTGCAGTAAGGATAATACTGCAGCGGTTTTGGATGAACTTGATTTCATTCATAAAAATTTGATTGTCATACACCAACATGTTAATCAAGGAAAAGCGAGTGGTCTCATCGCTGCTGCAGAACGTTCTACGGACGAATATCTGATATGTATTGATGGAGATACTGTTATAGACCCACATGCAGTTCATTGGATGGTTCGTCATTTTGTCGAGAATCCAAAAGTCGGCGCTGTTACTGGAAATCCTCGGATCAGCAATCGTAATAACGTTGTGAGCCGCGTTCAAGTAGGAGAATACTCTACAATGTTTGGTATGATCAAGCGTACCCAAAATCTTACCGGATCGTTGTATACTTTATCAGGAGTTATTGCAGGTTATCGTAAAACAGCAATAAAGGATATCGGCTACTGGACACACGATGCAATGACAGAAGATATCGATGTATCTTGGAAAATGCAGAGAGCTGGATGGTGTCTCAAATACGAACCTCATTCTCTTGTTTGGTGCCTTCAACCAGAAAGTTTGAAGGGGCTGTGGAAGCAGCGCATTCGATGGGCTGTTGGTGGAGCACAGGTCTTCTGCAAAAATTTAGATGTTGTTGTAACTTTTTCCTATGCAAGGTTGTGGCCCCTTTACCTTGAGATGGTTTTGAGTTATGCTTGGTGCTATCTCCTCATTTTTGCGACTGTGACCGAATTATTCTTGGAGTCTACATATGCTATGGATTTTGGAATATTCGTGAAACCTCTGATTCTTGTTTCAGTGTGTATGTTTCAAATCTTAGTTGGGACATTTATTGACGCAAAGTATGACAAATTATATCGAAACTATGGATATATGATTTTTTATCCTCTCTTCTTTTGGTTGATTGGTTTCTTCGCAGCCGCATATTCTTTCCCTTGTCTCATACTTACTGAGACCGCTAAATATGCAACTTGGGAAAGTTCTGATAGAGGATCAGATAGCTCCGTATCAGATAGCTCCGGTAAAGGATCAGATAGTTCTGATAAAGATTCAATAAGCTCTGGCTCTGATGCAGTATCGGGGTCTGAACATTCAACGGCGGAAATGGAGGCACTACTATCGAACTCTAATGTCATGCTTTATACATCTCCTCCTCCTTCTGATCTTTTGTCACCTTCCGTTCCTTCTGATCTTTTATAGGTCTAGAGGGGGGCTGTAAGTATGCTACTTGCTAGGTGTTGTTTTAATAGAGGACTAGGGTCCACAAACTCAAAGAGGGGGGGGGGATGTGACGAAGGCGTTGCTACTAGAGTCTTCTGCTTCTTCCAATGCAATATCGGATATTTTGTAGGTTCAAAGCAGCTTAATTTAAAACCTACATAATCAACGATTTTGCTTGTTTCTCACATTTTTAATCACCATGGTATCAATTCCCAATAAACCACGGTTTTCACATATCTCTCCGTTTCTGCTCTCTACGCGTTTCTACATATTGGTTGAAATGGATTGATTAAGTACGTTGGCCAATTTTTCTACTCAGTGCAATAATCATTTGTTCCAATTACAGATCATTTGATTATATCCGGATTTTGAAAGGAAGCAATTCAGTTTACATTGATTTCGCCTTGCTTTCTTTGCGTATGACTTGTGACGAACGGGCTGACCTTTATTTTATCATGTAAACCTCTTCTTTCGTACGATCACGAATAACTCTTTCCTTTTCCTTATAAAATCTATCCGCTCGTGGATGTCAATATGAAGAACGAGTCATTGTAAGAGGTGTACTTGTTGATAATTATTTGTCAGTAACACTACGTTGAAACGACGGCCATTGATGAAGTTAAAAAACGAAAACGAGACCCGAACATTTCGAGATGAACCATTTGCGAAAAATGTTGCTGATGAGTGGGTACAATGGTACACGAGCATATGTAGAGTAAATGCAACATTTTTTCGCGATATTTTCATAAGATTTTGTAGACGTGTGGAGTTTGTGTTTGTTCGGGTACTATTTTGAGTCTCGAACTGCAACCCGGATAAAATTAATTAAAGGAAAATATTTGGTATTTCGAAGAAATTGAATTCTTTTGCGATCACCAATTTTGAGTGAATATTTATTTCGTTCGAAAACACCTTGAGAAATCAATGAGATAAAAGAATAAGAACGAGAAGAAAGTCACCTAAAATCTTTCCAAAACAGAAGGCGAATCTGTAGAGAAATGAAATAGATGTATTGTCCGAAGAAGGAAAGGGTGGTATTTAGATTTGACACGGACCGGAAGAAAAGATTGCTTGATGACGTCGAAGACTTTGGTCCGAGAACATTTTTCTTTACCTTCGGAGATAGCTTTTGATCAGCCAAATTGTTCGTCAACCGTCGAGTTCCAGGCCTTATCTCATTGATGAGACTATTTTTGCTAAATCGTAGATCATCGCTTGAAAGATGATTCGCTATATATTCACACGTCCACCATTGGCGTGCCAATAGGTACACAGTACACAGAAAATGTCCACGTACTTCGAACAACGAGAATCTTCCTTCATTTAAATTCTTTTACAAACTATCAACGCTAAGACCTAAGACCGGATCCAGTCGCTCTACTCTCCCAATTTCATGGACAATGACTTTCCCGTTTCTAAAATTATTCATTCTCTTCAATCATGATGGTTTCCATGGCATGGTAATGAATTTAATGTGGATTTTTTGTCGGCGTCTCTCTGCAATCCTACTTTACTCTTTGTCAACGAGAGAT
>Ga0115008_10001020_pt1 | contig 22173 bp, 17 predicted proteins | sample FraStrMetagenome_FD_87164 | JGI IMG/M metagenome (GOLD analysis project Ga0115008, IMG submission 87164) | Marine eukaryotic phytoplankton communities from Arctic Ocean - Fram Strait ARC3M Metagenome | ecosystem: Environmental > Aquatic > Marine > Oceanic | place: Fram Strait | collected...
AGCTTCAACAATTTGCTCTTGTGACGCTGCATAAGAAATTCTAATACAGTCTGGATTTCCAAAAGCAATACCTGTTACTGTAGCAACATTAGCATATTCTAACAAGTATAAAGAGAAATCTGTAGCGTTCTCAATTTTTTGTTGGTTCAGCACTTTTCCGAAGAAAAAAGAAATATCTGGAAACACGTAAAAGGCTCCCTCAGGGACGTTAGTTTTAAATCCTTCAATTTTATCTAGTAATCCAAGAATTAATTCTCGTCTTACTTTAAACTCGTCAACCATAAATTGAACACGAGTAGGTGACTCATTTAAGGCGGTAATCACAGCGCGTTGTGCTATACAATTTGCACCGCTAGTAATTTGACCTTGCATTTTAGTGCAAGCTCTTGCAATAGTCTCTGGAGCACCAATATAACCAATTCTCCAACCCGTCATGGCAAAGGCTTTCGAAACACCATTTACAGTAACTGTTCTATCAAACATGTCATCAAATTGAGCCATACTTGCATGGCCACCAATAAAATTAATGTGTTCGTATATTTCATCTGAAACTACAATAATATTTGGGTAGTTTTGAAGTACATCTGCTAATGCTCTCAACTCAGCCTTACTGTAGACAGATCCACTTGGGTTGCAAGGAGAACTATACCAAATCATCTTGGTTTTTGGAGTTATAGCAGCTTCTAGTTGTTGAGGTGTGAGTTTAAAATCGTTCTCAATCGATGTCTTTACTTCAACAGGAACACCTTCATTTAGTTTTACAATATCACCGTAACTTACCCAGTAAGGGCATGGTAAGATGACTTCATCTCCTTTGTTAAGTAAAACCGCAGCAATATTGGCCAGAGATTGTTTTGCTCCAGTAGAAACTACAATTTGAGAGTGTTTGTAAGTGAGATGATTGTCTCTTTTGAATTTAGTGATGATGGCGTCTTTTAATTCTACATAACCATCAACAGGTGTGTAGGAACTATAGTTGTCGTTTATAGCTTGAATAGCTGCATCTTTAATGAAATCTGGTGTATTAAAATCTGGCTCACCTAAGCTTAGGCCAATAATATCTTTTCCTTCTGCTTTTAGTTCTCTAGTTTTGGCTGCCATTGCTAAAGTAGCAGAGGTTGCCATATTGAGAACTCTATCTGAAAGTTGTGTCATTTAAAATAGTTGGTTGTTTTTAAACTTCTAATTGTATTAAGCCATGCTTGGCTTTTTACCTAATTCTTTTAGTTGTTGGTAATGCTCTGATATGGCTGTCCATATCGAATTGTACTCATTGTAAGGTAAACTAAATTCATGAGCTGTTTCTCTTACTATTTTAGCGATGTGCTTGTAATGAACATGACTTATATTTGAAAACAAATGATGTTCAACTTGTCTATTTAATCCACCAGTATAAAACTCAACGATCCAACTTTTAGGGGAAAAATTAGAGGTTGTAAATAATTGGTGAATGGCCCAAGTATTTTTCATATTCCCATTTTCATCAGGTAAAGGCATAGTCGTATTTGGCATAACATGAGCCAATTGAAAAGTGATACTTAGAATAATTCCTGCAGTATAATGCATAATTAAAAACCCGATTAACACTTGCCACCATGCGTAACCTAATACTAATGGTAAGACCACCCAAATAGAATAATAAATTATCTTACCTACAATCAATTTTGTCCATTGTGTCGTTGGATTAGGAAATTCACCGTAAGATAATTTTCTTTTTAAGTATTGGTAAGTTTGTTTGAAATCTGTTGTGATAGCCCAATTAACAGTTAATAATCCGTACAATAGAAATGCATAATATTTTTGGTATTGGTGGATTTTTGACCATTGAGAATGTTTAGAAAAACGAATTATTCTTCCAGCATCAATGTCTTCATCATGACCTTCAATATTAGTATAGGTGTGATGTAATACATTGTGTTGTACTTTCCAATTGTAATCATTACCAGCTAAAATATGTATACTACTTCCCATGAGTTTGTTTACCCATTTTTTGCTAGAAAAAGAACCATGGTTGGCGTCATGCATAACATTCATACCTACACCTGCCATACCTATTCCAATGACCATCATAGATATGATTTGTAGCCAGACAGGTAACTCAATAGTTAACAATACCACTAATGGACCAAGTAGTAAGGTGAACATTATTATTGCTTTTATATACAGCTTCCAGTTTCCTGTTTTTTTTATGTTATTCTCCTTAAAGTAATTGTTGACGCGCTTGTTAAGCGTTCTAAAAAACTTGGCGGAATCTGTTCGTGAGAACGTTAAAGTTTGTTTAGTCATGCTATTAATTTTTTTTATTATAACGGGATAAATCGCGTTTTCATATTATAAACAAAGATAAATAATAAATTCTGTGCTAAGGATAATAATATCTTAAAAATATCCACTTTAAAATACATACTTTTGTCGAAATCTTAAAAAATGAAGCTCATACAACATTATTTTCCTGAATTAACTGAACATCAAATCGTTCAGTTCGAAAAATTAGAAGAACTTTATAAAGACTGGAATTTAAAAATCAACGTCGTATCTAGAAAAGATATTGATGAATTGTATTTAAGGCATGTTTTGCATTCTTTGGGTATTGCTAAGGTGATTCAATTTAAGCCCAATTCTAAAATACTAGATGTCGGCACTGGTGGTGGTTTTCCTGGAATACCGTTAGCTATCTTGTATCCAGAATGTCAGTTTCATTTAGTGGATAGTATTGCTAAAAAATTAAAAGTGGTCAACGAAGTTGTTGAAGGCTTAAGTTTGGAGAATGTAAAGACCACTCACAGTAGAGTGGAAGATATAAATGATCAGTTTGATTTTATAGTAAGTAGAGCAGTCGCAGCAATGCCAACTTTTGTGCATTGGGTAAAAGGTAAAATAGCAAAAACCCAAAAACACAACCTCAAAAACGGAATTCTATACCTCAAAGGTGGCGATCTCACTGAAGAATTAGAACCTTATACAACTGCAACTATCTATAAACTTGAAGATTATTTTAAAGAAGACTTCTTTGAGACTAAAAAATTGGTGCATTTGCCATTAAAATGGCGTGGATAAGTTTAAAGTTATAGTTGTAACGGTTATATCTTTGTATACTAAAGTACTGTTGCCAATTTTATAAACAAAAAGAGACTCATAAATTTATGAGTCTCTTTTTGTTTACTGTTTGATTTAAGCTGTTTATTAAAAAGCAGTTGTAAGGTTTAGTGATAGTCCTGTGTTTTCAGGAACAAATCTACAAACACCACCAACACAAAATAACCCACCACGTTGTCTTCCATAGTTAAGTGCTATTCTAGTTGCACCTTTTGTATAGCTTCCTCCAAAATTATAGTAATGATTTTGATCCGCTTCGATATCATTGCCATAATTATAAATATCTGCAAGATAAAAAGCTAAGTTGCTATTGACAACATACTCCAATGTTCCTCCAGCCCAATTTTTTAAATCTGCATCAGCAGATAAGTGTTGCAATTCTAACCTTATTGATTTTCCTTTGCTAAATTTTCTTGTAGCCTCAGCCACGATTATATTAGATGTTATGGCTTCGTCATTTGGGATGTAAGATCCCTCAACTGCTAAGTTTTTATTTATTTTTAAGTTTTGATAAAATAATACTGTGCTCCAATCTTTAGACCACTTTTTCTTGATTTCAAAATTAATATCCTTGTATAATTTTTCTCCAAACTTAAATAATTCACTACTGTAAGATGAGTTTGCTTGATCAAATGTGGCGTCTAGAAGCGACCAATAGGCCATGTTACCAGTTATTTTTGTGCCATATTTTCCGCCAAGTGGAGATCCTTTTTTGAAGGTATAATAAATATCAAATTGTCCACCAATCTCGCCTGCCTGTCCTCCGAAATTTTGAATAAAAAGAGGAGACTGTGCTTGATATAGATAAATGTTAGATAATGAGTAGTCTTGTTGTTTTGTTAATGCAGGAGTAAAATTAATACTACCCATTCCAAAAGGATTGTTGCCAGGTTTTACAAGTTCTCTATCAGAGAAAAATGTCATATTTTCTAATCGTCTAAAAGTACTTGAAACACCAAAACCTTTCACAGTATAACCAGCGGTAAATAATAAGGCACTACCATCAAAATATTTACCTTCAATAATATTTGGTTGTCCCAGAGATGCAGAAGTATACGATATATCTTCACCTTTTTTAGTGTATTCTGTATCAATAAAAAATTTACCGAAGTCGATATCAAATCTAAAAGCATATGAGTTAATTAATTCAGGGAAGTCTGTTGTGTTAAAGGTGTTTTCTGGGTCAAACTCATCAACAGGAGCTGTGAAATCTTCATTTTTACCAACGTAACTTGCTCCAAAGTTAAATCTGGATAATCCTTCGAGATCTAATACTTCTTTTAAATCAACATTAACGTCTAGACCAAAAACATCGCCTTCAGAATGATCAAAACCAATTCTATTTTTACCGTATAGCGCTGTCAAATTTAAGTAGTTAGTTGGAGTGTATTTTATACGTCCACCTCTTAAAGCATTATTAAGGCCTAATTGACGTTCTTCAAAAGCTCTTAGTAAAAGACCACTGCCAAATTGCTCATAAAAGTGACCTGCAGTAATATCAAGTTTTTTGTCCTTATAATTTACGTAATAATTTGAGAGTTCTGTACCTCTATATTCTGGGAAGTAACTTAAAAGAGGCAGGGGTTCGTAGCTTTCTACTTGCACGCCAATCGTAAAATTGTTTAAAAAACTATAATCTAATCTTAGATAACTATTTGCTCTTAGATGCTCATTAGCTAAATCAAACTCAGGAATAGGATCACTAAAATCTCCTAAAACAGCATCATTAACGTACCATTGTGCATTAGACTCAAAACTACCTGTTAAGTTGTCCAAAAATTGAGTAACTATCGTTTCTTTTTCGTTCTCTGTGTCTTGTGCAAAACTAAATATAGGAAGTATGAACAAGAGTAAAACCGTAGTTTTTTTCATGTAAAGGGATTTGATTAGAGGATTAGTTGGTTTTTGGTTATTAAGAGTGTTTTTTAATTTCTTCAAAAAGTTCGTCTTCAGCACCTGGAGTATATCCTGAATGTCTGAAAACAATTTTACCATTCTTTATTATTAATGTAACAGGAACTGTAGCTGCTCCCAATTCTCTTTTTAAATCGTTATTAGTATCTAACAATATTGTAAAGTCCCAATCTTTTCCATTCACTAATGGCTTGACTCTACTTACTGTTCTTGAGTCATCCACTGAGATTGCATAAACTTTAACATTGGTTTCGTCTTGCCAATCGGTATACACTTCATTTATGGCATCTAACTCATTTTTACAAGGAACACACCATGTTGCCCATAATGAAACTACAATAAGATCATTTTCTTCACTTATCTTTTGTAAGGTTGTTATGTTGCCATCTAACGTTTTAATTTCAGAAGTAGGTACATTATCTTGAGCATTAATATTAAAACTAATTGACAAAATAATTAAATAGAAAAGTTGTTTCATTTGTTAATTCTTTAAATTTTTGTTAAAATTAGTGTTTTATTTTTGAAGATTTTAGTAAATAAGTTTTAAATTGCTACCTCAAAATTAAAAATTAGAGTGGTTTTACTGTCTCTATAAATAAAACAAAAAATATGCCAATTATGAAAATTAAAAGTATTTTAAAAGAAGTAATCATGCTAACCTTAGTGGTTTTTGCATTTGCGTGTAGTAGCTCTGATGAAGGTTCTGGTGCAGCAACATCAATAACAGTAACGGGGAATTCTTCCTCTATTTTTGTTGGGGAATCTGTAACTTTTACAGTAGAAAACAATTTAGGTAATAATGTTACTTCTAGTTCAGATTTGTCAATTGGAGGAACAACTATTTCAAATCCTTACACTTTCAATTCAATTGGAAATTTTGAAGTTACTGCTGCTAATGGTAGTTTAGCTAATTCAACAACAATTTCTGTGCAAGCTTTGCCAGTGCCAACTGCAATAACACTTTGGGCTGATACGGATTCTTTTTGGTTTGATGATGGGAGTGCTAATTTTGTAGTAACTGATAACTTAGGTAATGATGTAACAGGATTAGTAACTTATGCTGCTGAGTCTGGTACTTTATCTAATCCTGCAACGTTTGATAATCCAGGAACTTACAATACAACTGCGACGTTTACATTAGAAGATGGTAGTACGTTAACTTCTAATATCATTGTTTTAAAAGCTGTTGAGTCTACACACACAACTAAAGTAATGGTAGAGGATTATACAGGAACTTGGTGTCAATATTGTCCTAGATTAGCTTTCGCTTTAGAGCAAGCAGTAGCAGCAGATGCAAACATAATTCCTGTAGCATTACATGATGATAATGATATGCCTTTTCCAAATGTCACTTCACTATTAAATACATTTAATATCACTGGATTTCCTTCAGGAAGAGTTAATAGAACTATAAGTTGGAACGAGTCAACTAGTCAACCAGTTGGACTTTTAGATAATAGACAACATATGGGATTAGCAATAAGCTCGTCTATCTCTGGTAGCACTATCACTGCGGAAGTTAATGTGCATTATGATTTAAAAACGGACTCAGCAAATAGAATTGTAGTGTATTTGTTAGAAAATGACTTAGTGTATCCTCAAGTTAATTTTTACAATGGAGATCCTTCTAGTCCGTATTTTCAGCAAGGAAATCCTATTGTAGATTTTGTTCATAATCATACGGCAAGAACAACGTTTACAAATGTTTATGGAGATGATATTCCTTTTGATGAATCACGTACAGATAGCACACATACTGCTAACTACACATTAACTGTACCTTCAAGCGTTCAAAATACAGCTAATTTAGAGCTTGTTGCTTTTGTAGTTGGACCAGATAACACAGTGTTAAATGTTCAAAAAGCAGACTTAGGAGAAACTAAAGATTTCGATTAATCTATATTACATATAATTTGAAAAGCTAGATATTTAATATCTAGCTTTTTTTTGCTTTATACTTTTCGCAATATATCTGTTAATCATTTTATTAAACTAGAGTTATAGTAGCATAATAGTGCTTTTGATACTCAAAACAGGGTTTTTACAGTGTTTAAAAATAGCGCAGTTACATTGTGAACGTCTTATTTTATAATGTGATTGTTTGATTATATTCTCAATAGTGCGTCATATTAATAAGGATTAAGTTTAGCGTTTAAATACACTACAACAAAAAAAAGAGACTGGAATATTCCAGTCTCTTTTTTGTTTATACGAATTAAATCGTGTTCTACTTCACAATAACTTTAGTTCTATACTTGAAATTTGTATTAGTTTCTATATTAAGAATATATAGACCCGAGTCTAAATTAAGTGGAATACTTAATCGTCGATCTAGAGTTTGATTAGATTGGTATACAACTTTACCAGTGATGTCAATTATTGATATTCTAGCATTGGTAATCACCTTGTTGCTAAGAATTGTTAAATCATTATCAATTGGGTTTTTCTCAATTTTGATACTTACTAAATTATCGAACTCAACATTGGATAATGTTTCTGGCATAATTTCGCTCAATGCAAATTCAACGTTTTGTTCTGTTAATTCTACATGATTTTCATTGTCATCTGGCATATACCAATTTACAAAAGGTGTATTATTGGTGGTGTCTCCACTACTATCAGGATCACCTAAATTGATATCAAAGTACCAATCTACTTCATTGTTTGTGATTTCTAAAGCCATCCCACTTACAGAAGGGATAAAACTAAATTTATCAATGGTCAACGATGTAATGAAACTGTCTATTAATGGATCACCTCCTAATCCTTCGGTGAAACCTCCAAGATCAAAAAGACCTCCTGATGCAGCATCTACACCATCTGAAAACGTGGGTGCTTGGGCATTGACTTGAACATCAATTAAGGTAATCGGGAAAATAAATGACCCTGTAACATTTAAACCACTTATTAATTGTGAACCGCTTGCAGTTGCAGGTGTTAAGTTAATATTAATATCTGCATTCACATTTGTTAATGGTGGCACATTAGGAAGTGCTAAGTTTTGTAGATTCAATGCAGCAAAACCAGGAGTGATATTTGTGTTAGCGATAGACTGATAAGGCGTACCAATTCCGCTCCCGTTTATAATAGATACATTTCGTGTGTTTTGTGGGAAACCAGTAGCTGTTAGGGCGTTAATATTACTTTCAAAGATAGCTCTGTAAGGATGAGCTTCTGGTAACAGTTTTGTAGGGTCAAAATCAAAAGTACTACCGTTTACTAGGTGTGCTTCAAAATGATCAACAAGTAATTGTCTTGCAGCTGGCGATTTCAAAAGACCATTAACAACACCTTGTAATTGTACAACATTCAAATCGTCACCAAGGCCAAAGCCTAAGAAATTAAACTGATGCTGAAAACCTAATGGTACATTAGCACCAAGGTGCGGTGAATCAAAAGAAATCCAAAGACGTGTTTCATGATCTTGAGACTCGTTTTCCATGTAGTTTAATGCAAATCTAGAAATTAATCCGCCCATACTTGGACCAATAATAACTAATTCTTCATCTCCAACTTTACCTCCATCTACAACTGGTCCATTAAGTGTATTTATTAGATCTACGAGCAACATAGAGTTACGTTCAATAAAATCTGCTCCACCATTTACTAAAGTACTACCTGGGTAATCTGCTTCATCAATTAATGTGTCTGCATTATTATCTGTAGCATCATCAATATTTAAAAGTGTATTATCACTGAGTCTAAAATAAGATGGGAAGTTTAAAATAACAACATCAAACCCTTCTGCTCTAACTAAATCAGCTAAATTTTGTTCGCCTTGTGATCCAGAAAAATCTAAAAGGTCATATAAACCAGAAATCGTTCTTGTATCACCAGGATCAAAACCATCAACAAGAATAATTGGTTTATCTAAAACACCTGTATCTGTATCTAAAAAGACCTTGTATTCACCAAAACCTGCAAATTCTGTAATACCAGTATAGCCAGAAAGATCTGGTGTAATAGAAGATTCAAACTCTACAGTTTGAGCCAGACTTAATAAAGGTAGAATAAGTAAAAGTAAAAAGTAATGTTTTTTCATAGTGGATTAGTTTTAAATAATTTTGATTACAAGATACAAAGTTTCATGAAGTTAATTAGGTGTTGTTTAGTGTTTTAAGTTGAATTGCAAAAAAAATCCTCAAACTGTTAGGTTTGAGGATTTTTAAATAATATTCAGTTTTTTATTCCCCTAAAAATGGATAACGATAATCTACAGGAGTCACAAATGTTTCCTTTATCATTCTAGGGGATACCCAACGTAATAAGTTAAGAGCACTACCTGCTTTATCATTTGTTCCAGAAGCTCTTGCGCCTCCAAAAGGTTGTTGACCAACGACAGCTCCAGTTGGTTTATCATTAATATAGAAGTTTCCAGCACAGTTTTGTAATGCTTTTGTAGCTTCTTGTATGGCGTATCTATCTGTTGATAAAATAGCGCCTGTTAATGCATAATCACTTGTTTCATCAACAAGCTTAAGCGTTTCGGCATATTTATCTTCATCATATACATAAATAGTCATTACAGGTCCAAATAACTCGGTACACATTGTTGTGTATTTAGGATCAGTTGTTACAATAACTGTTGGTTCTATAAAGTAGCCTTTGCTCTTGTCATAGTTTCCACCTACAATAATCTCAGCATTAGTATCACTTTTTGCTTGATCGATGTATTTTGCCAATTTATCAAAAGAACCTTCATGGATTACTGCAGTCACATAATTACTCATGTCTTCAGGAGAACCCATTTTAAAAGATTTTACATCTTCTACAACTCGTTTTTTAACTGCGTCCCACATGTTTGATGGAATATAAGCTCTTGAAGCAGCACTACATTTTTGACCTTGAAACTCAAAAGCTCCTCTAGAAATAGCTGTAGCTACTTGTATTGGATTCGCGCTTTTATGAGCAACAATAAAATCTTTACCTCCAGTTTCTCCAACAATTCTTGGGTATGTTTTATAGTTATGAATGTTATTTCCTATTTTTTTCCAGAGCTCCTTAAAGATATAAGTAGAACCTGTAAAATGTAAACCAGAAAAATCTGGACTATCCATAACGGTATCTGTAATCATAACAGGATCACCAAAGACTACATTAATTACACCTGCAGGAACTCCAGCTTCTTTAAAAACATCCATAATTATTTTAGCCGAAAATATCTGACTATCACTAGGCTTCCAAACTACAACATTGCCCATCATGGCCATACATGCAGGGAGATTTGCAGCAATAGCTGTAAAATTAAATGGTGTTACTGCATAAACAAATCCTTCTAATGGACGGTATTCTAATCTATTCCAGGCATCACTTGTGCTATCTGGTTGCTCATGATAAATATCTGTCATGAACTGTACATTAAATCTTAAAAAATCTATCAACTCACAAGACGCATCTATCTCGGCTTGATGAATAGTTTTAGATTGCGCAATCATTGTTGCTGCATTTATTTTTGCTCTGTAAGGTCCAGCGATTAATTCGGCAGCTTTTAAAAAGATACCAGCACGTTGTTCCCAAGGTAATTGAGACCATTCTTTTCTTGCTTCAAGAGCAGTTGCAATGGCATTGTCTATATTAGATTTTTCTGCTAAATGATATGTTCCAACAACGTGCTGGTGATCGTGAGGTGCAGACATCGTTTTTGTGTTACCTGTCTTTACATCTTTACCGTTGATGTACATGGGTACATCAATAGTTTCATTAAACATCTTTTTGTATGCTTTTGAAACTGCATCGCGCTCAGGAGATCCTGGAGCATACGACATTACAGGTTCATTTGTAGCTACTGGTACATTGAAAAATCCTTTTCCCATCTTAAAATATTGGTTTAAAAATTTATTATTATTTTGAAGCTGCAAAGTTACGATTTTTTGACGACTAATGAATTTCGAAGTATTAAAACAAGGTTAAAACAATCGGTAATTTTTTGTAAGTTACCACATCTAATTATTCATATGAACGACGGAGTAATCCTAACCCTCGCGTATCCCGAAACTATAGTCTCCCATGCAGAGGAGTGGTACTCTAAGTTTATGCGTTTTGTTTTCATCGGAAATAGAAAACACGTAAGAGCTGGTCATGCTGCTTTGGTTTTAATAGATAAGTCAACTAGTGTTTTAGAATATCATGACTTTGGACGCTATATTACACCTTCTCCAAACGGAAGGGTTCGAGGTAAAGAAACAGATTTTGAGTTGCGTTTTCCAATTTCCGCAGAAATAAAAGACAATACGATTCAAAATTTAGATGAGATTTTGAAGTTTTTGGCAACACATCCAAAATTGACCCATGGCGATGGGACGATGTACGCGTCTGTTTGCAATGCTATCGATTATAGTAAAGCGAGAACGCATATTACGTCTATGCAAAATAGAGGATTTATACGGTACGCTGCTTTTGTAAAAGATGCTAGTAATTGCGCGCGTTTTGTTACGGATACTTTGATTGCTTGTATTACAAATGATGTTATAAAATCTAAACTTAAGTCTTCTAAAAGTTTTACGCCAAGCACTATTGGTAACGTTGTTGTTTCAGATACTGAAAATTTTGTCTATGCTGTTTCTCAGTCTGGCGAAATATCAGAATTTCAATCAACAGTTAGTAGAGAAAATAGACGTATGTTTTTAGATGTGCTTAAAGGTTATAATCCAAGTATAGCTGGTACCCTTGAACCTAAGCATAATGATGAAAAAGCAGATCATGGTCAATGGTTAAGTGGTATTGCTGCTGGAGCTTGGTTTGAAATTTATGATTTAGGTTGTCATATTGAGTATCGTTATAGACGTATTTCTCCCTGCGGAAATGTTGATTGCGATGCTTTATTTAGAATCACTTCGGAAGGTTTTGATCTCAATTCAAACTATCAATTTGTCCATTATTCTAATTGTGAATTCTTTCAAATTATGCAAAACGGAATTACTTTTAGGTTCGAATATCTGAAAGATTTTGAGTTGAATTAGTATACTGTATAAAGAAGGTAGTAGACAAAAAGTAAAGCGCAAAAAAAGACGAGAACTCTATGAGGCGTTATTAGTTAGTTTTTTTTACTTAACACTCTAATTAAGAGCAAAAGGAGTACTCAGTTTAAAAGGAGGTATGGCAACTTTAAATATTTCAGTACTAGCAAAGTTTACCATATCGTAATGGCCTTGCATAGCACCAAAAGGAGATGTCAATAAACATCCAGAATTATAAATATGAGATTCTCCAGGTTTTAAAACTGGTTTTTTGCCAATAACACCTTCGCCATCAACAATTTCTTCATTATTTAAAGCGTCTAAGATTCTCCAATGTCTAGAATTTAATTGGACAGAATCTTTACTTTGATTTTCTATCGTTACCTTATATCCAAATGCAAAATGCACTTTATAATTTTTATAAAGTGTGCCTTCGAAAGATGTTTCGACAGAAATTCTGATTCCACTTGTAACTTGTTGTACCATTAAATTTTGAGAAATAAACTACAATTATAGGTTAATTATTCTAACAAAGTGCATACTTTTTGGTAATCAAGCAAATTTTTAACATTTTTAAAAGCTACTTTCGATTAATGGATTTGTAAATCGGTTGAACTCGAAAATGTCTCAATAGTTGAAAAGAAGTTTATGATGTCCTTTTCTTGCAATAGGCTATTAATAGTAACCATTCTTACAAATTCTTGATTTTTAAAATTTCCGAAGCCAACCATTAATTCTGAGTTTTCATAAAGCGCAGTGCATAAGGTGTTTGCAGAGATGTCTTTGTAGTTAAAGCAAATTGAAATAGAATCATCAAAACTATACAAGGTGTAATCTGGATGATTGTTAATGTAATCTCGCGCAATTTGAGCAAGGTTAAACTGTTGATCCACAATGGTTTTTAATCCCTTGTTACCAACAGATTTCCATAGTGTCCAAAACTTTAAAGCATCATTTCTACGACCACATTGTAATGAGGTTTTTCCTAAATTAAACTCATCGTCGTCAGTTTGGTAGAGGTATTCTGCATCGTTAGAAAAGGATTGGTTTAAGTGTTTTTTGTCTTTTACTACAATAATGGAGCAGCTTAGAGGTGTGCCCAGCATTTTGTGAGCGTTTACGCTAAAAGAATCTGTATGCTCTATACCGTTTACTAAGTGTTTGTAATCTTCGCTAAAAATCACAGCACCACAGTACGCACCATCTAAATGAAGCCAAAGGCCATGTTTTTTGCAAACTTCACTGATGGCTTCTACATCATCAAAAGCACCAAGAACCGTAGTTCCTGCTGTAGCATTTACAAAAAATGGCAGGTAACCTTGTTCGATATCTTTTGCGATTTGGTAATCAAGGTCTGTGGATAGCATTTCGCCATGGTTATTTGTTTTTACCCGTCTCACCTGATCTCTTCCAACACCAATAAAAGAGGCGTTTTTAGCAATTGAGTAATGCGAAGCTTCTGAAGTGTAAAGCGTCATTTTATTATTTACTCCCTCAGTTCTTGCTAATGGATTGTATTTATCTCTAGCCATGAGTACAGCCATATAATTACTCATTGATCCACCAGGTGCAAAGGTGCCATCTGCAGTTTCAGGATAACCAATCATCTTACAAATAGTTTTTAAGATGATTTTCTCAATCCCAACTTGTGGGCCAGCAACTTTATAAGTGTACATACTGTTGTTTAGCATAACTGCTAATAAATCCCCAAGTGTTGCTCTATCAATACGACCACCAAATAATTGATTAAAAAATGAAGTAGATGCAGTTTTTGGTGTGCTCTTTATAATCGCTTTTAGGGTTGTTGTGAATTCTTCGTCAATACTAGCGTCATCATTTAAACTGAGATCTATAGAGTCGTAAAGCGCTTTTGTGTCAATTGGAGTCGCAACTGGATTATTTTTTTCTTCGGAAATGAGATACTCAACAAGTTCATTGAAGAGTTTAAGGTCTTTTTGCATGTAAAAACGGTTCTTTAATTTAGGCTTTTTGTAAATTTATCCCTATTTTCTCACTTTATTGAACAAATCACATTAAATATAAATTCTTACTATTGAAACATCAAGATAATATTCAACAATTAGTACAGCTACTGTCAAAATTTCCAACAGAAGAGTATAATACAATACTCAAGGATTTTGATTTTGAGTCTATTGATTTTTCATCATTTGAGAGTTGGTCTAATGATTGTTACACAAGAAATTGCTTATTTAGAGATACTGATTTTGAGCTGATATTAATATGTTGGCAACAGGGACAAGAAACTGCGGTTCATGGACATGATGGTGAGGACTGTTGGGTATATTTATTAGAAGGGGAAATGGATGAAGTGTATTTTAATATCGATACAAATAAGTGCTTGCAAGAGGTTGGTTCTCATAAAGTAAAGCCAAATCAACTAACATTTATGAACGATAAATTTGGATTTCATAAACTTAAAAATTGTTCTAATGGAAAATCGATGAGCCTGCATCTTTACGCAAAACCTATTGAAAATTGTGTGTCTTTTGATGAAACGACACAATCTTTTGTTCAAAGGGAGTTGAGTTATGATACCTTTAAAGAATTTACTGTAAAAGATTAATTAGAAATATTTACGGAAGTTGCTTCTCCAAAACCGATAAGCTCATCAAAACGTGCTCCTAAATCTCTATAGTAGACTAGTACTTTGTAGTTGTTTTCTGTTTGCCAGAAATCACCACTAATTATACCTTCATCTAACTTTCCCTTAGCATCTATAACGACGTATTTGTAATTATAGAACCCTTGTTTGAGTTTCATAATAGCTTCATAATTTTTACTTTCCGAATTATAGAACAGTTCATTGTTCTCTTCTAAAGCATAGTTGTTGTAGTTACCATAAATATAGATTTTGCTACCATCTTTAAGTTCAGGGTATCGCAGTGAAAAATGAATATTGGTATAATCTGCCTCTACATCTGGATTTTCTCTGTCTATTACTGTGATTTGGAAGTTTCCATTAATATCTGGGTTATAAGTGTACGGTCTATCAAATCTTGGAATATCTGTAAATAAGTAGCCATGGTAGATCTCTTTTAAATCAATAAACTGAACACCAATACTCGCTGCTCTTACATCTTTGTTCTCAAAAAAACGAAATTCATTACTGCCCCAAAAGGAGGTGCCATTGAGGTATCTGTAAATAAGTTCTTTTCCAATGATATATTGTGGTTTTACATTTTTAATAGCAGTATGACGGTTATTGTTTTGAATGATCACCGTTTTAATAGTTTCCATTGGGTTGTTTAAATTGAGACTCCCAGAATTTATTACAATATCAACGGTTTGCTTTTCATCAATAAAGCGAACATCTCGTTTTCTTTTTATCTTAACGCCTACACCGATTTGTTCTTTATAAATCATGAATTTTCTGGTGAACATAAGTTTTTCATTTTCATCAAAAATAGACATCATGTAATTGCCTGTTTTTGTGAGGGCTCTCGTCTGTCTGTTTGGGATAGCTAATTTATAATGAGAATATAATTGAAATGTATTGAAAGAATTTTCATAATCCACGATTCTAAAATTATCAAACCCCTTCATATACTCCATTTTAACTAAGTTTGATTTCGTCCAATCATAGTTGTAATGTTCTATAGTATAATAAAAATCTGGTTCGTCAGTGACGAGTGCGTCAAATTCTAAATAAAATTCTTCACCAAGTCTTAATATAGGGAGTTGTCCTTGAGGCGTACTTTTACTTTTAAATGTAATCGTTTTTATGAAGTCTGGAGGATTTATTTCTTTAACTTGAGCGAAGCCTTGAAAAGCAAATAAGGCTATGAATATGTAAATGGAAAACGTTTTAGTCATCGTGTTTTTCTTTATATACGTAAAGGTAAGCAAATTCTGTGCCTTACTGTTATTTGTATTATTTAGAATTAATAAAAATAATAAACTTAAAAAACCACATTATCATATTACTCAATTTATTCGTATTTTTGCACCGATTTTTAGACAACTAATTTCAATATAAAGCGTATGTCAAAAGACATTAAGATTAAAAAAGGTCTGGATATAAAACTTGTAGGTGAAGCTGATAAAACAGTAGAACAAGCCATTATAAGTAATTTCTGTACTATAAGACCTGAAGATTTTCATAGCGTTATTCCAAAACTTATTGCTAAAGAAGGAACCCGTGTAAAAGCGGGTGATGTTCTTTTTCACAATAAGGATGTGGAAGCTATGAAGTTTGTATCACCTGTTTCTGGAGAAGTGGTTGAAATTCAAAGAGGGCCAAGACGTCGCATTGATGCCATTAAAATTCAAGCAGATAAACCACAATCTCATAAAGATTTTGGAAAATTTGATATGAGTTCTGATGCAGCTGCTACTAAGGCACATTTATTAGCTTCGGGATGTTGGTCTTTCATCAAGCAACGACCATATGATATCATTGCAAATCCAGAGAAATCACCAAAATCTATTTTTATTTCGGCTAATTCTACTGCGCCATTGGCTGCAGATTTAGATTTTGTTTTGGCAGGAAAAGAGGAGGCGTTGCAAGCAGCAGTATCTGCTTTAGCAAAATTAACTGAAGGTCAAGTTCATATAGGTGTTGGGTCTAATAACTCACCACTTGCAAATATGAATGATGCTTCAATTTATAAAGTTTCTGGTCCGCATCCAGCAGGTAATGTTGGTACGCATATTAATAAATTAGATCCTGTTAATAAGGGAGAAACAGTTTGGACAGTTAATGCACAAGATCTTGTCATTATTGGAGAATTGTTACTTACTGGGAAATTTAATGCAGAGCGTATTGTTGCTCTCGTAGGTTCTTCAGTTAAAAAGCCAAGATATTTTAAAACGATCATCGGTAGTGAAGTTGCTACTATGATTTTTGATAATGGTGTTGATAAAGATGGTAATGATCGTATTATCTCCGGAAATGTGCTGTCAGGAAAACAATTGAAGCCAGACGGAAGTTTAGGCTTTTATGATAACGTAATTTCGGTAATTCCTGAAGGTGATGACTACGAATTCTTTGGTTGGAATAAACCTGTTTTTGATAAAGTGTCTACTTCTAGAGCGTTAACGTTTTCTTGGTTACAGCCTAAGAAAAAGTATTCATTGAACACCAATACAAATGGTGAGCATCGTGCTTTTGTGGTAACAGGTTCTTATGAGAAAGTATTCCCTTTAGATATATTTCCAATGCAAATTCTTAAAGCTTGTATGTATCAAGATTTAGATGAAATGGAAGCATTAGGAATGTATGAAGTTGCACCAGAGGATTTTGCATTAACAGAATTTGTTTGTGTGTCTAAGCAACCACATCAGGATATTATTAGAAAAGGATTAGACTTAATGCTTAAAGAAATTGGATAATTATTCATTTTTTTTAATGAATGAAAAATATAAAAGATGAGTTTAAAAAATAACTTACATAATTTTAGACAAAAGAATAAGGATAAAAAGTGGTTGCCTGCATTTTCAGCAATACACACATTTTTATACTTGCCTAACGAGACGACCCATAACGGGACGCACATTAAAGCTGCCGATGATTTAAAACGCACCATGAATATTGTCATTATGGCAATGGTACCATGTTTACTCTTTGGTATGTTTAATGCTGGTTACCAACACCACGTAGCATTTGGAGAAATTGATCGCGTTGTCAATGGTGGATTCTTGAACTCTTCATTTTGGACGATGGATAACTTCTTAGTTGGTTTCTGGAAAGTCATTCCATTAGTAGTTGTATCCTACGGAGTAGGTTTAGCAATAGAAATTCTTTTTGCTATGAAAAACAGCCATGAAGTAGAAGAAGGCTATTTAGTGACAGGCATGTTAGTACCATTAATAGTACCTATTGATATTCCGTTATGGATGTTAGCTGTTGCAGTTGCATTTGGAGTTGTTATTGGTAAAGAAGTTTTTGGTGGAACGGGAATGAATATTCTTAATCCTGCCTTAACAATACGAGCTTTTCTATTCTTCGCTTATCCAACATGGATGTCTGGAGATAAGGTTTGGGTTGAAGGCGCTGTAGCAAGAGATCAAGCTATAGCAGCTGGTGAAAACCTAGACGCTGTTTCTGGTGAAACCATATTAGGGTATTATGCCAAGTCTGCGCAAGAACTAACCATAGCTGGATCCAATGGAGCAGCAGATGTGGTTACAACGTATGGTGATCGAGCTTCAGAACTCTATTCTATTTGGGATATGTTTTGGGGAATTATTCCTGGTTCAGTTGGAGAGACCTCAAAATTCTTAATTATAATAGGAGCATTATTCTTGATTTTCACAAAAGTGGGAAGTTGGAGAATTATCGTATCTACTTTAATTGGAGCAATTACAATGGGACTTATCTTTAATGGAGTTGTGTCTGCAGAATGGATAGGTGAATCGAGCAAATTCTACGGATTAATGAATGTACCATTCTGGCAACATTTAATTATTGGTAGTATTCTATTTGGAGCAGTTTACATGGCAACAGATCCTGTAACAGCCTCTCAAACAAATAAAGGGAAATGGATTTACGGATTCTTAATTGGTTTCATATCCATTATGATTCGTGTATTTAATCCAGCATATCCCGAAGGTGTATTCTTAGCAATCTTATTAATGAATGTATTTGCACCAACAATTGATCACTATGTGGTTCAAGGAAATGTAAAGAGAAGAATGAAACGTCTAAAAGTTAAAACTGCTTAACTATGGAAAAAAGAACAGATAAAAACGGATATACAATAATCTTTGCCATTGTAATGGTGGTGATTGTTGGCTCGTTATTAGCATTTACAGCATCGACGCTTAAACCAGCAATAACAGAGAACGAACGTATTGAAAAGCAACAAAACATTTTGTATGCTTTAGGTGTCAACGGAAACGAGGGTACTGGAGATATTACTTTTGTATCGACAAAAGAGGTTGCTGAGTTATTTGAAACGAAAGTTTCAGAGCAATTAGTACTAGAATCTAAGGATGGTAAAATTGTTAACACAATGACTAGACAAGAATTCATGGATGCTAATAGTGGTAAAGAGCCTTATTTAATTGATGTAAAAAAACAACAAGCTAATGCAAAAGCAGGAGAGTCTCGATTACTTCCTTTATTTGTTGGTAAATCTGAAAAAGGTGAGACGTACTATGTCGCACCAATACGAGGAAAAGGTCTTTGGGATGCGATATGGGGTTTTATAGCTCTAGATAGTGATATGATTGTAAGAGGTGCGTTTTTTGATCATGCTGCAGAAACTCCAGGTTTAGGTGCTAACATTAAGCAACGATACTTTATGGATGATTTTGAAGGTGAGCATTTACTAACGGAATCAGGAGCTTTTAAAGGTATTAAAGTGGCCAAAGGAAATGCAGATCCTAAAAATATGGATAAAACAGATTATGAGGTAGATGCTTTAGCAGGAGCAACCATTACAGGTGATGGTGTGTCTGCAATGATAAAAGCAGATTTAAAATTGTACATGCCTTATTTTCAAAACTTAAAAACAGGGAACTAAACTATGGGACTACTTTCAAAAAAAGACGCTAAGTTAATAACTGACCCGTTAGCAGATAACAACCCAATCACGATTCAAGTACTAGGTATTTGTTCGGCTTTAGCAATTACAGCAGAGTTAAAAGCATCTTTAGTAATGGCTATTGCAGTGCTTTTTGTAATGGGTGTAGGTAATGTTGTGATATCATTGATTCGTAATATTATTCCATCAAAAATTAGAATTATCGTACAACTTGTTGTCGTTGCATCTTTGGTAATTATTGTGGATCAAGTACTAAAAGCATACCAGTACGAATTGAGTAAAACACTTTCGGTATTTATTGGATTAATAATTACTAACTGTATTATTATGGGACGTTTTGAGGCTTTTGCCCTCGGAAATGGACCTTGGAGAGCATTTCTTGACGGAATAGGAAACGCTTTAGGATATGGTGTGATTTTGATAATTGTTGGATTCTTTAGAGAATTATTAGGATCTGGAACCTTATTCGGAATTCCAGTTCTAGGAGATGCGATTGATAAAACAGGCGTGTATTCAATAGGTTATGAAAACAATGGATTTATGTTAATGCCACCAATGGCTTTAATCATTGTTGGACTATTAATTTGGGTACAACGTAGTAGAAATAAAGATTTAATAGAAGACTAAAAAAAGTATTCAGTTTCCAGTATTCAGTTCGCAGTTTTACGCAATTGGTTTATAACTTGGAAACATAAAAAAATAAAACAATGATAGAACACATCGAATTATTTTTCAAGGCGATTTTTATCGATAATATGGTATTTGCTGTATTCTTAGGAATGTGCTCATACCTTGCAGTATCTAAGAAAGTAACTACTGCAGTAGGTCTAGGAGCAGCAGTAATATTTGTATTGGCAGTAACCGTGCCTTTAAACTGGTTATTGGATCAATATCTTTTACAACCTGGAGCTTTAAAGTGGTTAGGTGCTGAATATGCTGATTATGATTTAGGATTCTTATCATTTATTATGTTCATTGCTACCATTGCAACTATGGTTCAACTCGTAGAAATAGTGGTTGAAAAGTTTTCACCGTCATTATATAATTCTCTTGGTATTTTCTTACCATTAATTGCAGTAAACTGTGCCATTTTAGGAGGATCATTATTTATGCAGTCTAAAGAAATAGAAACTCTTGGTTTGGCTTTAAATTATGGAATATCTTCGGGTATTGGATGGTTTTTAGCAATTCTAGCCATTGCAGCTATTCGTGAGAAAATTAGATATTCTAATGTACCACCACCATTAAGAGGTTTAGGAATTACATTTATCATCACAGGTTTGATGGGTATTGGTTTCTTAAGTTTTGGAGGTATGTTAACTGGAGGTGATGAGGAAACACCAGCAAAAGAAAAAACAGTTGAAATTCAACAAACAACTGAAGAGAACAAAAAAGTAGCTAACAACACTAAAATAATTGAGTAATATGATATTTTTAGAAGCAGGAACAATAGGAACAGTGGTTGCAACAGTAGCAGCGTTTTTAGTCATCTCGCTAATACTTATTAGTGTACTGTTATTTGTTAAACAGAAATTATCACCTTCTGGTCCAGTAACGATCAAGATCAACGGTGAGCGCGAAATAGAAGTGGCATCTGGTAGTACGTTATTAACGACGCTAAGTGCTGAAAAAATATTTTTACCATCTGCTTGTGGTGGTGGTGGAACATGTATTCAATGTGAATGTCATGTCCTTTCTGGAGGTGGTGAAGCACTACCTACAGAAGTACCGCACTTTAGTAGAAAAGAATTAGCACATGGTGCTCGTTTGTCTTGCCAAGTTAAGGTAAAGCAAAACATGGAAATCACTATTCCGGAAGAAGTTTTTGGTATTAAGAAATGGGAAGCGACTGTGGTTTCAAATTATAACGTAGCAACGTTTATTAAGGAGTTTGTTGTTGAAATTCCTGAAGATATGAACTACAAAGCTGGTGGTTATATACAAATTGAAATTCCTGAATGTGAAATAAAATATTCAGATATGGAAGTGACTGCACATCCTGATGATCATCCAGGTGAACCAGATAAATTTAAACCAGACTGGGAGAAGTTTGGATTATATCCATTAGTGATGAAAAACCCAGAAACAGTAGAAAGAGCATATTCAATGGCTTCATTTCCTGCAGAAGGACGTAAAATCATGTTGAATGTTCGTATTGCAACTCCTCCTTTTGATCGTGCCAAAGGCGGTTGGATGGATGTGAATCCTGGGATTGCATCGTCATACATATTTGATCAAAAGGTAGGAGACAAAGTAACCATTTCAGGACCTTATGGAGAATTCTTCATTAATGAGTCTGAAAGCGAAATGTTATACGTTGGTGGTGGTGCTGGTATGGCTCCAATGCGTTCTCACTTATATGAATTGTTTAGAACTATTAAAACGGGTCGTAAAGTAACCTATTGGTATGGTGGACGTTCTAAAGCTGAATTATTTTACATCCACTACTTTAGAGCATTGGAGAAAGATTTTCCAAACTTTAAATTTTATTTGGCACTATCAGAACCAATGGAGAGTGATAATTGGAAAGTGAAAACAGATATTAATGATGAAGCTGGTGATGGTTTTGTTGGATTTATTCACAATTGTGTAATTGATAACTATTTAAATCATCATGAAGCACCAGAGGATATAGAACTATATTTCTGTGGTCCTCCATTAATGAATCAAGCGGTTCAAAAAATGGGTGAGGATTTTGG
>Ga0115008_10001021_pt1 | contig 22172 bp, 24 predicted proteins | sample FraStrMetagenome_FD_87164 | JGI IMG/M metagenome (GOLD analysis project Ga0115008, IMG submission 87164) | Marine eukaryotic phytoplankton communities from Arctic Ocean - Fram Strait ARC3M Metagenome | ecosystem: Environmental > Aquatic > Marine > Oceanic | place: Fram Strait | collected...
CAACAGTCCCATCATCCTTGATAACACTGATACCACCATCAGTCGCCACTGCAATAGTTGGCACAGGTAGTCCAGTGTCAGCGTCTATAGGTGCGTTGGGAAGGACGGTCATTGATATGTCGTTGACGCTTGAGTTAACGATAGAATTAATACTTGTGATGGTAAGGTGGCTAGAACTCTCTCTGCCACTAATAGGTGTACTAAGGCTGTATGTCGCACTACCAGTTCTTCTCATGTCAGCTTTGTCAGACACAAAATCAACTATAGTTAAACCACCTGTACCAGTGCCATTTTTAGCGCCTACAGGCATTACCCCGTTGTAAAAGCTAATAGAACTTATAGGGGACTGTGTAGCATGACCTAAGATCATTTTGCTAGAAGAACTAGCATTAAACACCATCCACATAGGCATATCAGGATCATCACCATCGTAGATCGTAACCTGATTATTCTCAGCCACAATAACAGCAACAGCAGGGAACTCCTTACGGCTACCTCTTGTTGCGGTATTCAGTGTTTCGTTATACCATGATGTATGCTGAGTTCTTTTTCTCCAAGCACCACCATCTGAATCTTTGCGTGTATCGTATACGAATACATCAACTGCTGTATCAGAAATATCTTTAGCAATAGCATCTAGTAAGTATTGTTCTGCTTTGGTTGTACCAGCTACATCTAGTTTATGAGCTGGTGCAGATGCTTGAGTGCCAATACCAATATTACCTCCAAATGGTTGTAAAGCTAAAGGTTTTGCTGTTGTACTATTTACTGAACCATCATTTGCTTGTATTGATGTGCCACTAGCATTTTCTGCTATGTACAAACTATCAGCATTTGATGCATCTGATCTAAATCTTGCAGTGGATCCAGTGTCAAATTCTGCCAAACTTGTTGGTCTTGCTGATGGACCAACTACATCTAATACAGCACTAGGCGAAGTCGTACCAATGCCAACGTTGCCTGAGCTATCAATACGCATTCTAGGTGATCCGACCCCACCTGTATTGAAATCAAGGCCAATTCCACTTTGAGTATAAAATGTATAAGCACCGGTTTGACCACTAACAGCTGTTGACGCACCTAAGTAAAACTTATCTGTACCGTCTTCCTTTAGCACAATATAACCGTGGTTAGTATGGGTTGAGTTAAATTCACCCATCTTAGCCACTGATGTTGAGGCTGATACTGCGCCTGTTACGTCTATGCCTGTTGATGTTGTGGCTAGTTTTTCAGAACCACTATAATATATTTTAGCAAAACTACCATTTACACCTACAAAATAATTATCGCCTGATGTATTCTCTAATGCTAAGTTTTCACCTTGTAAGTTTAAGTTACCAGTGCCAGCATCTTTTACATAACTATTACTACCATCATGATAAATTTCTAAATCATTTCCAGTACCCATAACAATTTTATTATTATCTGCAAAGGTAATATTATTGCCTGGTCCACCACCCATTTGAATAGTGCCATTAACAATATCACCGTCATAGTTAATATAGCGAGAGTCTGCAGCAGCTTTAGTATATGAAGATGCGTGTCCCATCTCTTGTTCAGTAGTAATAACCATGATGTCACCAGACGCTGCGCCTGATGTAAGTGTTAACACATCACCATTTAATGTAAAGTCTGCAGTATCTACAAGGCGAGAACCGTTTAAATAAACGTGGTTCGACTCTGCTTGAAGCAGGTCAATGGTATTTCCATTATCGTCTAGTCCAGAGAATGCAGTTTGGTTTGCTGTCGCTGTAATAGTATACAGCGCTTTACGACCCTGTAAAATAGAGTCCGGGTTATTACCAATGTACGCCATATTATGTTTGCTCCATGATGCTCAAGCAAGTATCCAATGAGTTAGCAACATCTGACTTAACTTTGATAATGTCTCCAGTTTCGAGGTTAACCTTATTACCGGCCATGACCTCTATCGAAGAGCCTGTCGGAATCGGTACACTCTTTAAAAAGTTAACGTTATCTCCGTCAGCATTATCAATTAAGACTGTAACATAAATTGTAGCAGCCGTAATATTTGCCAGCGTCAAGCCAAGAACAATTGTCGTTGTTGCGGCAGGAGAAGTATAAACAGTTGAGGCAGTGTTAGCAGCAATAGCCGAACCATCAAGTGTTTTTAATTTAAATGTATTTGCCATGTATGTTTATCCTAATGCGATTGCTAATGCTGTAGCTTCATCAATTGCAGCAGCTATGGTTGTTTTTGTGTTTATGAGATTGGTTATTGTCGTAGAGAAGTTTGCGTCATCTCCAAGAGCTGCAGCCAATTCATTAAGAGTATCTAAAGCACCGGGTGAACCATCAATCAGGTTTGTAACCTGAGTACCTACATATGCTTGTGTAGCGTATGTGTTAGTAGTCAGATAAGATGCAACCCGTGCATCTGTAAAGTATAAGTTAGTTGAACCTTCAGAAAGATCATCCGTATCAGCAGCAGCGATATCAGTAGCAAAGCTATATGATATTACACCGGTTGAGTTGTTGTATGATAAGGAACCTGAGGCAGATATTGCCGCACGACCCCTTGCATTCGTGAAGTATAAGTTACTAGAACCTTCACCAAGCTGATCTGTATTATCGCCGGTGGTAAGAAAATTACCATCGCCGTCAATTGCTGCTACGTTACTACCTTCGTTATAAGTTAACTTCCGGGATAACTGAGCGAGTTCTGTTGCTTTAGTAGCTGCCATAAAAAAAGTCCTGCTGAATGTTTAGATTCTACAGGACTATTTATATGTTTTATGATCTAGAGTTTAAGTTAATCCTTTATAAAATCTCTTGTAAATAAATCATCAGCAGGATCCACTGGATCAGTTTCACTGTTGCGATCTGTTTGAGTATTTCCTTCTTGAACTACCCAAGGTATAATCACTGCATTAGCAAAATTTTCATCAGGAATGCCAATCATTGTTTCTGCGACGATGTCACCATCATATAATTCGACATGATATGTTCCATCTTCCTGTAGTATTTTTTTACCGTAATAATTGCTTACATATTCTTTCATTTTATTTTCCTTATGACAAGAAGGTACATCCGAGCTGGGCGCCAATATCGCTGGGGGTAGCATGTCCAACAGCGGTTAAGTGCGGGTCAGCGTTATAATCACTGTTCATAACTTGTAGGTCTAATTGTATATCGGTGTATAGATCATATGTGCTGCTGTTATGGTTTCCGTGGCCAGATGTTTGTATATAGATCGCGGCGCCACTAGTAGCATTGTTTCCCGTAGCACCACACAAATAGAACCTAATATCAGGATAGGTTGTCCACCCGTAATAAGATCCGTTTCCGTACATTCGAGCATATGATATATGTGGATTACCAGAAGTACCTGTGGACATCTGTTTTGATGTACTGTGATGAGCATAGAATGTTGCAACACCTTCACAATACCCGTGTCCTGCGGCATGCCCTGTGCTGAATGTAGCCTGATATCTAACAGTGGCACCAGTACCAGAACTGCTAGCGCCTAAATTTAATCTAAAATATTGATTGGGATTGTAGAGGGGCCTGACAGTCTTGGACAAATATTTTGTTCTTTCTGCTCTGGCGCCGTTGGTACGATCCGACCATATTGTTATTTTATCTGGATCAGATACATTACCAAGGGTTAATTGAGATGTGATAGCATCAGTGCCACCAATTCTAGTTTTACCATCTGGACGAATTCTCATTTTTTCTGTGTTGCTTGTAGCGAAGACCATATCGGTTGCTTCACGGTTCCAAACATAAGCTAAGCCGCCCGTACTTATTAGATGGAATCCATCGTTATTAGAGTTTCCTGTGGTTCCATCCGTTAAATGTAATGCGGCCCCATTGGTTGCAGAAGAATGAACATTTAAATTTGTTCCATAGTTAGATGTGGGGCTGGAGGTCCCAATACCCACGTTGCCATCATGGGTTATTCTAAACTTTTCGCTAGGCGATCCAGCGGTGGCTGTTTGAACTGAGAATCCACTGCTTATATTGGTGCCAGAGTTCACTTCAGCATCAAATATTAATCTGCCCATGCCTTGAAGTGCGCCATTGTTACGCTCACCAACGAAGTAAATTGCGCTACCAAACCCAGCTACTGTAGTATTACTAGAGCTGTGAGTTATTTTTAGCATATTTTCAAAATCGTTAGTTCTTGTAGAATTTTTACTAATACTTAAGAGGCTAGAAGGGGCGGTATCACCAATACCAACATTGCCGCCGTTTAGCTGATGCTCTGAAGCTGTACTAATTATAGGGTGATATGCTCCAGCGGTTCTGTCGTAGGAGACAATATAGGAAGCAGTGGTGTCAGAGTTTAAGGTTATTTCACCGTCATTGCCACTACCACCAACTTTAAGTAGACTTCCGCCATTGGTGTTAGTTGTTCCGCCAACTAACACCATGCCGTTACTGGCAATACGCATACGTTCGGTGTTTTGTGTTTGAAAGAGTATCGAAGCCGCTTCAGCATTAATAATGCGTAAATCGTTACCGTTTAAACCTATTCTTGATCCATCTGAAGCAGTATGACCTGTCGAATCTGAAGTGAGCTTTAAGTACGCATACCCATCCGCACCAGAGACATGGAGTCTATTTACAGGAACAGTTTGTCCGATACCAACGTTGCCTGACGTATCAATGACTAATCTTTCAGTATCCCCAGTTTGTGACCAAGTTGCTGCTGAATTATGAGATATTACATATCTTCCATCATGCCATCGTCCTGCACCCCAAGAATTATTTGCATCGTTACTATTTTCTGAAACAAACATTGCATAGCCATTAGCGTGTGATGATGTAGTATTAACATGAGCATCCCCAGCACTAGCTACTGTTAATGCACGCGTTGGACTAGCTGTACCAATACCAACATTGCCGCCACGAGGATTTATAAGAAATGGTAAAGTATCTGTGTTAGTAAAGTTTGCTACTTGTAAATATCCAGATTGAGGGCTGTTAAGAAAACCAAACATTGTACCCATCAAACCGTCTGTGCGTGAAACCATCAACCCTGTGCCATAGCCCGATGTAGGTATAGCAGTACCAGAGTCATTAAGGTGTAAGCGACCTTGAGGATTCGTATTTCCAATACCAACGTTGCCTGATGAGTCGATGCGCATACGTTCTGTACCTACAGACCTAAATACGGTTATCCCACTAGTGCCTGTAGTGATGTAGTTGTCATTATTTGTACCATAGCTAAACCAAGTGTCAGAACCATCAGTTTGCTGAACATGTAAAGCACCATCATACAAATGTATTTTACTATCAGGCGAACTTGTCCCAATACCAACTCTGTTGTTTGTTGTATCTACATGTAAGGTATTAGTATCTACGGTTAAGTTGCCAGTCAGGTCAGTTGTACCTGCAACTGTTAAATTTGTACCATTAATTAGTTGCAGACTGTCACTTCTAAACCTAGCACTAATATTATTACTACCAGCTTTCTTATGAGCAAATTCTATAATACCATCTTCAGTACCATCACTAGCATCTAAAATCTTACCTGTAATCTTTGCAAAGACAGTATTCTGATCTGCATCATTATCAGCAGTAAATTTAATTTGACCAATGTAGTTTGCATCTGCACCAGTAATATCTCTTCGTAGTTCAAACTCTGGCGATGCGGAACTTCCAGATGCAGTAGATGCAATAGTCAGATTACCTGTTAACGTACCACCGGCTAGTGGTAATTTAGTAGCTATAGATGAGGCTATTGTCGCATTAAAGTTTGCATCATCGTTGACAGCTGCAGCAAGTTCATTAAGAGTGTCAAGTGTACCTGGGGCAGAATCAATTAAGTTTGCAACCTCGGTATCAACATAAAGTTTAGTGGCTGGGTGTGTGTTTGCAGTTGGAGTAGCAATAGTTACTGTCTTAGCAGTAAGATCCATTGTCGTATGTAGCTTGTCATGAGTAACCGCTAGGTTACCGATATTGCTTGATTTAATTTTTGTGTCAGACATTATACACCCACTGTTATTCTTTGAAATTTCATTGTTGTATTATTATTCGCTGGTGTACATAGCAATCTTACATTTCCATTTAGTATATCAGCAGATAGCGTGAATAGAGAAGCACCAGTTTGTACTGTACCATACTCAGAAGTATATGTATTCGTTCCATCATGCATGACTGTTATTTCAGTAGAATGATACGAAGTACTTGCCGTAGCTTGTACGATATACTTTACAGTTCTATATAATGTTATGGCAAATGAATCAATCGATTGATTTGCAGTTGTTACAGTCAGTGCAGAAATTCCAGGAGTAATTTGTGTATTATCAATGATCGAAGCTCGACCATGTGATTCTACCTCTATTACGTCACCAGTTTCAGCTGCCGTTACAAGAGTTACCGCTGTTCCGTTTGTTGCCGTGAAATCTGATCCAGGAACTAAACGCACACCGTTCTGATACACATTAACTTTGCCTACATCATAAGCTAAAGTCGTTGAGCTATCATCTGCACCTGTTATTGAAGTTGTACTACCTGAAACAGTGTAGATATAACTTGCATAATCTCTGAGTGTTACCTCAGTCGATGCCATACTCACAACTCTAATTTCAATGATGTCTCCCGTGGCCGGGGCCGTGGTAAACGTCAATGAATTCGTTACTAATGAGTATGTGCTAATTTGTTGTTGAATGCCGTTGATATCTACAAAGGCAAATTGATCTGCAGCTGGTGCGGATGATAAGGAATATACCCTTGTCGATCCATTGCCAGTAAATGTATCTACTGTAATTAAAGTAGAAGCTGCAGCACTTCCAAGTGCAGGTGAGAATTTTACAATCGACTCAGTACCGCCGGTAGACTTCTTAATGTAAAGTTCACCGTCGTTAGTGTTAATGGCAATTTCACCAAGCGCAAGTGCGCTAGTACCAGGAGCTGAGCCGCCAGTACTACTTTTCTTATGTCTTATTACTGTTGCCATCGGTTATTTAGCCCTACTTATATGGTGTGTCTTTTTCTTTAGATTTACTCTCTTCAAACTTTGCAAGTTTTGCACTTACAACTTCCAATTGTGCATCTAACATCAAATTTTTATTAATCAATTCACCAATCAGCTTATTTTGTTTTTGAATATAAGCATTCATAATCTCTTGTTCCATCATATACCTCAAAAGTTGTTGGACTCAGGCTTATTTATCCTGAGTCCAAATCACCATATTTAGTAAGTGCCACAATCGATATGACCAAAGAATGGAGTTCCAGCGGAATTAGTCTGAAGAGTTTGACCTTCAGTTCCATATGCAGATGACGCATCATCTACCAAGAAACCCATAACACCAGAAGTGTTGAAGAATGGAACTGAGTTACCACCTCCAAAGTTACCTGTTGATAGTGTAAAGGAGTCAATAAGGGCATTACCAAATTCTACATCTCCAGCATCACCAGAGAAGACTTCAGACACATTAGTTGCATCAGCAATGAACTTAAAGCGTGAAGCTGAATCGTCATAACCGAAGAAACCGACTTTAGCGCCTGATCCACTGTGCCACTTAAATTCAATACCACGATCTTTGTTATCATCTGCAGATGGAGCAGTATCACCACCCAAAGTAAATACAGGGTCATCAACCGTAATTGTATTTGAATTGACAGTAGTTGTGTCACCCATAACACTAAGGTTACCATATACAACCACATTACCAGTAGGTGAACCAGAACCAGTATTACCTGGATCAAGATAAAGATCACCAGATGTTGTTGCAACAGTATTGTCATTAATGTTAACGTTATTAAGTGTTAGACCAGTTGCTGTATCGATCTTACCTTGATAAGCACCACCAGTTACAAAGTAAAGTGTATCTGCTTGCTGTGAAGCTGGTACCGATAGGTTTGATGTAGGTTGAGCAATAATGTAAGTGTTTTGATCGGTATCGATAACACCGCCAAGACCTTGCCATGCAGAACTTGAATAACCTTCGAACTGTGTAGTTGTACTGTTATAACGAATTTGTCCAGTGACTGCTGTACTTGGTCGTTCAGATGAATTACCAGCTGGAACCCTAAGAGCAGATGTAGACGAGATAATTGTTTCAGCGTTAGAAGCAGGTTGAAGTGTTAAAGAACCTGTTAGAGTTGATATAGTATTACCATCCAACTTAACATTGTCGACTTCAGCAGCACCAGCAATTGCCAATGTGTTTGTAGTAGCGTTGAATGTCATTGTAGAAGCATCTACAAGTGCACCCGCTGTACCAGCAAATACGACTCGAGTAGCAGTAAGATCACTAACAATTGCAGAAGCAAGAGTTGACTCACCGGTTACACCAAGTGTTGAACCGAATGTTACAGCAGCATCAGCGTTAATAGTACCAGTAGTATTAACGTTACCGTTAGCAGCCGTGACTCGGAATTTATCAGAACCAGATGTGCCAACTTTGAATGTTGTACCATCGAAAGTAAAGTTAACATCGTCTTCTAGCTCACCAGCAGTACCGACAATAACGATACGGTTATCTGTCAGATCTTCAACGTTTACAGAAGCAAGAGTTGATTGTCCGTTTACATCGAACGTTCCAGTTACCTGAGCATTACCAGTTACAGTCGTTAGACCTACAACATCGAATGTTCCGTTTACTGTAGCAGGACCGGTTACTACTAACTCACCAGAACCACCAGGAGCAATTGTTAAATTGCCATTAGCAGCTGATGTTTGGTTGATAGAAAGCGTATTGCCATTCATTACAAGATTATCGACATTCCATTCGTCAATCTTCTTGTTAGCATCTAGGATAACTGCAGATGCAGCTGTCGCAGTACCATGAACGTGATCAAGCATACTAGTAAAGTATGCACCACCGATAACCTGATATGTTGGCGAGAAGCCAGTACTACTATCATCACCGGTACCGATATAGAGTCGGCCACCGTAGTTAGCTTGTGTAGGTGGGTTTTGAGATGAGTAAGCAAGCTCACCTGTCGCAATTACCGGAACATTACTTCCGTCGACTGGCAACTTGCTTTGGTCAGTATTTTTAATTTTAATGACTGTTGCCATTAGTATGTTCCTCCAATTATGCGGGTGTTAGCATTTTCCATTCTTCGTCTTATCTCGAACTTTTCACTTGTTGCATTATATACGACAACAGACCCATCTCCGAGATCAACGGGGTCGACGTCTGTCAATTCCAATAACCGACCAGTCGATAGGTTGAGAGTTTTAACCCTCATACTACTGGTAGGTTTTAATGCGCCTTTAAGTACAGTCATTATTTACCTATTTATCTAGTTATCCCAGGACCGACATGAAACTGGCCCTCAATAACTCTGGTTATATTTCCCGAGCCGTCAGTAACCTCAACGTCATACAGGTATCGACCCTTCATGGTATCGGTTATAGTATTGCTCATCGAAAGTGTAATAATTCCCTGGCTTGGCGTGTTAATAACTGCCACAAAGGGATACGAGGTTGTTGAGGTGTACGTGCGTCTAGCTTGAGCAGCTGCAGTATAGCCAGTCAAATCAGCCGCACCAACTCCGCTGGAGCTCGTCACTACGACGGTGGCAGAAAAGGTCGTGCCTTGATCTGCGTTAATGTTTGCGTATACTGCCATCAATTTCTCACATCTATTAGATTTCTTACAACTATTTATACATTTTAGAATCTAGATCATGCATAAATAGTTGCGTATAACGTTATTTATAGGTGTACAAAGCGTACAAAATGTGTTATAATTAAAGAGTATGCTGCTGAGGGAGGAGGTACACTGTTTCTTTTTTATGCAATGGCATATTTTACTGTGTACAAAGCATGCAAAGTATGGTATAATATAAACAATATACAGCACTCTTACCTGTATATATAAATGCATACCAAATAGGTACGTGTTAATAAAACTAATTATATAAAACGAAGGATGAATGATAATGAAAAAATATGTAGGTGCTTTAGCAGTAAGTGGAGCATTAATGGCTTCGTCATCAGCGTATGCTCATGATGTAACAACAGTTGTTAATACTGGAAGTGATAGCGGCGGTTTCATGGCAGTGCTCACAATGATCGGAGAAAAAATTAACCATAATTTTGTTCAAGCCGGTAACCCAGTAATTGCAAGTACACATTTTGATAATAAGAATGTGCTAACTATGTGGAGCACGGAGTGGCCAGGAGATATGTCTTTGCCGTCTGTAGTAATGGATGCAGATACTATTGTGGCTGTTCAAGCATACGAAACAGTATTGTGTAGCCGCACATATTCTTCGTTGGAAGAAATGGCAGGACAAACAATTAAGCTTGCTACTTGGGGTGACTCACCTGCAGTTACAAAATTTGTTGACAGCTTGGGCACTAATAACGATGTTACCTTTAAGGTTGTACCATACGGCGGTAGCGGTGATACGGTACGAGGTTATCTAGGTAAAGATGCCGATACCATTTTCACTACTCAAACCAAACAAGCTAAAGTTGAAGTTGATGGTACATGTTTTGCGTTTAGTGCAAAAGGTGATCTAGACTTTGCCTTTGTTGACGTAATTCTATCGGTGAATGCTGAAGAGCATGCGGTAAAGCAATGGCGCGATCGCGTAGAAGGCTTGGTAGAAACCGAAGCATGGCAAACTGCATTTGAAGGAACTCTTACACAAGTTGTGAATGCTGATAATGCTGAAGCCATTGTTAATAAAGTCAACGCTGCTGTTGAGTTAAACACTCAGTAATATTCAATACAGTCTTGTAATTGGGCATTAACGGTCTCATATGTTTTTAGCATATCTGATTCGTTAGTGCCTTTTATGCATAAGGCCGTTCTAAATGGGCCCATTTGTGTGTGCTGAAATTCTGGAATTATCATACCAGGCCTGATTTTTCTATTTGTTTTTACAAGATGCTCGCTCAAGTGTGATGTATCAGATATGCTCTTTATTCTACCTGGCTTTAGCCTAGAAATCTTCCACAAAAAATGATTTTTAATTGAGAATGGTTTTCCTGATAATATCTTAGGAATAATAGTATAATCATGTATGATGTTTATTATCTGAAGACCCTGGCCAAGCCTTGGATTAGCGTCTATGATTTTAACGTTTGAACCCCATTTGTAATAATCTGGTCCAGAGAAAAACATATTTTTTAATCGCAATTCATCTGTTATTGCATCTATAAACATTTGAGCTTCTGATCTTACATCTATTGGTACACTATCAGTAGGAATGCTCATCCAGCTTAAACATCTAGTTTCATAGCTGTATTCATCTATTTTATTTACAGCGATATTGCTCTTAACCCAAAGTATATTATTCTTTCCATAATAATACGGAGCGTATAGATCTGCTTCTATAGGCAACTGCTCTTGTGCCATATAGTAACTAGTTCTATTATTAAATGATGTTTGATCATATCCTCTTTTATTATCTTCAAAAAAAGAATCATCAACAGTCTGCAGAAAATCTTCTTGATTATTAAAGGTTACGTAATCAAAAGATCGTTGTTGTTTAGTGCCTGAACCTATTGTTGGTTTTATTATAAAGGGTCTATCTTTAAATATATCTAAATCACTTGGAGATTTCGGTATAACACTGTCAGGTATAAGACTCTCTAGTCCAATACTAATACAAAAATCATCCATTAGTTTCTTATCAGATAAAATATTAGCTGATTCTATTGATAGGTTACTAAGACCCCATTTCTTTTCTAGCTCAGCTTGAATAGGCAATAGACTTTCTGCCACAGTGATAATTCTATCATATGGTCCTTCTATTTTATCAAAGTCCTCTACGACTACATCAGCCTCTTGACCTATATCTAACAGGGCTCTATGAATAGTTTCCCATTTGTTACGGCCACGCTCATATCCTAGTATTAAATTCTTCATCCGTATATTACCATAACTCTCATCAAGTTATCCCAAAATAAATCTGTTAAAAAATATCCATATAGCACAGGAAATGTATCTAAGTTCTTTAGGCAATATCCCAACACGCTTAACACAACCAGCGCTATAATCATCCATTCCTTTACCGGGTATATGTATATGCTCATAATAGAGATAAACAATACAATGCCTATCGCAAATGAATTTTTATATTTCTTATACAGATATGCTAAACTTCCAAGTTGATTAAAACAAGTCCATGACAAGAATAGACATGTACCTAATATTAAAGGTATGTAATATAGTATATCAGAAAATACTGGTAGAGTGTCTATTCCGAACGTGAATCCCTTAGTTATAATTAGGTAGTATATTAATACTTCACTGCCTACTATTGGTATTCCAAGAATGATTAATGGCAACAGTGAACTCAATGCTCCACTATTATTTGCTGCCTCAGCCGCTGCTATTTTCTTTATGTCTGTCTTAACCAGGTTAGAGCTCAGGTAACTGCCCAAGATATTAGTTACTCCTGGAATAAGACCACACCAAAACCCTACAAAGCTTCCTATACCTGTCGCGCCTAATGTATTTCTAGCATACCCAAACTTAGTAATCGTTTGATGTTGAGTTATGTCTAAATTTCGAAACTTTATTATCTCCGGTATAATGTATAAGCCTATCATTACTGCACTAAATGGAATACCTAGTGTCAAATACTCAAAGCCGAATGTTCCCCATGTTTGATATGATAGGTTATCGAATCCTATTTTTGCAAGCACCCCACCTAATATAAACAACGGAATCGTTTTCCACATCTTTTGTTTAGATAACAATGTTAATAGCACTACTGCTAATGAGATTACTACAAGCTGTATGGTACTATTATAAAACTGAAACGCAATGTAAATGTTTGGTAGAAATAAAAGAAATAATCCTATTGCAAAGATAGATCCTATTGTACTAGATACTGCATTGCTACTCACAGCAAGGTGACCTTCACCCTTTAGAAATAAAGTATGTCCATGCCTTGCCGTTACTACAGCTGTAGGATCTCCTGGTATACCATAAAGAATAGCTGTTACACTGTTAGTATAGTTTGATGTGATAAGAAGAGCAATATAAAATATTAATATATTAAACGGATCTAAGTGTAATAGTAACGGATATATTGTAGCAATAGCCAAGAACGGCCCTGCACCTGGTATAATGCCAAACACAACACCAGACAACACGCCTGATAAACACCATACTAAAGAATACATTATCTTGCTTTACTATTATCTAAGATATGTAAGAACAAATCTTTGTCCCATTTTAAACAAACAACTAATAGCATCACGCCGTCTTGCGTTGAAAATACAGAATGTCTTTTGTTGCCATTAAAATACCAAAGAGAACCTGGACTACCTTTAATAATTTTATCGTCATATAACCATTTAAAATTATACTCATTACAATCAACAAAACCAACTAATCTAATTTCATCATAGCTAAAATCATGTTTGTTAACATCATTGTGATCAGGAAAAAAACTACCCCTGTCCATACGCAAGAAATGGCACCGAGTTACCCATTTTTTCCACGGTTCAAGTAATCGTTTTAGTTCAGTGCTTTCTGTCCACACGGGCGTAGGCACGGCCAAGTCTTCATTTTTTAAAGATATTCCAGTTTGTAATTCATAGTCTAATAGACTAGTAAGATCTGGTATTCCAGAAAGTCCACCATCAATACTAGTGACACTTAAACCCCATCGGTTATTAGGCTTTTTTGGATTATATCTCTTCCAGTCGTCATCGTATGGCTTTAATTCTTCTAGCATTTTCTTTTGTTTAAAGCCTTTAAACTCTACCCAATCTGCCATAGTATATAAACGAAATAACGCCTTTTCATCATCAGTCATCATCTTCAATTCCCATCTTTATTATAACATATTTATTAGTACCAGTAATCATTGATCCATTTATCTTTCACCAATTCCATATTGTTATCAGCATCAGAGAAGTGTACCATCTTAATAGTCTCATGAAATTCTCCTCCCATATAGAACGGGTCTGCGATACCTAATTTACTAGACCAATTAGATTGTAAACCTTTTAGCTTTACTTCTTCGTATTTTGCAAACCATTCCATCGGTAGCCATTCCCTATCAATAAGCACATGCATATCAATAAAGTTCTGCTCGCCATTGACTGGCCCGTCTGCTAAACCATTCTTAATATAATACTCTTGCCAGTACTGTGGAGTTTTATTGAATGTGGTCCATAACGGATGCGTGTCTCCCATATAAAACATTTGGAATCCACCATTGATTTTGCATAGGTGTGTTAGGTTAGACCACCATCTTTCAAAGCAACCAAAGGTTCTTTCTGGTAAATCATAGCCAAGTATCTCATCTAAGTTACCAGTAATAATCCAATCAATGTCGAGTATAAGACACTTCTCACCTGTAGGTATACCGCCGAAGTTAATCTTATGAAACTTTAGTTTATGCCATTGCAGCTTAAACTCATCTGGATTATATAATTGTATCACTGTTATATCGGGATGTACACCTTTATTATCATCTGTATAACAATAAAGTTTAAATTCTTCTGAGGTATTTCTTTTAATGCTATGGTATAGCCTATTAACATAGTCTACAGAATACTTAGTACCTACTTTAAGAGTAAGTATGTGTATCACTGCACTCCTCCGTCATATGATCCAAACGCCCACTTTCTTTCATGACACCAAAAGCACTCTTTACATGGTTCTGTAAACCAATTAGTATCAGCAGCAAATCCAGTGCAGCTTTCAGTTATATTATGCAAATCCATAATACCCTCTTGCCTATATAAACCAGCTAAGAACTTTTTATCGACATTTACAAATGGTTTATAATGACTTAATCCAGTACCTTTCATATCATATAAATTATCATTATTTTTACTACGTCTAGGCTCCCAATATATTTTACTATTTTTTTCTTTCCATGAGTCAAGTATTTCTTGAGGAGGATTCATAGTAGTGCCACTGCACAGTAAACCGTACATGCCTATTTCGTACGCGTGTTTATTATGTTTTTGCATATTTAAAATTTTTACAACACCTTTATCCATCATTGGATAATTTTTCCATCCGGGCTGATTTATCTTTTTAGCTTTAACTAACATTTCTTCATCATCCCTATGAATTTCAAATTGATGACTAGGTGCTATATCTGCATCTGGAAACTTATCTCTTACATATCGTATTACTCTTTCAGCAGCTTCAATTGTATGTGGTCTAGATTTTAGCGGATCTTCTTCTAATTCTACGCAGCTCCATGGTTGTAAGGTTACATCCTTTAGATGCTTTGCCATAAGATAAAACATTAAAGCAGAGTCAGATCCTCCTGATACAGATACTCCAAGCTTACCCTTACTAATAGATTTATAATCAAACTCAAAAAAATCTATTGTTTTTCCTTCAACTGTAAATTTCATGGTCACCTCTATTTTTAAAAGACTTATCAGTGCAACAATGCTGCTTACATACAGGAGGAGCATCCTCTGGCTTCTCTATTAATTCACTAAAAAACTGATCCCATTCAGTTGATAATATAATATCTTGCACATCATTAACATTACTAATATGTAAGTGCGGTTGAACTAAACTTTCCATGCCTTCAAACCCTGGACTATCAGCCCAACAACATGGAACTATATAACCAGTAGCACTTAATGTTGCTTCCTTCTCTAATTTTAGACATCTAGGATATAGTTTCATGAGTTCATCTCTATTTCTCTTCCAACGATTCTATTAATAAAATGTTTAGTAGGTCTAAGCGGATCATCTTCAGTATACCATCTACTAGATTCTAATAACATAAAATCTATACCGTTATCTTCTGCCATCTTCCTAGCTTCGGCTATGTCATTCTCATTGTAAGAGAAGACTATATATTGCCAACATATATGATTGCCTGCTTTAACACCACGAATCATCTGTTTAAATACGGCTTCACCATCCTGATTAACTCGGTACTTATGACTATCTTTAGGTAAGCCGTCTACTCCAAATATCCATCTATGCTTTTTTATTTGAGCAGCTTTTTCATATGATATATCCCACCATTTGTCTTTCTTACCAAAACCATTTGTCGCTATTGTCAGGTTAACCTGTTCTTCTATTGCCACGTCTAATAGACCATGCATGTTCGGATGATATATTGCATCACCCATTTGTCCGCACCAAGATACCTTATTAAAGAACTTAACTATTTTTCTAAAATCTTCAGGAAGAAGATCTGATCCACGCTTATACACGCCTGGACAAGTTTGCCTCATACATTTTGGACACGCTAGTACGCACTTATCAGTGATGTCAATGTTGCATCCTAGTTTGCGATACCTGGGATCATCTGCTAAAGTCATCATGCTCTTTTTTGATACCTGTCTAACCACTTACTCGTGCCACAACTTTTATTGCACACTCCAAATGCCTTACAGTCCCATGCAATTTCCCATTGATCTGTTTTACCTATATAACAATCAATAATATTTCCAAGCGAATTAGTTCTAAAGTTATTATCAAAGTCTACAAAATATTTCCTTTCTATAGATGGAGACTTTGGAGATAAAGGATTTTTGTATTTCTCTTGCCACATATTTGAACCTGTCCAGCAACATGGTGCAACATCTCCGTCTGCAGAAATATAAATTTCATCTTCATCTTTTGCTTTACAGATAATATCTCTGTTAACGTTCTTGTGCACGTATTCATTAACGTATTTCTTATCAACAGGCAATTCTATCGGCTGAGAGGTGCTATCGTTATTACCAACTCTGTATGTCTTCTTAACTTTAAACTGGCGAAACCCCATTTCCTTTGACAGCTGTTCGCATTTATCGATAATGTGTTCATTATGTTTAAAGGGTATAAGCGTCCAATCACCTACTCCTCCTGCATCAAGATACGCTTGAGCATTGGCCATAATCCTATTCCACTTAGTGCCTACCCTATAGATGTGATTTGTATCTTCATCTCCATCAATATGGAAAGAGATCTTAACATTTAGACGGGCAATACTTGCCCAGTCGCGTGCTGACCTAGGTCCACCGTTTGTAGACACAATAATCATAATATCGTTTTCAGAAAGGTACTTTACTATTTTAAAGAAATCAGGAGCTGCAGCAGGATCTCCAAAGTTTCCACAAAGATTTACTTCTTTTAGTGTAGGTACTTGATTATGAATTTCTTTAATATCATCTAGACTTATATCATGCCAACCAGCCATAGTCATATGTCCAGCAAGCTTCCCTTTAAAATCTCCAGTTCTTGGACACGCAGGACACGCTGCATTACATCTATTTGTAATTTCAAGATGCATTTTTCTTATTGGTCTATTATACATTATACTCTTCCTATCACCATATATCGTGTGTATTTATCGAACTCGAGCTCACCCTCATAATATACCTCTTTAACTTTGTATTGCTCTGCTAATTCGGCAGCGGAATCTACACAGTTAGTGTGCTCTTCTATTTCACGGTAGTTATTGCTTTGTAGTGCTACGCATGTTCCTGGGCGTACTTTGAGTGGAGCCATATGTTCACATGATGTATTAATGACAAGATACTTGTAGAGGTAATCTCGCGAGTCTACTACTTCTGCCTTAACAGATTCATCATCTTTAAAAAATATATTCTTGGCAATAGACACGGTATCTTCATCAATATCATGTAGCTTTATTTGTATTCCTGGAAATATATTTTTTAGCTTAGGAACTAATATATTTCCATACCAGCTTCCTGCAATGTAAATTCTTTTAAACTCAAAATGATTAATAAATTCAAGATTATCACAAAGCCATTCTTTACATTGAACTTGTTTATAGTTATATGATTGTGCAATGTCAGCAGCCAGGTGCGGGTATTTTTTAATCGCTCGTTGCGTAACTGCATCCATTACAAACATAATAAATAGCCTTATGATAAATGTTATATGTGTAAAATGGGGTACTAAATACTCTGCCTCTGATGTTAACCGCCTTAAGCGTAACGTCGAGAGATATCTAACCATTCCACACAAGTTTATTTGCTATACAGAAGATCCTAAAGATCTTGAGTGTGATACTATATCTATACCTGCAGATAATGACCTAGAAATATACTGGAATAAACTAGCAATGTTTCGGAAAGATTTTGCAGAAGGCACATGTCTTTATTTTGATATAGATGTTGTTATACAAAACAATATAGACAATATATTAGATTATCTTTGTGACGATCTAACAATGATACGTTGTTATTGGAAAGGTGATAATGTAACAGATGGATCTTCACCTAAGTTTAAAGAACGATGGGATATGTATGTCAACTCCTCTTGCCTATTATGGAAGGGAGATTCTCTATCTAATATATGGGAACACTTTGATGCCAATGCTGATTACTACATAGTTAAGTATAAAGGCATTGATAGGTTTATGTTCCATGAAGGATTTACTCTAAAATACTTTCCACGCGGAATAATATATTCTAGAATGTACGGAATTGATGAAAATACTGAACCAAATATAAACTATTTTCACCTTGGATTGTTTGATATACCTGATGCACAAATATGTTTATTTAATGGTCCAGTTGTAAAAGAAATGTATGATGCACTAAAGCATCATTGGGAATGAAGATCTTCACACATCATTTCCCACATATCTTTATTAGGAATAACAAAACCTAAAGTCAACCTAGGTTCATATGCACGTGCACAATGCCAATATAACTTATCAGGTTCTTCGTTATGGCCATAGTAACCTACCTTAGCAGTCCAACCTGGCTTATCATATAGAGTAATGATTTCTTCAGTGGCTGGATCTTTATATCGAAACCATCCATCGCCATTTTTTGTATAGGACATAAGAATATTATATCCAGGTACATTATGATTATTATGCCAACTCATATATCCATCTTTTGGATAATACATTTTTACTGCGTTAAACTGTGATCCAAAGAAATCGTTTAGCTTCTTTGTTACTTCTATAATTTTATCTCGATATTCAATAGGAGTGGATTTTATAATAGTTAGATCGATACCATATTTTTCTTCTGGGAAACCCTCATGTCCCTTTTCTTGTATATAATTTAGGTATTCATTGCCAGTATAATATTCATCTTTATCAGCTTCGCCGTGAATATTAATAAGATCAAGATCTTGTTCAAAAAACCATGTTGCAAATGGCTCTACAATATCTAGTACTTCTTTATTTAATTGACCTTCAATAACTTTCATCTTATACCTTTACAACTTTAGAGTATAGTGATGAACGACAATAGGTTTATCTGTTTCATCTTCTCTATACGTATTTAAAAAATTCCATCTAACGTCATCATCTAGAAATTCACGTTTAATTTTTAAGTTAGTTTTATTTTGTAACCACCAATATGTCCACTGATCCCATTGTCGTAATTCTTCAGGATATAAATCCGTATCCCAAAGCCATTCACCTCTTTCCTGTTTTAAATACAGGTCATACCATTCTTTCATAAACGCCATTGTCTTTTTGTTTTTCTTATACATAAACATACCGCAATGGTCAGTAAGACTTCCACCAGGAAATTCAGATATCTTTGTGCCATATCCTCTAATTTTAGTAAGCATGATATCGGCATTATTTTTATAATTATCAAACAATAGCTTAATATCTTCATGCTGAACTTCTGTATCAGAATCAAGGTAAACGGTATTTTTATATGGAGTTCTACTTAAAGCCCAAAGCTTTGCTCTTTTATGATTAGGCACATCTTCGAATACAACTGTATCGAATATATCATACAAGTCATCGGTCACCCATTCTTTAATAGTAAAGAGTGTTATATGAGCTTCAGGATAATTGTCTCTTAATGATAATGCTGAATATTTTGCACCACTTAAGAATTTTTTATATACTGATGCCGCATATAAAAACCCGTTATCAGGCGTCTTTGGCTTCTTCATTATTAATTTCTTTCATAATAAGTACAGCAGTTAAAGCAGATACTTCAATAATACTTCCTGCTTTTCTAATCTTAGACTTCATAACTCTATCTTTAGATGCTTTTACTTCGGCAATTTCAAAAGCTTCAAGTTTGGCTGAAAATAGAATGTTAGCTTTTTCTGTTTCAATTTTTTCTTTTTTATGAGCTTCATGGAGTTCTCTTTGCTTTTCACGTTCGGCAAGATGCATCTCATGTGATTCATCTACACCTTTTACTCCAAAGGTTTCCATGATCTCTGCCCAATCAGGATTACCCTCTTCGGTATCCATAACAGAAGCTTCAAGCTGCTCTCCATTTTCATAACAAAACCGACACTTAATTTTTGTTTTTTCTTCATTTGCCCAAATTGGGTATTTAATTTCTCTATTTTCCATTATGATGTCCTCATCCATAGGCTAACATTTGATATGCTTTCTGTTGCATTGTTTACAGTAGCTCCGGTATAATCTCCAGAATAAGCTCCGGCATAAGCTGAATTTGAATATGTTCTACTGCCAGCATAGCTACCAGTGTAATTTCCAGTATAATCTCCGCTATAACTAGCTGCGTAATATCCAGTAAAATATGCACCATAATATCTAGGACTACCACCAAAAAATACGACCGTATTTCCAAGATATCCACCAGCATAAGCAGTACCAACATAACTGCCGGTATACGTGCCAGTATAAGTGCCACTATAGTTGCCAGAATATGTTCTACTACCAGCGTAATATCCGGTATAAGATCCGGTGTAAGTTGCATCAGATACTGTTCTTCTGTCGTCGTGAAACGCATCGCCTCGTCTTACCCATGTTCCACTAGCAGGAGCATTTTCTTGTACTACATATGTACCAATACCAGATTCTATAATTCGATTACTAAATCTTTTAACTAATCCTTTTATCTCAGTATCAGTCATTTCTTTTATTGAATCAGGTGTAGTACTAGTATCTAATTTAAGTGGACGTCTTACGCTTGTATTAAATGTACCAGATTGAGATGTTTTCTTCCAAAGCTTTGTAGTATTTGTTGTTACATTTCCATCGGCATTAGTAATACGATCAGTGATTGTACCCATGCTCGACCATGTTCCACCTGATGGAGTACTTGGTTGTAATCTATATTGACCTAAGCCATAGTTATCTGCGCTAGATGTTAAAAATATCAAAGCTTTTGCAATAAGATGTGAATCTAAATCACTATTTGATGATTCTCTAATCCCATTTAAAGTTGAATCCCATTTTAATGGCCGTACATAATCTTCTGTTTCAGTACCGTTATATTGAAAAAAGGTTGATGTCGTACTATATGTTTCAGTACCAACTGGATGTGCACCAGGGCCAGATTGACGTCTAGTATCTACAAAGGTTCCAATAGCAGTTGTTCCCGAAGGAATAGTCCCTCCTGTCAATCCTACACTTCCGGTATTAGTATCACTTGATTGAAACTCGTCAAGAATTCTCCATGCATGGGTAGAAATCTTGTTATCCGCAATTTCAATAAGCGACTTTGGTGTAGTGGCACCGTTTACTATTAATGGTCTAGACATGAATTATATATCCTATGGGAATACGCGAGTACCAGAAACATTATATACATTCAGCACTGTTGCGGTAGCTGCGCTAGTAGCAATACTAATAGATCCAAGGTTTGTCATTGTAGCGGTACCTGTTACAGCACCAGTCAGAGTAATAGTAGGATCGTTAACATCAAAGTCTAACTTACCAGAAGTATCGTTATATGTTACATTAATACCAGATTCAGTATTTGTTGGATTAACCATTGCACCCACGATATCTTGTACATTCTCAGTAAAGTTATCAATATTTCCAACAACGTGATTGTGTGAATCGTCTACAATTGCTACTGTTAATGTGGCATTGCCCAAGTTAGTAAGAGTAGCAGAACCAGTTGCATCACCTGCCAATGTAATAGTAGGATCCGATGTAGGAGTTGTAGCAATGCTTACATTGCCAAGATTAGTCATAGTCGCTGTACCAGTAACTGCACCCGTAAGTGTAATTGTTGGATCAGCAGTTAGTGTGGTAGCGATTGAAACATTGCCTAGATTTGTCATTGTAGCAGAACCTGTTACAGGGCCTGTCAACGATATCGTTGGATCTGCGACGTTAAAGTTTAACTTTCCTCCAGTATCATCATAAGTTACTGAGATGCCTGATTCAGTATTACCAGAAATCATTGCTCCGACAGTATCTTGAACAGATTCCGTTAGATCGGTTATGTTTGATGCTGTATGAGAGTGAGCATTATTGGCAATAGTCATCGTGATCTTGCCGGTAGAGTCATCATAGACTGCACCAATACCACCAGATTCTGTGTTACCGGTAAACATTGCTCCTACAAGATCTTGTGACCA
>Ga0115008_10001023_pt1 | contig 22152 bp, 21 predicted proteins | sample FraStrMetagenome_FD_87164 | JGI IMG/M metagenome (GOLD analysis project Ga0115008, IMG submission 87164) | Marine eukaryotic phytoplankton communities from Arctic Ocean - Fram Strait ARC3M Metagenome | ecosystem: Environmental > Aquatic > Marine > Oceanic | place: Fram Strait | collected...
AAGTATCACAAGGTCGAGAGCGTGAAATACTGGATCGAAATACCCAAGCCGATTCTCTAATTTAATAACAAGAAGTTATGATTATACTAATAACGGGAATGGCAGTGGTAATTATCGGGGTGATCGTATTCGCTTGGATGAGCGATGACTTTTCCAACTACTAATTCAGAACCACTAATTAAAAATAGCAAGTTCAACAGCCCAGTAGGGCGCACATATTATGACAAAAGACCAAGAAATCGAAAACCTCAAAAAGACAGATGCATTTTACGAATGGTGGGATGCCGTAGGTAGCAGCATTCGACCTAAGAAAGGTCAAGATATGGAGGAACACGCAAAGAGGATTGCCCTAGTAGCTTGGCAGGATAGGGGGCTTCGTCTGGATAACGCAAATAACCAAGCCCAGTAGGGCGAACACATTATGAATAAAATAATAACCAATAACACATAACAAACTATGGAACAAAAAACAATATCAGTTAATGGAGTTGAGATCATTGCTCACTCTGACGGGAGTATCACAAGACCTTTCTACGGGGAGGTTAAGCGAACGTTTGGTTATAATAGCAGCACAGGCTATAAGAAATTGGGTCTTGGCAATAAAATGTTTTCAATTCATCGCATAATTGCTCAAGCTCTGCATCCAGATTTCTCAGAGGAACTACAAGTCGACCACAAAAATGGTGACAAAGTTGACAATCGTATTGAAAACCTTCGTATGTTAACCGAAGAGCAACAGGATGAGTGGCAACTAGCCACTGACTACTGGATTGAGCTTACCCTCGAAAAGTACAAGGGGTACGACCCCGATGACCTAACCCAAGTATTTATGCGTGGCCCATTCGCTGGCTGGAGTGAGCGCATGGTGCTGGAGTTAGCTGTGAAGATGGATGACGCAAATACAAAAGTACCGAGACATAAAACCCAGTAGGGCGTACACATTATACAACAATATACACCCATATACACGAGGACTAAACTTCGCACTGATTCGTTTACTATTGGCAGCAAGGGGGCTGCAAATACTCAAACGCACCTCCTGCTGCCCTCTGTAAATACCCTGTGCGGTGACAAATCAGTGACAAACATTGTCAAAACAGCTAAAACAAAGGCAAGTGCGAGGTGACAAAAAAAAGAAACTATCGTTACAAATCAATACGTTGACATAGCTTCAAAAAAAGTTAACATATTGCTCATGGGATGGTAAATGTCTTTATTGTCACCTCTTGCCGTAACCCTATTGAAATATAAGCATTTTTAAACAAACACTTATCCGTTTTATCTCTAAGTATTTATTTGCTTAGGTGACAAATCACTGACAAATAATTGACTATGGACACACAGCTCACACAAGACGAACTCAACACTGACATGACCACCGTAGGCGTGGGACGCTACCGCAATAAGGTAGAGGGAGCCCGTGCTCGTGGTATGGAGAGTGAGACATCGTATGGTCAGCGGCTAATACGTGGTGCGTTACCTGCCTATATCAAGGCTATTGATGACGTAAAAACAAAGTGGCGTGGATTTAAGAACAAAGGGAGGTGGCAACTCGACCTCCTAGAGATGCCCTCCGATAAGATTGGGTTCCTTGTTATCCGTACTGTCTTAGACCAGCTCACACAGAACTCTAAGATGACCGCTATGTGTACCAAGGTAGGCAACGTTATCGACTACCAGCGTCGCTCAGAGCACCTTGTACGTACCAACCCTAAAGGTGAAGGGATTGTTCTAGGGGCTACCCGTAAGAGCGGCTGGCAAGCTACCAAGAACCACATCCGCCTAAGCACCAAGCACGAGGTAGAGGGGGGACTCATGGAAGAGATCCCTTCTTGGACACGTAGAGACGTAGCAGCCACAGGACTCAACCTCGTAGAACTCCTTCGGGACGTCACAGGGATTATTGAGTACAGGTTCATTACTGATACAGGCAGACGCAACCCTACAAGGTACGTCACGGCCTCTCCAGAGACCTTGAAGTGGATAGAAGAGTTCAACTACCACAAGGAAATCATAAGCCCCTTCTGGCTCCCTACAGTGGATACACCGATGGAGTGGAAGAACGTGTGGGAAGGTGGATACAAGACAGAAGATACAGACCTCCCCAAGCTTCCGTTCATCAAGTCAACCAACATGGATTTCCTACGTGGTATCGAAGGTAAGATTGAAGAGCCTATGGAGGCTTGTAACCTTATCCAGCAGACACCTTGGAAGATTAACGATGACGTCCTGAAGACAATGCAGTGGGCTTGGAAGAACTCCGTAAAGGTCGGTGGGCTGCCTAGCCGCGACGATGAAGTGATGCCTGACATCCCTGATGACTTCCACGATAACAAACTGAGCAACCTACAGTGGCGCACGATGGCTTCGGGTGTTCACAAGCGTAACATGAGCACACGCTCAAGACGCCTATTGGTAGCCAAGGTGCTTTACCTAGCAGAGAAGCTTACAGATAGTCGGTTCTTCTATCCGTCCCACTGTGACTTCCGAGGTCGTGTATATAACATCCCTGCCTTCCTAGGTATCCAAGGCCCTGATATGTGTCGTGGGCTTCTTCGGTTCGCTAGACCTCAACGTATTAAGACAGCAACAGACCGCAAGTGGTTAGCTATTCAAGGTGCTAACACTTGGGGCTACGATAAAGTCACACTCGACCAGCGCGCTGAGTGGGCTGAGAACTTTTCCAAGGACGCCATCCGCATCGCAGCAGATCCTACCAAGGAGCTACTATGGACAAAGGCGGGCGACCCTTGGCAATTCCTTGCGTGGTGCTTTGAATGGGCCACACTACAGAACACGGGTAAGCTAGATACCTACCTCCCAGTGAATATGGACGCTACCAATAATGGGCTCCAGATTCTCTCTATGCTTACCCGTGACCCCTACGGGATGACTGCTACGAATGTGTTACCTACAGACACACCAGCAGACATCTACGGGGTGGTCGCCAAACAAGCAGAGGTAATTCTAAGAGCACAGGCAGCGGAGGGTGATGCTATCTCTAATGCTTGGGTCAACTTTGGCATAGACCGTAAGACAACCAAGAGACCCGTCATGTGTTACTCGTATGGTCTTACTGAATACAGTAATCGCTTGTATATCTCTGATTGGTATGAAGACCAGATACACGGTGAGGGACGCACCAGACCTTTTGATGAGAAGGAGAAGTACCTTGCCATCCACGTGCTTGCTAAAGCCGTCTGGAAGGGCATTGAGAGCGTCCTAGAGAAGCCTAAGGAATGTATGAAGTGGTTCCAAGATTGTGCCGCTATACTTACTGAGGCCGATCTGCCTGTGTCTTGGGTGTCACCTAGTGGCTTCCCTGTTCACCAGCAGTATTTCAACTTCACAAGTAAGAACATCAAGACTTGGATTAGCGGAACAGCTACTCACATTCGTTTCCGTGAGAACGACGATAAGCTTTCCAAGGTTCGCCAGCGGAATGGAGTGAGCCCGAACTTTGTGCACTCACTGGATGCTGCGGCTCTCCATAAAACAGTCATCAAAGCCAACAAAGATGAGGGTATTTACGACTTTGCTTTCATCCACGATAGCTACGGAACACACGCTACAGGATGCGAAGCTTTAAGTAAAAGTTTGCGAGATGTATTTATTTCTACTTTTAGTGTTGACCTCCTGCGTGATTGGAAACATCAATTAGAACAGCAATCGGGATTAGAGCTTCCTGAGCCGCCAGAATATGGCACTGCTGACATCTCCAAAATTAAAGATAGCACGTATTTCTTCAGTTAGCACTCTGCTGGCTGATTAGTAAAAACCACCGATAACAGGTAATAGTAAAACAAAATGAGTAAAGTAATAACAACACCAAAAGGTAAAGCAGTATGGCCACGCATCGACACACCAGACACCAAGTTTGATGAAGACGGCGTTTATAGCTGTAAGCTCCACGTAAGTGAAGGTGACTTCAAAGCTTTCGAGGCAATCGTAAAGCCGAAGCTTGATGCCGCTTACAAGGAAGAGTGCAGTCGCCAAGGTAAAGACAAGATCCGCATGGCTGCGTCATCTCCTCTCCGTATTAACGATGAGGGTGATCACGAAATCTACGCCAAGCAAAAGGCTAAGGTTCACACCAAGTCTAAGGGGACTCTTGAGTTCACCATTGCAGCAGTAGACAGCCAAGGAAAGAAGATTGCTATGCCTAAGATTGGCAGCGGTTCTATCCTTAAGATGGCAGTTGAAGTCAACACTTGGTTCGTTCCAAGCCAAGGCTTCGGATACACCCTGCGTCTCCGTGCAGTACAGGTACTCGACCTGATTGAGTACGGTGGCGGTGATAGCTCCTTCGGCTTTGGTGCTGAAGCAGACGGCTACGTAGGTAGCGGTGAATCCCTCAACCAAGCATTCGAAGTAGCAGATGAAGCGGAAACGTCCAACGCGCCGTTCTAGCAAGTTTCGTTCGAAGTTCGAAGAGACCGTAGCCTCCGCCTTAAATGCGGCGGGGGTTACCCACTCTTACGAGTCGATGAAACTTAATTACACGAGGGAGTGTAAGTACACACCTGACTTCGTTTTGGACAATGGTATTATTTTGGAGGTAAAGGGATATTGGATAGCGGCAGACCGAACCAAACATTTGAGAGTCAGGGAAGCAAATCCAGACCTCGACATTCGCTTTGTATTTCAACGAGCATCAAACACACTAAGCAAGAAGAGCAAGACCACCTACGGGGACTGGTGCGACAAACACGGGTTTCTGTGGTGCGAGAAAAAGCTCCCACACAAATGGACGATCTAGAGGCAGTAGCCACACACCAACCTTGCGATGACTGCGGAAGCAGTGACGCACTCACACACAATTCTGATGGCAGTACCAAGTGTTATGCTTGCGGTATTTTCACGCCTAACAGAAACAAACAAAACACAAACACACACACACAAATGGAAACACAAGTATCACCACTAGGATTCGTAAACGGACAGTTCATGGACATCACACCACGTGGTATTCACAAGGACACGTGCGTAAAATATGGTTATCAAATCGGGGAACTTAACGGTAAACCTTGTCACGTAGCTAACTACCGCAACCTTGATGGCACACAGGTCGCCCAGAAGTATCGCTTCGCAGACAAGAGCTTCCACTGTAACGGGAGCCCTGCTTATTTCTTCGGTCAAAACTTGTGGCCTAATGGTGGCAAGAAGCTGGTCATTACTGAAGGCGAGATTGATTGCCTTACTGTTAGCCAACTCCAAGGAAACAAGTGGCCTGTAGTATCACTTCCGAGTGGCGCTCAGTCAGCTAAGACTATCTTCAAGAAGCAACTTGAATGGCTCTCCTCGTGGCAGGAGGTCGTTGTTATGTTTGACGAAGACAAGGCAGGACGCGAAGCAGCCGAGAGTGTTGCTCACATCCTTCCTGCTGGTACTTGTAAGATCGCTCGGTTGTCTATGAAAGACCCGAACGAGATGCTTCTAGCCAACAAAGGTGAAGAGGTAATCCAAGCTTTCTGGAACGCTAAGGTATGGCGTCCTGATGACATTGTAGATGGCTCCGAGCTTTATGACCGTCTTACTGTCCCCAAGGAAAATGACAGCATCCCTTATCCTTACTATGGACTTAACTCGCTCACTCACGGACTTCGTAAAGGTGAGATTGTTACCTTCTGTGCTGGCTCAGGCATCGGCAAGTCTGCCGTATGTAAAGAGATTGCCCTACACGTCCTCAAGACTACTGATCGTAAGCTTGGTTACATCGCCCTCGAGGAATCCATTGAGCGTACAGCTAACGGTATCATTGGTCTGGAGATGTCCAAGCCTCTACACCTAGAGCCCTTCGAGCCTGATGAGAAATACAACGAGGCTTACAAGAAGACAGTAGGCTCTGGTCGCTTCTACCTCTACGACCACTGGGGCTCCCTAGACAGTGATAACCTACTTGGACACATCCGCTACATGGCTAAAGCTATGGATGTAGACTACGTGGTTCTGGATCACCTCTCTATCATCGTATCTGGCATGGGTGATGGCGACGAGCGTCGTATGATTGACAACACAATGACCAAGCTCCGCGCTCTTGTAGAAGAGACTAAGATTGGTGTTGTTCTTGTGAGTCACCTCAAGCGTCCTGAAGGAAAGGGACACGAGGAAGGCGCAGCGACATCACTAGCACAACTCCGAGGATCTGCTGCTATCGCTCAGCTCTCCGATATGTGCATCGGTCTTGAGCGTAACCAACAAGACACCGAGAATCGTAACAGGACAACTCTTCGCGTACTGAAGAACCGTTTCAGTGGGGAGACAGGCGTAGCTTGTAACCTTCTTTACGACAAAGACACGTGCCGCCTCTCAGAGGATACCAACCCTCTCTTCGATGACACTGATGACGCCACAGCAGGCTTCGGACACTAATCACTAACCAAAGGAGTATATGAGCAAATGGATACAAGATTCATCTTGGAAGCGAGGGCAAGTAGTAGAGTCTGCATTCGCTACACTGTTAAACGTGCGGTCTGATAATGTCAGAGCGGCTGACCTTCGGGAACAGTTCTCTCACGTTGACTACTTCTCGGACTTTGGGAGCATTGACGTGAAAGCCCGTAAGAAGGTTGCTCGTGATGATGACTCCCTACAGGACGAGTTAGTCTGGCTGGAGTTTAAGAACGTTCAAGGTAAGCTGGGGTGGCTCTACGGCTCTGCCGACTGGATTGCCTTTGAGCGTCTCCTCGACTTCGTTCTAGTTAAACGTTCCGACCTAGCCAACGAGGGGGAAAACCTCTGCGCTCTAGGTGACCGAGTAGCTGTAGGAAGTGACGCCCTCTACAAAGGCTACCAACGCAGGGGCCGTAGAGACCTCTTATCAATCGTGAAGATGTCCGACATCCTAAAGTTGCACCATCAACTATGGACAAAAGACGTTGACAACACCGAACACTAACCTTTGATTTAAGTACACACATGAAAACAATAGCTTACTTCGACATAGAAACCAACGGCATCACAGACTGGTCAACTCTATCTGACCTTAAAGATCTGCACTGCCTTGTAGTAATAGACCAAAATGGAACAGGAGCGTACCGAGCTGATAGCATCCAACAAGGATTAGATCGTCTCTCTGCTGCTGACCATATCGTAGGACACAACAGTATCGGCTTTGATGCTATCGCCCTTTGGAAGCTCTACGGCTACCGTCACGAGGGTGTGTTAGACTCAGCAGTCATTGCTAGGTTTATGTTCCCTGACATCCGTAACGATGACTTCAAACGTGAAGGTTTCCCTAAGCCCCTCATTGGTTCCCACAGCTTAAAGGCTTGGGGTTATCGCATTGGTAACAACAAGAGTGACCACGGTGAGACTGAAGACTGGTCTACTTGGTCACAAGAGATGGAAGACTATTGTGTGCAAGATGTGGAGGTCACCAAGTCTCTCTATGAGTTCTTTCTCAAGAAGGGATTAGGTGGCCTCCAGCAAGCGTGTGACTTAGAGCACAGCTTTGCTAAAGCTATCCGTATCCAAGAGATGAACGGATTTCCTTTTGATGTTAAAGCAGCCGAGAAGCTTACTGCCACCCTTATGGGTCGTAGAGCTGCTCTGGATGTAGAATTGCGTGAAGTATTCGCGCCTACTGAAGAAGTCACCAAGAGTAATTGGTGGCTCGCTCCTGATGGTACAAAGTCCCGCACCAAGAAAGCCTTGGTCGAAAAGGGATTCAAGCCAAAGGAGATTACTAAGGGTGAGCAAGTGACGAAGCTCATTCCGTTTAACCCAAATAGCCGCGACCAAATAGCGGAACGTCTAATGGCTAATGGCTGGAAGCCCAGCGCCTACGAAGGCAAACGCCCAGCAATTAACGAGGGGGTACTAAAGGAAATCGGAACAACCCAATCCGAGAAGCTCCTTGAGTACCTCCTCGTCACCAAGCGGCTCGGTCAAGTGGCTGAGGGCAAACAAGCTTGGCTCAAGTTAGAAAAGAAAGGACGTATCCACGGCTCTATCAATACGAATGGAGCTGTATCGGGCAGATGTACACACAGGAATCCGAACGTGGCTCAAACTCCTTCGGGACGTGCTCCTTATGGTGAAGAGTGTCGCTCTTGCTGGACAGCCCCAACGGGTAAAGTTCTAGTAGGTGCTGACGCTAGTGGCTTAGAGTTACGATGCCTTGCTCACTACCTAGCTTTGTTCGGTGACAAGGAGTATGCCAAGACTATCTTAGAAGGTGACATTCATACAGCCAACCAAAAGGCTGCTGGGCTACCTACTCGTGATGACGCCAAGACTTTCATCTACGCCTTCCTGTATGGTGCAGGGGACGCCAAGATTGGTTCTATTGTTGGTGGTAACGCCAAGCAAGGGAAAGCACTCAAGGCTTCCTTTATGAAGCAGACGCCATCCATCAAGAAGCTCTATGACGCTGTAGCCAACGCCTTGGAAGTTAAAGGGATGCTCCGAGGTATTGATGGTCGCCCTCTTCCTTGTCGTTCCCCTCACTCAGCGGTCAACTTGTTACTACAGTCAGCAGGAGCAGTAGTAATGAAGCAAGCCCTCGTAGAGTTCACCAAGATGGCTAAGCTGCCTTATGAGATGCACGGTAACATTCACGATGAAGTCCAGTTCTCCTGTGCTCCTGAACACGCTGACGAACTTGGACGGACGTTCTGCAACGCGCTAGGGAAAGCTGGCAAGGTTCTCAAGTTTAACTGCCCACTAGATGGAGAATACTCTGTCGGGGCCAATTGGAAAGAAACACACTAACACACACACAAGTATGAAAACAGAACAAGACATAATTAACGAGGCAGTTCTTGAAAGGCTCCTATTAGATCATGAATTACGACGTATTGCCTATAAAGAAAAAGAAATCACATTACTGCAGAAGGAAGTAGAGGATATGAAAAACACTCTGGAACCTGAGGGAAGGATGATGCCTAAATGGTATGGGATACTTATCAAAAAAGTAGACGCATTATATACTTCTCAGACGCCCTCCTCCCATAACTACTAATACACACATGAAAGAAACAAAAAACAAACTACTACTGATCGATGCTGATATGGTTCTCTACAAGGCGGCCTGTGCTGCTGAGCAAGAGATGCGCTGGGATGATAACACTTGGACACTTCAAACCAATATGTTGGAAGCTAAAGCCGAGGCAGACCGTCAGATAGACACCATCTGCAAATCCTTAAAGAGTAAGAAGATTAAGTTGTTCTTCTCTCCTAAGCGCACGTTCCGTCACGAGATGTGGCCCGCCTACAAAGCCAACCGAAAAGACAAGCGTAAGCCTCTAGGTATCGGCGAGCTTCGTGACTGGATGATGGAGGAGTATGACTCTGTTATGTATCCTAACATCGAAGCGGATGACGCTATTGGTATCTGGGCTACAGCAGCTCCCGACTCCCGTGTTGCCGTCTCTGGTGACAAGGACTTCGGAACACTCCCTATCCACTGGTACAATCATCTAAAGGACACCTTGCGTATCATCACCAAGGAAGAGGCAGATCACTTCCACCTAGTACAATCCCTCATGGGAGACACTACGGATGGCTTTGGTGGTCTCAAAGGTTGTGGGCCTATGACAGCTAAGAAACTCCTAGAGAAGAATGGAGCTACTTGGCAGACTGTTGTGGACGCCTACGAAGCCAAGGGGTTCTCCGAGGATGATGCACTAATGACCGCTCGCCTAGCTCGTATCCTCCGACATGGGGACTACGCCTTTGACACTAACGAAGTAACCCTGTGGAATCCTACAAATGCTTAATTCAATAGACAAATTAGTACACGACATCGAACAAGCTAGCAGCAAACACAACGAAAACATGACTGAAGTAATTAAAACTGTTCTCCCTGACTCTGGGGCTCGCTCCGAGTTCACCACTGGTGCTGTCCGAGATGCCTCCGAAGGAAAGGGGAATCCCTCCTTGATACCTATAGATGCTCTTCGGGCTGTTTCTCGGCGGTTTGAAGACGGAGCTACCAAGTACGGACGGGATAACTGGAAGCAAGGTATTCCTCTTAGCCGCTACGTGGATTCCCTGTATCGCCACCTGTGGCAGCTCATGGAAGGCGATACCACAGAAGACCACGCAGGTGCTATTATCTGGAACGCTATGTGCCTTACTCAAACCAAGAAATGGGTAGAGCAAGGTAAGCTTCCAAATGAACTTAACGACCTATAGCGGGCTTGTCTCGCGCCCTATAAAAACTAAAAAGATACCGTAACGATGGAAATAGACAATCAAGCAGAAATGCCACCTATTAACAAGGCGCTCCTAGATGCCCTAGAGAGTTCCTTTCCCACTCAGGATTTCCCTGCAACTGACAGTGTTCCTCAGCTTAACTTTCACTATGGACAACGCTCCGTGGTAAATTTCATTAAGCACCACTACCAACTTCAAACTGAAAATATAATCAACCCAAAGTAATATTATGTGTACATCAGCCCCCAAGATCCCAGATCCAGTACCACCACCAGCTCCTCCCCCACCTCCTACTAAGGTGGCTAAGAAGGTCGAAAACAAGGCGCTCAAGAAACGACAGAGCTCCAAAAAGAGTGGTACTTCTGCTCTTACCGTTCGTCGCTCCACAGTGAACACAGGATCAGCAGGTAGTGGCGCAAACATCTCTTACTAATTAAAAGCAAAAACTAATATGGCAGACCGAACCCTCACGATTAACCACGCAGGTGGAGACAGCGAAACTTATACTCTAAAAACCGAGGATGTCTTGGGGGTTCGGGTAATGTCCGTAGATGGACAGGAGGTTACAGTAGACCGCACAGCACCCGACGCAATCAGAGGCGTCATGGTGGATGATAATTATAGCATCGTTTATGATCTACAAGGCGAGGCTGTTAAGACGCTCTACGTGGATGGCTCCGCAATAACCATTGATCGTAGCGACGAGCGTAGTGAGGTCTTACCCTATGACTTTGCTACCTATGGCACGCCAGAGTATGCTTATTCTGCTTTTCATGACTTCACTGGTACAGGAATGAATATCGTTCAGTTTGAACGTGATGGAGACAATACTAGAAGCGACTTTACGGAGGCAGAGATAAAAGACGGGACTGCTGTGGCTTGGGCATCCTCTGGAGGTGGAAATGGAAATGCTCGTTTACGCATCCTATACAATCAAGGCTCGACCAGTGGTGCTGATGTAGCGAGATACTCTACGAGCCAAACTCCTAAGATCATAGAGAATGGAGGCTTACTTCCACATGCAGAGTTTGATGGTGTGAATGACTTCTTACAGTCTTCATCTGGAGTTGCTCCCATGGCGGGCGATTTCACATTGGTTTCGGTAGCTGCTACGCGTAGTGATAAATCATATAACCCAGTAGTCTCCGTTGTAAATACAGGGAACGTAAACAACCGCATAGTACATGAACTCCGAGACTCTGTCCTTCTGGAGTATAACCCTGATGGCACAAATCGCACAATCTCCCCTAACGACATTAACAGTGAACAAACCTATATAACATCCGCCCTAGCTGGTTCGGGACGTTTAGACGTGTTCCTCGATGGTTCTAGTAAAGCCAGTGAAGATATTACGGGTGTTACCTCTAATGGTCTTAATAGGTTGGATATAGGACGCAATAGAGCTGGTAACCGATATGGGAAGATAAACTTCAAGTCGGTTATTATTTACGAAAATCGTAAGAGCGATGATGAGCATGCTAAGATGGTCGAGTCCGTTAAAAAAACACATGACAATACCATCTACTTGCTTCTTGAAATGGGACAAAGCAACTCAGTTACCTTAGCTGCTCCAGCAGTTATTGAACCCTACCCAGAGCAAGATAGCGAAGTCATGATTAAGATGTCTGCTGGTACGGATGCAGGTAATAATGACGGCTCTATCAATGAAGCTAACCAAACCACTAATGGAGCTTTCGCATTATCGAGCGACTACCCTAATGCTTATGGAGCAGAACGCGCCTTCGCTCGTCGCATTCAAGGCTTATTAGGACGTAAGGTTGCTATTGTTAAGTTCTCCCGAAACGGTCGTAACATCGCTCGCTGGAATAACACTGGAAATGGTAATTATAAAGACTTCTGGCCTTCATATTTATCTAGTGCCAAAGCCTCCCTAGAAGCTCAGGGTTATACTGTTAAAACTATTTTTCACTGGAACCAAGGACATTCAGATTGTCAGTGGAGTCGAGGAGCCAGCTATCAAACAAACCTAGAAACGCTTATTGCCGATGTCCGATCCACCGTTAACGAGTCCGACATGCCTGTTATTATTGGTCGAACATACGCTGATGTTAATCACGTTGAGCTTCCTAACAGTAATGAAACGGATTACAATAACGTCCGAGCGGCTCAAGAGGCCGTAGGAGGACAAGCTAACTGCTGTTGGTACAACCGAGACTCCATGCAGTTCAGGGATGAGCATACTCACTTTACTAAAGAAGAATACCAACGAGAGGGTTCCTCGTTAATGTGGGACGCCTACTTCTCTAAGTTCTTTAGCTATTAAAATTGACAGCTACCTAATCCCCGACACTATCGAAGATAACATTTAACTACCCTTTACCCCTTGCTCGTTCTGTAGAGAGCTCCTTAACCCCAATCGGTTAGATTTGCGCCCAACAGAAGGAAGCCCACCGTTCGAGCAAGGGTTTATTTTATAAAGACAATATATGAATACTGAAACAGCTCAAGCACTCTACTCCAAACTGGAAGGTAAGCGATACCAATACGTAGATCGTGCTCGCCAGTGTTCCAAACTTACCCTTCCTTACATTATGACTGAGGAAGGTTTCGGCGCACATAGCCGCCTAGAAACACCCTTTCAAGGCATTGGGGCTCGCGGAGTGAATAACCTCGCATCTAAACTACTACTAGCACTCCTTCCACCCAATGCCCCTTTCTTTCGTCTCAACGTAGACAACCACGGACTTGAACAAGAAGGCGCTCCAGCAGAGTTAATCTCTGAGATTGAGAAGTCCCTTCAGCAAGTTGAAGAGTCCGTTATGGATGAGATTAGCCGTGAGACCTATCGCACTGCCCTCCATGAAGCCCTGAAGCATCTTATCATCACAGGTAATGCACTTATCTACCTTCCTGAAGAGGGTGGTATGCGTGTGTTCCATCTTGATCGTTTTACAGTGGAGCGTGACCCAATGGGTAACATTCTCTACATCTGCACCAAAGAGCAGCTATCCTATATGTCCCTCTCCCAAGAGATGAAAGACATCGCTGGTAACGCTGATGGTGAAGGAGCTGACAACGACGTCAACCTGTTCACTGCTGTTTGCCGCAAGGAGAATGGCTGGAAGGTATGGCAAGAAATCAATGGCAACCTTATCCCTGATAGTGAAGGCTTCTACCCACTAGACAAGAACCCCTTTATCCCCCTCCGCTTCTCCCGCATCGACGGTGAGGACTATGGACGAGGATACGTTGAAGAGTACCTAGGTGACCTGCAATCCCTTGAGAGCCTCCAAAGAGCTCTTGTAGAAGGCTCAGCAGCCGCAGCTAAGGTTCTCTTCCTCGTAAATCCCAACGGTACAACACGCGCTAAGACACTTGCTGAATCACCTAATGGTGCTATCGCTCAAGGTAACGCTGCTGATGTGTCCGTTCTCCAGATCAACAAGTTCAATGACTTCCGAGTAGTCCAAGAGAGCATCGTAAAGATCGAAGAGCGTCTTGGTCATGCCTTCCTGTTGACCTCAGGTGTTGTTCGTAACGCAGAGCGTGTCACTGCTGAAGAGATCCGTATGCTAGGACAAGAGCTAGAGACTGCTATCGGTGGTCTTTACTCACTGCTTTCCGTAGAGCTCCAGATGCCCATGGTTAATCGCCTCATGGAAGTGATGCGTAAGAAGAAGAAGCTTCCTAAGCTCCCTAAGGACATCATCAATCCTGTTATCATCACAGGTGTTGAAGCCCTTGGTCGTGGTCACGATCTACAGAAGCTAGATATGTTCCTAGCTGGTGCTGCTCAAGTAGTAGGCCCTGAAGCTGTAGCTCAATATGTGAACGTCGGAGAATACTTTAAACGTCGTGCTACATCCCTCGGTATTAAGACTGATGGATTAGTTAAAGGCGAAGAACAAATGGCTCAAGAAGCCCAACAAGCCCAACAAATGCAGATGGCAGAGAAGCTAGGCCCAAGTGGTATCAAAGCTATTTCTGACCAAGCGAAAGTACAACAAGAACAAGCTCCCGTAGAGGAATAATAAACTAGAATATGGCTGACCTACATCAAGTACAGATCAATGAAGTAAATGAGGAAGAGAATATCTCCCTCGAAACACAAGCTGCTATGCAAGAAGAAGCAGCTAACCAGCGTAACCAAACGCTTGAAGCAGACCCAAAAGAGGGCAAGGAAACTATTGAAGAGCAGCTCAAAGTAGACGAAGAGCCTGCTGAAGAAGAACGCCCTGAGTGGCTCGACGAGAAGTTCGAGAGCCCCGAAGAGATGGCTAAGGCTTACAAAGCTCTTCAACAGAAGATGTCCAAGCCAAAGGCTGAGAAGAAAGAGTCCGCTAAGACGGAAGAAGCTTCTGCTCCAGAGGCCACTACAAGTGCTATTGAAGATGCTCGTAGTGAGTTCGCTGATAGCGGTGAGTTGTCCGACAAAGCCTTTGATGCTCTTGAGAAGGCGGGACTACCTCGTTCGTTCGTAGAGCAATACATCGCTGGTCAACAAGCTATGTCAGTACAGCAAGCTGCTACCATCCAAGAGTCTATTGGTGGTGCTGGTAACTACGAGGCTATGTCTGAGTGGGCTTCTGAGAACCTTGCTGATGGCGACCTTGATGCCTTTAACGATATCGTAGAAGGACCGTCAGTAGAGCAAGCTCGTGTAGCTGTTAAAGGACTGTATGCTCAGTTCCAAGCTGCTGGTGGTAAAGGCCCTGCTCTTGTCCAAGGATCCACTTCAGGTGATGCAGGTGTAAAGCCATTCGGTTCTACAGCTCAAGTTACAGAAGCTATGCGTGATCCTCGTTATGCCAGTGATCCAGCTTATCGTGAAAACGTAGAGAAGCGGATGTCTGTTTCCTCAATCTTTTAACCAATAAAGTAATATAATATGAAAGAAATTATCTCATACCTAGTATCCAACGTAGACAGTATTCTGTTTGCTGTTTCGGCTGTCGTAGCTGCTGCTTCTGCTGTAGCTGCTCTTACTCCTACTCCCAAAGATGACTCCATCGTAGCTAAAGCTTACAAGGTTCTCGACTGGGTCGCTCTTAACGTAGGCAAAGCTAAAGACAAGTGATTACTACAATCGTTCAGTTACTAATAGCGTTCCCTAAGATCGGAGCTATGTTTCTGAAGATACGAACCGAATATGTTAAAGAACTTGCAACTCGTCGTCACCGTGAGCACAGCACTCGTATTAATGAGTGGGTGCGTGACACTAAGAGAGAGCAGGATTCCTGAGTTCATCGAGGAGCTAGACCAACACGAGTTTAGCTCCTCTGAACGGGAAACCATCGGGGACATCCTCGACTACGTGAATGATCTAGAAAACAGTGTTAAGTAAACTAATAGTTCTATCCCTTTTGTTGTTCGGGTGCTGCCAAGCGGACACCTCAATAACCCTTAAAGACTTCGTTAAGTTAATCCCTCAGTGGGAAGTCTACCCTGATAGTCCTCACACAATAGTGGGTGACAACGGGGCTGCTTATGGTCACTACCAGATACACAAGGTAATGGTGGACGATTACAACCGTATTACTGGTTCTAAAGCCTCCCATACGGACGTATTTGACCCAGCGTTCGGCCAGAGGGTCGCTTATGCTGTTCTGAAGCACTATGCGAAGCACATACAAGCCTCTGGTGTTACACCTACGGCTGACCACATGCTGTTCATCTGGAATGGTGGAGGTAGTGCTTGGAAGCGCGTAGATAATCCCATCAATGACCAGAAGCAAATCAATCTAAACAGGTATCGAGCAAAGGCTCTACCTATCATCAACCAATTTCGTTCCCAACTGCAAGAAGTAACAGCTTTGCCCTCCGAGGAGGATAACCTAGCAGTGAACCAAGCGAGTAAGAACAACCAACTGTAGTCCCCACTCTGGGAGCTACTCCAAGTAAACTAACTCAAAAATAGAAATAATATAATGGCTAATACAAGTCCGTCCCGTTTGGGACAAGTAAACGGTTCTGGAGACGTCGATAGTCTCTTTCTCAAAGTGTTCTCGGGAGAAATCCTGACAACCTTCGAGGAGCAGAACATCATGAAAGACCTCCACATGGTTCGCACCATTCAGTCTGGTAAAACAGCTCAGTTCCCTGTTACAGGTGTTGCTGACGCTAAGTACCACACTGTCGGTGAAGACATCGTGGACAGCTCTAACAGCTACCTATCAACCATCAAGCACGCTGAGCGCACCATCAACATCGATGACGTTCTGATTGCTTCGACATTCATCGCCAATATCGATGAGCTTAAGAACCACTACGACGTCCGTAGCATCTACGCTAAGGAACTCGGTAAGGCTCTTGCTAAGCGCTTCGACATCGCAACAATGAAGACTCTCTTCGCTGCTGCTGGTGGTACATCGCCTATCGGTGGTAATGGCGGTACAAGCATCTCTGGTGCTACTACTGACACTGCTGCTGGTCTTGTTGACTCGCTCTACGCTGTTGCTCGCTCGCTTGACGAGAAAGACGCTCCAGACGAGGGTCGTTTCGCAGTTCTGACTCCTTCTCAGTACTACACTCTCCTCACTTCTGACAATGTTGCGATCAATCGTGACACAGGTGGTGTAGGTAATGTTGCAACTGGTAAGATCGCTCAGGTCGCTGGTATCAACCTCTTCAAGAGCAACCACCTTGATAGCGTTATCTCTCTTGGTGACGCATCTGCTGTTGCAACTGATGACGGTGCTGCAAACAATGACGTGTTCGGTGCTGGCGGTGCTGGCTACAATGGTGACTTCTCCGCTCTTAGCGGTACAGCATCTGCTAAGGGATTCCTTGCAGGTACTAAGGAAGCTATCGGTACTGTTAAGTTGCTCGACTTGGCTACTGAGTCTGAGTACCAAATCCAACGCCAAGGTACATTGTTCGTTGCTAAATACGCAATGGGCCACGGCGCTTTGAGGCCAGAATGTGCTGTGAAGGTTCTTCCTGCATAGTAATTAACAATTAAGCGGAGCCCCTTGGGACAATCCCCTTGGGGCTCTTTTTAAACCACACAACCCACTATCTATTTGAAAGAAACTAAACAGTGTCGCATTTGCAAAGAGGACAAGCACCTCAGCGAATACCATGTTCACAGTCATAAGACTGGTAAGTTACGCAGTGAGTGTAAGGCTTGTAGACGTAGCAATGATCTCAACCGCACTTATGGGATTAATGCAGATGAATATAATGCCCGCCTAGAATCCCAAAAAGGTGTTTGCGCTATCTGTGGTACTGACACGCCATCCCCGACCCAAGAAGAAACTCACAAACACTTATTCGTTGACCATTGTCACACCTCAGGAGCCGTTAGAGGTCTCCTCTGTAGTGCCTGTAACACTGGTCTTGGACTTTTCAAAGACAACCCTGAGCGCCTAAAAGCCGCCATTCACTATTTAACAAAGAAGTAATATGCCCACTCTGACCTCCAAACTAGAAGCAGTTAATTCGATGCTAGGACACATTGGCGAAAGCCCTGTGAACAGTATCAGTAACACCAACGCACTCCCTGTTTCCGCTGCTACTGCTATCTCTGCTCTTGATGAGATTAGTCGTTCCGTTCAGTCAGAGGGTTGGCAATTCAACACAGAAGTAAACGTCACCCTAAGCCCTGCTGGGGATGGCTCCATAACTTTATCAGAGGACATCCTTGAGCTAGACCCAATCGACACCTCAATAGATGTCGTACAGCGTGGTTTAAATCTCTTTGATCGTTCTAATAACACCACAGTGTTCACCAAGGATCTCAAAGTGAACCAAACACGTCTCCTAGATTGGGACTCTCTACCAGAACCAGCTCGCCGCTATATTGTACTGCGTGCCTCTCGTGTGTTCCAAGGGCGCATCATTGGCTCTCGTGAACTAGAAGCCCTTATCGCTCGTGATGAATACAAAGCTTATGCAGCTCTCATGGACTTCGATAGTGGCAGTTCTGATCGGACTATATTTGACAACTACGACGTAGTCTCCAGAATTGGTATTAACCGTAACTACGACCTTACATAATGGCTTTAATTAACACCAGTGTTCCCAACCTTATCCAAGGTGTCTCTCAACAACCTGATGCTACACGCTTTGATGGACAATGTGAGGAGCAGGAAAACGCTCTTAGCTCTGTTGCAGAAGGCTTGAAGAAACGCCCTAACACTCGGCATGTTGCTAGGTTGTTAGAGGAGGCTATTGATGAGAACAGTTTTGTTCACTTTGTTAATCGCAGTGACTCAGAGAAGTATGTTCTTATTCATGATGGCTCTAAGATGCACGCCTACAATACTATTAGTGGGGTAGAAGCTACAATCAACGGCTCTACTGGAGGTTTTACCGTGTCAGGCGGTTACTTAGATGTTGTTAATCCTAGAACTATTTTAAAAGCACTTACGATTTCCGATACTACACTTATTCTAAATAACAAGAAAACGGTATTACCTTCTACAACTAAAACAGCAGGCATCGTCAAACAAGCCTTGGTAACTATCATCCAAGGAGGGTATACAAAAGATTACACGGTAGACGTAAACGTAACAGCAAAGGCTCCTATATCAACAAGCTCTGTTTCAGGTTATGTAGCGCCTACACTTACTATAAACACGACTCCCTATAACTATGACACTTATAGCGAGGGCGACGACTCTTATGAGCTGCATATAAACTACTATAAACACCTCGTTTCGTCGGTAACAGTTGTGAGCGGAGGCACTAACGTACCCTCTGATTTTCAGATTCAGTTAGCCTCAAACTACACCATATACACGTCCCCTACGTTCTCTGTAACCGTTGTAGGGGGAGTGGTAACTGGAGTTACTGTAGTATCAGGAGGAGATTTTGAAGGAGACCCAATAGAGCAGGTATTATCAGGAGGAGGAAGCAGCGCTACTCATTCTTATAATGAAGCAAATATAGGTATCATCCCCCCAAACATAACTGTTACTAATGGAGGATCGACCGTCGATACTATTGTTGCCTCTTTGACTGCCAAGGCTACGAGTGGTAGCGATAACGCTAGCATACACGCCAACACGGATAACATTGCAGAACGGATGAAAGTCCAAATGATTTCTGGTTCTACGGTATCAGATGAGTTTGATAATCACTTCTCCGTCGTAAGGAACGGTAATAGTATTTTACTAACTCTAACATATGATGGTGAAACGGGAGACGACCCTGATATCGAGTATGACTTCAATATCACAGCTACAGACTCTCTAGGCGACTCTGGTATGACAGCCGTCTACAAAGCTACAGACACAATATCTAATCTACCTTTAAGAAATCAAAACGGATTTAAAGTTAAAATTGTAGGAGACGCTGAGTTAGCTCAAGATGATTATTATACTCAGTTTGAAACAGCGGACGGCTCTAATTTTGGTAAAGGGGCTTATGTAGAAACTGTTGGCAACGATATTGTAAGAGGAATAGATGCAAGCACAATGCCTCATGTATTAGTAAATTACGGTGTAAACGCCTTTGATTTTAAAGAGGCTTCTTATTTGGACAGAGTCGCGGGCGATGACAAAAGTAACCCTCTACCTTCGTTTCAAAACCAAAACATTAGTGGTATGTTCTTCTTCAAAAATCGCCTTGGATTTCTGAGCGGTGATAACGTAGTTATGACTGAAAGTGGTTTTGGAACATCTTCTACGGATGGGTCGGTTACATTTAATTTAGGACGAACTACTGTTGCGTCTCTGTTAGACTCAGACCCTATTGATATTTCAGTATCTAGCAGTAGAGTCACTAGCCTGAAAGCCGCTAAAGGCTTCCAAGAGAACCTCATATTGTTTTCTGATAATGGACAGTTTGTTTTAAAGGGTGGTGATATTCTAACACCTAAGACAGTCAGCGTCACTCCAGTTACTAACTTCAGCTTTGAAGCCCAAGTAGACCCTCTTCCATTAGGTTCTTATATATACTTCCCGTTCACTCGTGGAGCCTTTACAGGTATGCGAGAGTTCACTGTAAACGCCTCAACCGATAATTACGATTCCACTGAGGTCACTGAACACGTTCCTGCTTACATCCCTAAAAACATTATTGATATGGCGGGAACCACCTCGGAGGACATGATTGTGTTACTCAGTGGTGAGGAAAAAGGTTCTCTATATATCTACAATTACTTCTGGAACAACAACCAGAAAGTCCTTAGTGCTTGGTCGAAGTTTACCTTCACGGGTGAGATACGAGGTATCGAGTTCATTGAGTCTACTCTCTACGCAGTCATCACCAACAACGGAGAAACCAACCTCGTAGAGATGCCTCTGGAGTCTGGTCTATCGGACGCTGCTGGTTATGTTACTCACCTCGACAACCGAGTAGCAGTCACAGTCACTAATGGCGCCTCTACAATCACCCTGCCGTACACCCCAGCGGACAACTCAGTGGAAGTCTATACGACTGATGGTTTATCCCTCAACTGCACCAATAGCGGCTCTACAGTCACCCTTAGCAGTCCTGTGTCATCCGATACAGACGTCTGGGTAGGTATCCCTTATACAATGAAGTATACGTTCTCTGAGCAACTCTTCAAAGCCAAAGCAGGCAATGGTAAGAGTCCCTCTAATGCAGCTAAGATGATGATCCGTAACGGCTCGTTGTACTACGACAAATCAGCTTACTTCAAGGTAAAGGTAACCCCTAAGTTCCGTGATACCTACGAGAACATCTTCACGCCTGATGTTGTAGGTTCATCTGTACTAGGTTCCCTTAGCCTCGACAGTGGTTTCTATCGCTTCCCTGTGTTCACTAAGCCACAGGATACAACCATCACCATTGAAAACGAGAGTGCTCTTCCGAGTACATTCCAGAGCGCCGAGTTTGAATCCTTTGTTCACTCCCGCTCTAACCGATATGGATAAAATACTAAGTACCAATGGGTCTTGTAAGGTAGTTGTTGCTACCCACGAGCACGTAGAGCGTATCTATCCTTATATGCGAAAAGCAGACCAAGTGGAGATAGCTTGTATGGGCCACGAGCCCCGTCAGTCACTCTTGAGTGCTCTTGAGAGTGATGACGTTACCCTGACAGCCTTAGACGGTGAAGGGGTTCCCTTTGCTATGTTCGGTGTAGGTCAAGTAGAGAACCAAGCGTACATCTGGTGTCTAGGCACTGATGGTGTTTCTGATAACGCCTATGACTTCCTTAAAGCGTCCCGTGAGTGGACTCAACGATTAACCAAGCCTTATGGCGCAACCTTTAACTTTGTCCATGAGGATAACCACGTAGCCCTAAAGTGGCTCAAATTCTGTGGAGCAATCTTCATTCGTAAACTTACCTTTAGCAATCAACCCTTCTTTGAATTTATAATCCCCTCTAAATAATATGTGTCCTCCAATAATAGCAGCAGGTCTCGGCATCGCATCAATGGGTGCTCAGATCCATGGTCAAAAGCAACAAGCAAAGACCCAAGCGAAAGTCCAAGCAAATGCTTCGGCAGCAGAACGTCAGCGTTATCTTCAAGAGGTATCCTCTATGCGTGTCCAGCAAGGACAAGAGGAAGTTGCAGCAGCACAGCGTGTTAATGCGTCCGCTAGGAAAGCCCGTGAAGCACGAGCAACGGCACGAGTAAGCGCTGGTGAGGCAGGAGTAGCAGGACTTAGTGTTGATGCTCTTATTAATGATCTGACACGAGAAGAAGCTGAATACAACTTTGCTACACAGCAACAGCTACAGATGAACGATGTAGGACGCTCAATGCAGCTCGAAAACGCTGGCCTTGGTTTCACTAACAACATGCTTCGTATCAACAAGCCTATCGAAAAGCCTGATTACCTTGGGGCCGCTATCAGCGGTGCTCAAACAGGGATGTCCACTTATTCAACTCTTAAATAATAATGCGTAAACAAGTACAACTAGACCTAGGAACACCAGCGTTATCTCCAACAGCAGCACGTGGAGGACAATATAATGTGGCTGTCGCACCTACGCCAAAGACAAACTCGGCGTTACAACTAGCGCAAGCGTTGCGACGCACTCCGCAAGTCTTAGGGCAAGCATCTAACATCGCTAAGGAGATGGGAGCTGAAGCAGCAGCATCTACTATG
>Ga0115008_10001024_pt1 | contig 22138 bp, 18 predicted proteins | sample FraStrMetagenome_FD_87164 | JGI IMG/M metagenome (GOLD analysis project Ga0115008, IMG submission 87164) | Marine eukaryotic phytoplankton communities from Arctic Ocean - Fram Strait ARC3M Metagenome | ecosystem: Environmental > Aquatic > Marine > Oceanic | place: Fram Strait | collected...
AAAAAAAGTAAATTTGTTGTTAGAATAGAGTTTAATTCATCCGTATCATTACTATGCCTAGATTCTCTCATATTTGATTGCGGAACCAAGCCATATTTGTTAATTAAATTACATGCCATATTCCAAAATCCTCCGTCTCCTACTGGATCACTTAATAAAAAATCTATAATTCTAGATCCATCTGGCTTGTTTTTTGTTTTCTCAATATTTTTTAAAAAGTAATAGGATTTTTCTAATTTATCATAAAAAAATAAATAAGTGTTACTAAAAAAAAAATCCTCTTTTAAATTATGTTTTTTAATAAAAGAGACTCTTAGCATATTTGTAAAAGAAAAAATCCAACATCTACCACTATTTTCTTGGTCTGAAATTTTGGTTTTTACAGATATTTTTTTACTAAAAGAGTAATTATAGTTTTGTAATAATCTTCTATTTACAAAAAGTTCCTTAATACTATTATTACTTATACTATTTTCGAATAAGTTATTTCCACCAATTTTATTATATTTAGTTTCAATTTTTTTTAGTAGTAAACTATCTAGCTCCATTAAATAATAAATATATATTTATTTTTTTTTAAAATTTAACTGTAGCATACTATACAATTAAATATTATATTTATATTAGGATAATTAACTTCTTATATTTTATTATATTTTGGTCGTCTTTTCCTTTGTTTTTTTTTTACTGTAACCCATTTATCAATTGGTTTAGTTTTTTTTTTATTATAAACTTCAGTGGTAATTAAAGTTTTTTGTTTTTCTAAAATAATGGGTTTATTTAAAACTTCTGGCTCAATTAACCCGGGTGGTTTATCTAAAAAATTTACTGATTGGTTATTTTTTCTAGATTTTATTTCATATTTTTCTAAATTATTTAATAAATCACTATTTTGTTTTGTTAAAAGATTTATTTGTGTTGTTAAATTAAGTATTGTTGTTTTATAAAAATCTTCATCTTTTTCTATCTTATTTTCTAGTTGTTTAATTTTGTTAACTATAATGTCATTTATAATAGGAATACTCAAAGCCATTAATATCTAATTATTATTATTAATAGATATTTAAATTTATATAAAAATAACGAATTTGATTTATAAATATAATTTATCATATTATAATAAATATTTCTTATGACCAACTTACTTGATTACGATCCAGGAGTGAATTTTGTTTCTCCTGAAATATCTGAATCCTGTAGTAGTATATATGTTGATTGGGAAGATTACTACGAAATATTCAAGGAAAATGATAAACTGAAATTGTTAGACTTAAAAAATAATCATATACCTATTAATTTTAAAAAGTTAGTTAGGTATATAAATACAGAGGGAACGGTAAATCCTAAAGGACCAATTATTGATACTCCAAAAAAAATATTATTAGATCTTAAGCCTCATCAAAAAAGAACCTTATATGAAATGATTTCTAAAGAAAATGGGAAATACCGTTATTCCTCGGGGTTTAATGTTAACTTATTGTGTGATAATGTAGGCAGTGGAAAATCTCTGTGTATACTATCCTTAATTGCTCAAAAACCTATAGCACAATTAAAAACAGATTTATATTACTCTTCTAAAATATCTTATAATTCAACTTCTCAACCACAAGGATATTATTATTATGGTAGCAGATATGAAATTGGGCGAACACTTGATATAAGCCCTTCTGCGATTAGTCTTGAGAGTAATTTAATTATAGTTCCTCATAATATATTTCTCCAGTGGAAAAATTATATAACTAAATATACAAATATTAAAACTTTCTTTATTTCTAATAAAAAAACTTATACTAAATTTTGTTCGTCAAAAAAAGATATTATAAAATATTCCAAAGAAAATGATATTATCCTTATAAAGTCAACTATGTACAAAAAATTTCATCAAATGATTAACTCGGTTCTTCTAGGAGAAAATTATAGTCACTCCGATTTAATTGTTGATGTTGAGAATGAGTCAATGAATGAAAATTTAAGTATTAAACTGAAACATGAAATGCAGAAAACTAAAACAGAATTTCTCCTTAGTTATAAAGATTTTATGAATATGACATTGTATAATAAAAATCACGAATTTAGAACATCCATAAAAAATAATTTTAAAAAAATAGAAGAACGACTTCATAAACTTATAAATGACTATAATTGGGATGATATAGGTAAACATTATGATCAAAAAATTACCCCATCTAAATATAAAATTACAGGATATTATTTTGAGAGAGTTATAGTTGATGAAGTTGACTCAATTAAAATCCCAGCCTTTCCATATATTTATTCTAAACAAACCTGGTATATTTCATCATCTATAAATAACATTATTTATCCCTATGGAGATAGACAATGGATTCAACAAACAGGGACATATAAAACCATATCATCTGGTATTAGAGGTACTGGATTTTTAAAAGAAATTTTAGTAACTATGTTCAGAAATACTGGATGGTCTTCAGGTTCGACAAAATTGGATACATACCGAGGATTATTTGCTATTATTAGAAATAATAATAAATTTATTGAGAAATCAATTCATATACCCGAACCTATTATTAATATGGTTCATTGTCATACGCCCGCACATTTATATGCTATTAAAAATGCTATAGATAAAAATGCGTTAAAAGCGTTTAATGCTGGAGATACAAAAAAGGCTATTGAGATTTTAGGTTGTAAGGGTGGTTCAGAAAAAGATCTTATTAATCAAATCACCCAAAAACTTATAGATAAAAAAAAATTATTAGAAATAAAAATTTCTGAAAGGACAACATTATTGAGCACGGATATCGAGAAGAAAGAAAACATAAAAAAACTGATAGAAGGTTCTGACAGTACACCTGAATCGCTAAGCCTTTTCGACTCAGTATTAATGCTTACAACTAAAAATATAAAAAATCATAAAGCTGTTATTAAAAACTCTAAGGAACAAATAGTATCAATTGATTCGAAGGTAAAAGGTATTCAGGATAGATTAGGCGATGTTAAATCTAAAATATGTCCAATATGTTGTTGTGGATTTAATGAGCCATCAGTTACCCCTTGTTGTAATAATATATTTTGTATAGAATGTATTACTATAGCCTTATCAACATCAAAAGAATGTCCTCTTTGTCGAGCCAAAATACATATTAAAGATGTCAATTTAATTATAAATAATACAGAAGATACTGAGGTAGAAGCTTTAAGAGACAACAAGCTTAAAAGTAAACTAGAAAATCTAATAGAAATTGTAGTTTCTTCAGACTCGTCAAAAAGATTTATGATATTTTCAGAATATCAAGAAACCCTGAAAAATATAAGACAAGAACTAGATTTATTATCAATTAATTATAGTGAAATTAAAGGCGCTGGGGGAACTATTCAAAATATTATCCATAAATTTAAAAATGGGGAATTTAAGATTTTACTATTAAATGCGAAATATTTTGGCGCAGGACTTAATTTACAGTTTACTGATGAAATTATTATTTATCACAGGATGAGTAAGGATTTAGAAAGCCAGGTAATTGGAAGGGCTCAACGGTTAGGCAGAACAGATCCTCTTAAAATTAATTATCTATGTTACGATAATGAATATTCATAGTTTTCGCCATCTTGTCTGAATAATAGTTGCAGCTATATTTTGTTTTTTTATATTAAACCTTCTTAATTGATAATCTCGTTGCTTCTGTATCTTTTCATTTTGCTTAATCATTAAATTAATATGTTTATTTTCAGTAGTATGCCAATTGTTAATTATTTGTTTAAGTTTCTTAATTTTACTTTGGTCAGGGTCTTTTTCAAAAGTTTCATCTTCATATACGTACATCATGTCAAAAGAGTGGGTCGTTCTACCAACATTAAAACCGAAAAAGGCCATGATTACTAATAAAAAAATAGATATAGGACCTATATCATCAAATTTTATTATATAACAAAATTACCCATAGATTTTTTCGTTTTTATAAATATTTGATTTAAAATAGAAAATAATAAAAAACTATTTAGTCTTCTATCTTTATAAATATTTTTAACTATGGTATCTATTCCTAATAACTCATCTACGAAAGCTCTCTATAGAGCAATGAGAAAAATGAAAAAAAAAGGATTTGAGCTGAGGAAATATCAAATTGGTGGAGTAAATTGGATGATTAAACAGGAAACAACCAAAGAGTTTAGCGGTGGAATTCTTGCTGATGACCCAGGATTAGGAAAAACCATTCAGACAGTGGCTCTAATGGTATCTCTGACGAAAAAAACTTTAATTATAGTTCCTTCAGCTGTTCTTACACAGTGGGTTGATATAGTTGAGAAGGTATTTTCTAAAAAAAATATATATATTCACTATGGGGTAGGAAAAGAACGCACCAGTGAGGCTATTCGTGATAAAATATTTGATGTTTGTATTACTACTCATGGATCTGCTATATCACGAAAAAAAAAAAATTATAGAACTGAACTACATATAAATAATTTTTGGGGACGGGTTATTATTGATGAGGGGCATGTAATTCGTAACTCAAAAACTAAGATGTATAAAACCTCTATTAATTACGCACATATATGCCAATCAACTTGGTTGCTTACTGGGACACCTATTCAGAACAAAAAAAAAGATATTATTAATCTATTGTCTTTTATAGGAATACCAACTAATATTTTAAAAAGAAATATTGAGAATTACATTTCAGAATATTTACTAAGAAGAACCAAAAAAGTTCTATTGGACAAAACCTTTACAGAATGTGAATTTACAACCCACCTAATTCCTTTTAGAACCCAAGAAGAACAAGAAATATATTTCTCTATAGAAACTTTCATTATAGAAGAACTATTTGATTTAAAATATTCAGATGTTTCACCCATTATCTACGAATTGGAACTTCTCGAAAAAATAATGAGAATGCGCCAAGCTTCCTCCCATCCTGAAATTGCTCTGAGTGCTATAAGAAAAAAATATGGTGAAGATGGAGATGAGGTAATTCTATCCCACCCATTTACTGGGGTATCAAGTAAAATAGCTCGTATCGTAGAGGATGTTGTTAAGGCGGAAGGATTAAGTTTGGTATTTTGCCATTTTAATTCTGAAATAGAGCGTATTAAAATTAACTTGGATAGTGTTGGAGTTAAATCAGAAGTTTATAAAGGTGGATTGAGCCATAAAAGTAGAAATAAAATACTCAATAAATTTAAAAGTAGTGAAAATACTGTAAAAGTTCTTATTGTTCAAATTATGGCAGGTGGAGTAGGTTTAAATCTCCAAGAGTTCTCAAATGTCTTTATTTTAGCTCCAGATTGGAACCCAACTAATGAGTTCCAAGCTATATCTAGAGCACATCGCTTTGGTCAAAAAAAACTAGTTAAAGTCCACAAATACATAATGACTTTTAACCCTAAATTCTATGAAGATCATGAATATTGTGGGGAAATAGATAGTGAATCAACAACCATAGACGAAAGAATTCTTAGCCGGCAAATTGAGAAAAGAGAGCTTATGGTTAATTTACTACATGATGAAACACTTAAGTTTAGGGAAAAACTAATTGTAGCAGAAAATAGACAAGAATCCTATGAGTTGATGGTTAGTGATTTCGGACTTTAAAAAATTTGATTACCAAATATAATAATTTTTTATTATTATTAAAATATTTAGAATGTCAGCAGATACAAAAATGTTCCAAGAAATTAACTTAGATATTCCAAGCGATAAAGTAAATGATTTAGAATTTGTTCAGAGGCAATTTTTAAATGTAGCTTTTGATTTGTGTAAAAAACTTTCACAATATAGCGATAAATCTTTTGTGGATTTTGTGAATGAATTTGTTCCGGCTCAAAAAGGTATCACAGATGAATTTCTAGAAACATGGGGTTTGTCAAGCGACAGGCTCAATTTAAAAAATTCGGTTTTAACGGTTTCAGAAACACCTACAACTGATACACCAGTAATTATTTCATCCGCATCATCAATTGAACAACCAGAAAGTTCCTCTGTAAATTCACCAGTAGAAGAAATCCCGATTAAGATAACTAAAAAGAAAAAGACAAAAACAAAGAAAGATAGTTCTCCTGTAAATTCACCAGTAGAAAAAACTCCGATTAAGATAACTAAAAAGAAAAAGACAAAGAAAGATAGTTCTCCTGTAAATTCACCAGATGAAGAAACCTCGATTAAGATAACTAAAAAGAAAAAGACAAAGAAAAAGCGTAAAATTAAAATAGTTCAGTAAATATTTATAAAATAAATAATTATATAAAATAATATATATACTATTTTTTATTCACTTGGACATGAATTTACAAATGAAACCCAATTAATACTAAAAAGAGATAATACATCAACATTAAGAATAGGAACATTTGATGAAGTTTGGATATCACCACACTTTGGTTACAGTATTGACTATTACAAATATAGATTTAAAACAGACCAAGTTATTGCTGTTCCTTATTTTTGGGAACCTGTAAATATAATGTCTCCTATTACAGATGTGTTAGGTGATATAAATATTGCTATATTAGAACCCAATCTGAATTATGCCAAGTGTTGTTTAATACCAATAATTATTTGTGAAAGAGCTAAAAAATTAATTAATAAAGTATATAGTTTTGGGTCCTTAGAATTGTATAATAAATCGGGAGCGTTTAGAGATTTTATAAATCAATCAGAATTATATCACGAAAAAAGACTTATTTTAGATGATCGGCGTATATTTAGTTGGATAATGACAAAACGATCAAATGTGGTTATTAGTTTTGTAGATAATTGTGATTTAAATTTTGTTTTTTTAGAATGTTTTTATCTGGGAATTCCACTTATCCATAATAGTGAAATACTAAAGGATTGGGGATTTTATTATCCTAAATGTGATGTAGAAAAAGCTTATCAACACATTAAATATTTAAAAGAAGGTAACTTCGATAGACAAAAATATATAGAAAAACATAAGCCTCTGCTTTACAATTATAGTATGAAGAATAGTGATAATATGGACTTTTTTAATAAATTATATACTTTATAAAATTTAGTGTTTATATTAAATTAAAGAATATCTTATATATATATAAATTATGGCCAGAAAATTAGTTGAGTTAGAATTTAATTTACTTGATAAGTTGTTATGTCATAGTATTGGATTATCTGTGGATAAAGAAACTCATTGTGCGGATGTGAATTATACAATAGATAAACTAATAGAAGCTGTATCTATGTTAAATAATAAAAAACTCGTTAAGGAATATATTACAAAATTAGCGCTTGTCCCACTCTTAAAAAGGGGTATTAGCATAAAACATGGTGAAGGAGAACGAGATGTAAGCTATTGGGCCTTTATTAAAATTCATACAATAATACCTTTCACGATGGAATACCTATTAGAATATTTTCCCTATATTGGGTATTGGGGTGATTTAAATAATTTATATAAAATTATATATGATACCCAATCTAATCCATATAAAGAAAGATTATTGAAAAGAATAGTAGAGTTATGGGTTTCTAACCTTAAAATAGAAGAACAATATCTTAACAATAATATGCCTTCTTGTTTTTCATTGTTGTGTAAATGGATTCCTAAACAGAATGGATCGTTACATAAATCGACTAAAGTAGTTAATAAAATAGTGAAGATGTATTATCCAACTCTTTACAAAAAAAACCGCTTTGCAGCATTAAAAACATATAGGCAATTAGTATCACATATAAATCGTCAAATTAAGACAACAGAAATATATATGTGTAATAAAGAATTTTATAAAATAAACTTTAAAGCGGTTCCCGTAAAATGCTTGCGTAAAAATAAAAATGCTTGGTTAGATGTTAATAAAACAGGAACTAAAAGGCGTAATTTACTTTTATTAGATAGAACCGTCGCCAGAAATAATTATTTAGACTTTATGAACACTAATAAGAATATTCATTTAAATATTAAACCTAAAGATAATTCTGATAGAGTTCTTTTACTGTCTGATAAATTGGATGATGATTATTGGAGTGAATATCATATTTTAATAGATACTGTTGGTGAGGTGAATCACTTAAGTAAATTAATTTTTGAGAATAAATAGATAAAATTTATTTTATGTATTTATATTAATATGAATAAGTCTTTACAAAATGGTGGTGGATTATTTTTTACATTTGAGCAAGCAGAAGAAACTCCAGAAGGAGATGCCAGGTTTGATGTATTAAAAAATAGAAATCCGAGGTCATTCTCAACAGCTACCCGTAGCTTATTAGAATTAATAACTATTCAGGAAGGTGAAATAAAACCAGTAGGCAGTCAAAAATATACAGTGGCCCGATATCCGGGAGATATAGATCTTATGGAAAAAGTTGAGTATTGCTGTTCTTTAAATACAGCAACCATTAAAATTGCTAAAGAAATAACTAAAATAGCAAAAGGAATTAAATCTACACCTAATTGTTATATGGGAGATTTTAAAGCTGGATTAGATTTTAGATATACAAAGATTAAAGAATATTTGGGGGATATTGATTCTTCTGGAGAAATTAATGGATTTAAGCAAGCAGCCTTAAAAAAAGAAATTATAAAGCTTAGAAAAGATAAACTTATTACTAATGCGGATTTTAAAATAATGAACGACTTAATCAGAAAAAATATGTCTATAGCAAAATGGACTATATTATATAAGTTTTGTAGAAAATTTTGGATAATTCGTTGGTCTCTTAATGAACTAATTGCTGGTAAAAAACAAGTAGGAATTAAGCTTGCCAAAAAGTTTACTATAAAATTAAGTCAGGCTCTCAAACATAAAACTATATGTAAGTTAGATTTATGGGCATCTGTTAATGGACGATTTATAGAAATTACTAATTTTTTTATAACTAGCTATATGGATAGTGATGGCGGCATACATCCTATATCCCCTACATTAGGTAGATATATAGAAAGAATTATAACAGATATTAAACACTATGGTGATCGAAATTTAGAGTCTTATAATCCTCTTAAAATGGCTAAAAGAATGTTTGCTATTGCCGCAAGTGATTCGGTACAGGACCGTAAAACCTTAAACAAACTATATCCATTATTCTCAAGTGGGTCATCTATTTTATACCAGATTAATGCTGAAATTGAAACTATTATTGATATATTCAGTGATTCATCAATAGAGGATGAAATAAATAGTGATGGAACAATGGACATTATAATTCGCCAAATTGAGGGGTTTAAAAGTCGTATAAGTCAAATTTATGATTTGGATATCTACGAAGAAATAATATATTCTATTATTGATGATATAGTGGGATCAAATGCCAAATTCTATATAATAAAAAAGTTAGAACATTTATCTAGAGAATTAACCTCTAATTTTTCGGAGGGTGCTGAAAGTTATCTAAAAAAATCAGGGCTAAATAATATAAATTATTACGATTATTTATTGAAAAAGGCTACGCCTGGTATTACTACACCTTAATTATAATAAAGTGGTATTAAAATATTTTTATTACATATTTTATCTAATTTATTATACATAGTTTTGTATAAATCATCATTATTTTTATACAAATCAATGAAAATGATATTTTTGATCTCCATATTATTTAGTTGGTGAAGAACGTCATATAGATTAAATAACGCCTCCTCAATAACCCCATTGCTACTTAAATCTACATACCCAGCACACAAAGAATACTTCTCTATATTTTTTTTCCCAAAATCAACTAATACACTTTCTGATAAATATTTTTCGGTAAGTTTATTTATTGTTTCATCCAACTTATCACTCGTTATAAAATTTGCGAGAACGCTATTTTTATCTATACCATAATGTGAGTTACTAACTCCATGAGAAATAGTTTCTTTATACTCTATAGATATATGTATATCATTTTCTTCTAATAATGAAGATATATCAGATTTAGTAATATTACCTGGTCTTAAAATAGATAAGTGTGTTTCATTATCTATTTTAACTATGGTTGTCTCAATACCATATTTAGAATTTTTAAGAGATTCTAGAACGGTAATGTCATCTATATCTTTAAAATAATTTTTAATATGAGATATATGTGAACAACTAGCTTTATTGCTTATATTAGCAGATGTAGATATAATAGGTTTTTCTATTATGCCTAATATATTCTGCACTGATTTATGGCAAGGGCTCTCAATACTAATATATCCATCCATTGTATATACCGGATTTTGTTGATTTGTTTTAACTACAATTGTTAGCATTCCTGGCCAAAAGTTTTGAATAAGTAACTTAATAATCTCTCTTTCTTTTTCTGACATACTATCTACATTTATTAATGACTGTGCCATATCGTAATCTTTTACAATTACTGTTAAAGGACTTCTGTCATCCTTTTCTTTTAACATAAATATCCTTTCTATTGAGTTTTTGTTAAATATATTAGTATTTAGCGTATATACCCCATTTGATGGTAAAATAACTACTTCTCCATCTTCTAATTTATCGGAAATAATACGTAGGGATTCTGGTGTATCTTTTAAAATATTCATTCTAATTATCTTTTGTTTATAAGATTTATTTATCAAATTATTAATGTTTATACACTCCTAGGTTATCAAATCATAAAAAAGTTGTAGATATTTTATTAGATGATTCTTAAATTATTTAGACTATATATTATAATATTTTATTTCAACCCGAACAACAAGGATAAGGAAGATCATCACATGGACCATTATTGAGACATATTGGACAGTCCTTACAATTTCCCCAAGTATTATCGTTTTGTGAAAGACGACAACCCTCACTTAGATGTTTCGCCGCAACACACATCCCTCTCCCTGCACTCGTAAGACGATTGTGATTAACACTAAAATACTTAAGGTTTGTAAGATTTGCTACTTCATTGGGGACACTGCCACTAATGAAATTACCATCTACCGCAAACTCCTTCAGATTTGATAATTGCCAAAATTGATTGAAAATATATATATTAAAAGTCAATATAATATGTTATTTTATAAAATATTTTATAAATATAATATTAAAGATGAGCACAACTGCGTCAGACAGTGATTTAAAAATTATTTCATCAGTTGCAATATGGAAGCCATTTCCCACCACAAATAAAAAAACCTTAATGTCTACAGTAGGTTTTTGCGGACCTATTGGTTTTCATAATAGGTGTTGTTGGTGTATAGGAATACGTTGGGATAAACCAGGGAAATGTTGGGGGGATCCATTTATATTACCAAAAATAATTTTTGTTTACGCGGGTTTTGGAAATTTAAATTTTTTTTATGATAAGATATATCCTTATATTCCAAAATACCATAAATATATATTAATTATAGGGGATGAGGATATTACTATACCTAGACAAACAGATAAAAGATATAATAAAACACATTCTATAGAATGTCATTGCTGTTATTGTTTTCCATTTACAATGAGTATGTGGGATAATTTTGTTAATAATAAACAGATACACCATATTTTTACAACTCATTTAGATATTCCAAAATCATATAGATATTCACCTATTCCAGTTGGATTTAATCCTCTAGAACATAATGATAAAGATATTGATACTCTTCTACTTGTAAAAGTAGACAGTGATATTATGTCAAGACCACTTAAAATAAAAGGTTGTTGTCGTATCCACGGTGATAGTGCACAGTGGGATGACAGAAGAATTGTTAAAAATCTAGCTGAAACATGTTGGTCTAACTTTACTGAATGGGGGCCAATTCCTAAATCAGTTTTTTTTTTAAATATTCAAAAATATTCTTTTTTATTTTGTCCTCATGGAGGTGGATTAGAACCTAATCCAAAAGTATTTACTGCCATCTATTGTTGTACTATACCAATTATTAAACGTTTTGTAAATTGTGAAATATTGTATAAAGATTTACCTGTAGTGTTTATTGATGATTGGAGTGAACATAATATTACCTTAAAAAAATTAAAATTATGGAAAGAAGAATTAAAACCATATTTCTATGATAAAAATAAAAGACGAGAGGTTTTAAAAAAATTAACCGCTGATTATTGGTTCGAATATATTATAAAAACGTCAGAAACCAATAAACAATACCTAATATTTTGATTAAATAAAATAAAAATTTATAAAAAGTTTCTATACTCCAAACGAAGAGTGATTTTATAATTCTATAGCCAATTTTTTAACTTTTTTTAGATAACAACCTATTACCTTCTGCAATTCTTTATTTAGAGAATTTTTATTAATAGCCTTTAGACTGTTAATATAGCGAAATTTTATATCTGATATCTCTATTTTATCAATTGGTGATAATGACAAAGAACTTTCAGAAATCTGATAAACATAATAGATAGTATTATTAATGTTTCTTATACAGTTTTTAGCGTCTTTGGAAATTTCTATCTTAATACCAGTTTCTTCATAAAGTTCTCGACTTGCGCATTTATGTGGAAATTCTTCTTCATCTAAGTGTCCTTTTGGTAATCCCCATTTTGAGCCACTATCATAACATCTATTTTTAACCGTAAGAATCTTATCAAGAGTTTTATTAAATATAATAACTCCTGCTTTTGGTGGATATACATGATCTACTCCATTTATAGTTACAATAAGTGTTCGTTTTTTAGGATTACCTTTATTATACCAACGCCTTTTTACGGATGGGGAAAAATCATTTCGCTGTTGCGGAATAACATACCGTCGTGGAGAAAATTCGGAAGGCATTATAATATCTTATGTATTAACCATATATGAATGTAATTATTACATATCTACAATAATATTTTTAAATCAAATTTTTATAATAATTACAATTCTATAGAGGTTTTTTTATATATATATATTATAATGAGAGAAGGCTATACAAAAGAAAATCCCATAAATATCTCCTTATTTAAAAAGCTTTATCCAGGAACAAAGATACCTAATAACGCATACATCAACTTTAACGACAAACTCTATTTTCTAAAAAATAACAAATTAAATTTTATAGAGGAATTGTCCCAATTTTTCACCAGACGTCCATTAGACGAGAAGGATAATAGTAGTAAGCCAGGGAGGAGTTTAAAGAAACAATGGATTCGCCAATGGAAATTAGAAATTCAGGCCCAAAAACAATCAAATAAAAATATGTAAAAAAAAATATTTAAATTATTTAAATGAATATTAATAGTCTTTTAAATAATTTAAAAAACTCCAATGAATGGCATTTGCTTTCTATGGAAAATGATATTGAAAATATTTTATCAAAGTTAAATAAGAGTTATAAAAACTTTACTAATTTTATGGATGTTTTGTATAAAACCAATAATATTCATCAAAAGGACCCCCAAATCATCCAACAAATAATTCTAATAGCACGATTTCCTAAATATTTTTTATCCAGTAAATTATCAGAATATGAATATAATTTACACGAAAAAGCTTTAGAAGTATTAACAATTTTAAGAGGTAATGAAATAAATTTTAGTCAATTATCAAAAAAAATTTTTACATTCTCCATACTATATAAGGATTGGGAATCTAAAGATAAAGATATGCAAAAAGATTTAATATGTGAGTTATTTTATAGGTATAGTAAATTTTTAGAAAATATTACAAAACTTAATATAGACCAAAATACTAAACAAATTTACATAAAAAATATTAATATGTTTCTCAATAAAATTTTAAGAATATTAAAACTTTTAGAAACAAATTGGAAAAAACTCTTATATAACTATAAAATAAAAGATATAGTTTACAATGAACAATCTCATAAAAATATGGAAAAATATCTAGAAAATATATTTTGGGAAAATATCAATTTGGAGATAAATATAAAAAAAAATTTTAAAATTGTAAATTATCTTATTAATGATTATAAAGATTTACTAAAAAATACTACTGTAGATACATCTGTATTAAATAATTATACAGAAATAAAAGATAAAGAAGATATAGAAATTTTACTTAATATTTTAGTAGATATAAATAAAAGTGTGGATTCTTATTTTAATTATTCATTACTTAATAATAAAAATATAGTCCAAAAATTTTCTATTATATTTGATAGATTAAAAAAACTATTTGGCTAAAAGATACTTAATATTAAGTATAAACATTTCTAATATAAAAATATCATATTTAATATTATTCTCGAAATAATCTAATTTAGAAGAAATAGCTATAACTTCAGCTTGTTCATCTTTTGTAAAACCTTCATATTTAATATAATATTTAGATAGGCTGTAAAAAATTGATGAAGGAGTGAAATTTAACAATAAATATTTATATATTATTTTTTTTATTAATTCTATTGATTTTAAATCAGGTTTATGAATTTCGTTAATTAGGGGTTTTAGTATATCTTCCTCATTAATTATATTATTTGTTATTTCATCTGTTAATATATAATGTTGTAATATAAGATTTATTTTATAAATAGATTTGTTTGATATATCTATTATAGTTTCTATTATTTCATCATTAATTTTTTTTTTATTTTTTTCAGATGTGAAACTAATATATTTCCTAAGTTCATTATATCTGGGACCAGGTACACGTATATGTATAAACCTTGATAATAAAGGGCCGTCTATACCACTCAAATTTTCACAACATAAAATAAACCTACCTACCTTATATGATTTCTCTATAATTCTTCTAAGGGCTTTCTGTGCTGTTTTTGATACTTTGTCAAAATAATATAAAACTATTATTTTATAGTTAAGTGTTGTTATATTTTTATAACTTAAGATATATTTTAAAAACTCTGATACAATATGTTTATCATAATGACCATATTCATATAAATTTAGTTCATAATGATATTGTGATTCAATAAAATTAATATCTAATTTATTATTATTAATTTTTATTTTATGAGTTAGCATTTTTCTTTTAATATTATTACCAGATAAGTGATTTAAAAGACCGGTTATTAATGTTCTTTTCCCGCAATTATTAGCACCATAAAATATTAAATTATCTAAGTAGTTATTATTATAAACTTTTAATCTTTTAGCAATTTTACTATTGCATATAAAATGATCTAAATCTTCAGGAATTAAAAACATATATCGTTTGCGATATATATTTTATTTTTTAATATTTAAATTAATAATAATGGAAGAACATTTAAATAATATAGATTCTTTAATAGATTTTCTAAATATATATAAAAATATTATAAGTGAATCATCATTAAAAAGAAGTGCTGATCTAGATATATTATTATATGATTCTGATAAAGTTCTTAGTAATTATTATGATACACTATATAATATTCTTAACTGCGAAAATAATTTAGACTTAAGTGGTAAAATAAAGGATATTGTTCATGAAAATAATATAATAAATGGAAATCTGAAAGAGGTCTTACCTCTTATACTATATTATTTTGCGTGTAAAAAACCTTAAGCCTTATTACCCCGTGGACCTCTTGGACCTCTTGGTCCTCTGGGTCCGGTTTTATTACGAATTTGGAAATAAAAATGAAAGGTCATTATAAATTGTAAAACCATAAATATAAACATGAAAGTTAAAATTTGAGAGATTTGTTCGTTAGTTAAAGCCATATGTATATTAGAGTGAGATAAAATATTAATAAGATAAAATTTATTATTTTAAATATTTAAAATAGTAATGGATAAATTTGTAAGAACAGGCGAAGAATCACACTTTGGATTAGAATCATTTAGAAAAATAGAAAACTCTGATATAATTAAGTCTTGTAATATAAATTTTGAATTAGAAAAATTTAAAAAAAAAATAATAAAAAAAATAAATAAATTTAATCCAAAAACATCATGTAGAAATAAAGATGATGATTTAGTAAAATTATTATGGATATCGCACATTTTTGGTAATTTAGAGTACGAAAAACAAGAAAAGCTATATACTGAATTGGGATTTTATAATAGTTAAATATAAATTAATATATAAAAATATTCTATTTTTATATTATAATGAGTAAATTAGATTGGGATAAAAAAATATGGAAAGTTATAGATTCTTATTTTAAGTCGACAGATAATTATTTAACTAAAAATCAAATAGATTCATATAATACATTTTTAGAGAAAAATATTCCTAAAACTATTAAACAATTTAATCCAATTAGTATTCAGTTTGGTATAGAAATTGATTCTTTAGAGCCTGCCCAACTAGAGGAATATTTATTAAAATATAATTTGCCTCTGGATATGGCAAATGAAACTGAAAAAAGAATAAAACTACAGGAAGAGTATGACAAAGATTTAGAAAAGTTTAGACATGAAATAAATATATATGTAGGTGCTACTCCTAAATGGAATAAAACTAAAATAGTAGATATTGATGATAATGCTAAAGGAATTTATATAGGTAAACCAATTATTCAGGAATTAAGTAATGAAGTAGATAATTCTAAAAGATTAGAGAAAAAAATTCTATATCCAAATGAAGCACGTATGAAAAATTTAACATACAAGGCTGAGATTAAAGCTGACTTATTAATTGAAAAAATTGTTAATGACTATGGAGACAAATATCCATATAGTAATATAGATGCGGATTTAAGTGATAAGGAAAAGGTTTTAGAAAGTGATTTCAGTACGAAAGAACCAATAACAGAATCAAATAAAGTTAGAAGAAATAATTTAATAAAATATTATCAAAAACAAAATAGAGTTATTGATTTTTATCCAAAAGTTAGTATAGGAAATATACCTATTATGCTACAATCTAAAATATGTTCTTTACATAAATTAAAAAATAATTCACTTACTGAAGTTGGAGAATGTAAACATGATCAAGGAGGGTATTTTATTATTGATGGAAAAGAAAAGGTTATAGTTGCTCAAGAAAGAGATATCAATAATAAGATTTATGCTAATTTTAAAAATAAGGATCCTGATTATAAGGTTATTGCTAATATACGATCTGCCGCAGAAAATAAATTTATTCCAGCACGTATAACTAGAGTTTGTATATTAAGAGAAAAAATTAATAATAATACCAACCAGATAGTATTTGATAATACTATAAGAGTTAAAATACCTCTTATTGATAATGAAATTCCATTGTTTATTGTTTTTAGAGCTTTAGGATTTTATAGTGATAGAGAAATTGTAGATATGATTAGTAATGAGAATAGCGGAATTCATGGTCAAGAGTTTAGTAAATATTATTCTAAAATGTTGGAGATGTTATCACCTAGTATTAATGAAAGTAGTCATATTATTAATAATCAAAAAGATGCTTTAGATTTTTTGATGGAACAAATGACAGAACACTTTACACGAGATGCCCCTAAAACATACAATATGAAACATAAATGTTTAATGGAAATTTTAAAAAATCACTTTTTACCACATTGCGGGCAAGGACTTCTTGAAAAAGGACAATTTTTAGGCTATATGGTACAAAAAGCTTTGCATGTTTTACTGCGAATAGAACCTGAGACCGACCGAGATAACTATATGTATAAAAGAATTGATATTTCTGGTTATTTATTATCACAGATTTTCAGAGATTTATACTTTAGAATAAAAAATAAATTATTAGAGGTTGTTCGTGTTGGGTATAGTAAAAAGTTTGGTTCTACTAATATAGAAAATATTTCTAATGATTTTTTTTATAAATTAATTGATAATAATAAATATAATAACTCTCTATTACCATCTCAATTAATAGATAAAAGTATTGTTAATGAGGGTATGTTATACGCCTTTAAAAATTGTTGGGGTTTAAGAAATGCTCCATGTAAAGCTGGTGTAGTTCAGGATATCACAAGAATCAGTTATATTGGTTTTATATCCCATTTACGTAGGATAAATACCCCTTTATCAAAAAGTGCTAAAGTTAGGGCACCTCATTCATTACATGGATCTTCATGGGGAATTATGTGTCCATCAGAAACTCCTGATGGTGGTAATATTGGAATTCGTAAAAATTTAGCTATTACGGCTCTTATTACTCCAGGAACAAGTTCTTTTTTATTAGATAGATTAGTATACTTATTAGGGGTTATTGATATTAAAACGCCATTTAATAATAATGTAAAAAATAATCCCAAAACAAGAGTTTTTTTAAATGAAAGAATTATGGGATATATTGAGAAACCTTTATATTTTTTTACTATTTTAAAGCTTTTTAAGAGAAATGGTTATATTAATATTTATACATCTATATCTTGGGATAAACAAAATAAAATTATTAGTATATCAACCGACTCAGGAAGAGGTATCAGACCTGTATTTATTGTCGAAAAAAATAATACTGTTAAATTAACAGCGGATATACTTGATAAAATCAAGAATGATAATCAATTTACCTGGAAACATTTACTTGTTGGAGATAATACTATTCATCCAGATACCGATGACAGATGTTATGTAACAGAGAGTTTATTAGATTTTAGTTCAGAAGATAGTGATATAACTAATTTAATACAATACTTGAGACAAAATAGTGGAATAATTGAGTATATTGACACAAATGAATCAAATACTTCACTTATTGCTCTAAATCCAGTTGATTTAGAAAGCAAAATTAATAAATATGACTATTGTGAAATAAGCCCCACTCTTATTCTAAGTATATTAGCAGCACAAATTCCGGGATTATCTATGAATCAAGCCCCGCGAAATCAATTCTCTACTTCACAGGGCAAGCAAGCTTTAGGTCTATATGCATCTAATTACAGAAATAGGATGGATATCAAGGGTCAAATTTTACATTATCCTCAAAAACCTATTGTTAAAAGTAAATTTAGTAAATATCTTTTCACGGATGAGTTACCACATGGTATAAACGCGATAGTTGCGATCGGATGTTTTTCTGGATATAACCAAGAAGATAGTATTATTTTAAATAAAGACGCTATTAAAAGAGGCCTATTTAAATCAAGTAAATTTCGTACATATTTAGAAAGAGATACTTTAGATAATGGTAAAATTATTGAAAAAATATGTAATCCAACCTATTTCACAGGTGTTAGAAATATGCATTCAGGTGATTATAGTAAATTAGGTGATAATGGTTTAATACGAATGGACGAAAATTTAAAAGTTAGCGAGAATGATATATTAGTTGGTAAATGCATAGTAAGTGATGAAAAGGATATTGATGGTAATACAATACTATATGATAACAGTAGTTACGTAAGAAGAGGTGAAGATGGTTATGTTGATAGGGTTTTTATGAATAAAGGCAATGAGGGACAAAAATATTGTAAAATTAGAATTAGAAAAGATAAACATCCTGAATTAGGGGATAAATTTGCGTCTAGACACGGACAAAAAGGCACTATAGGAATGGTATTACCCGCAAAAGATTTACCACGAACAAGCACGGGGATAGTTCCTGATATAATTGTTAATACACATGCTTTCCCTAGCAGAATGACTATTGCTCAATTTTTAGAATTACTATTAGGTAAGGTGTGTGCTATAAATGGAGCAGAAAGTGAAATAGCACCTTTTACGCATATGTTAGACGAAAAAGATGGCGAAGAAAATATAATTAATAATGTTCGTGATATGTTAGAGGATTTAGGATATGAAAAAAATGCGAATGAAATTATGTATTCTGGTATAACGGGTCAAATGTTAAAAATTAATTTTTTTATTGGACCTACCTTTTATCAACGTCTGACTCATCAAGTAGCAGATAAACAACAGTCTCGTAGTAAAGGAACTAAAACATCTCTTGTAAGACAGCCTGTGGGAGGAAGAGCAGCTGGTGGTGGAGGACGTATAGGAGAGATGGAAAGAGATGCTATTTTATCACATGGAGGTGCTGCGTTTTTAAAAGAAAGTTTTATGGAAAGATCTGATAAATATCAATTTTGGGTTTCTTGCAGAACAGGTCTAATTTCACCAGTTAATCCGCAAAAAAATATATATAAAGATTTAGGGGCAGATTCTTCCAAACAAAGTATAAGTTTATTAGCAAGATTACAAAACTCAACTGATTTAGTCGTAAAAAAACAAACAGAGACAACTAAAAGTGAATTTATTTGTGTACAAGCTCCATATGCTTTTAAATTACTTTTACAGGAAATAGAATCAATGGCTATTGCTCCAAGATTAATAAGCGAAAGAATTTTAAGAAAATGGAAATCTATTGCTATAAAGAATAATGGAATGGTTATTCTCACCAAAGAGGATAAAAATTTGTTAAAAGATAGTTATACTAATATTTCACATAGTAATGCGTTATCCAAATATCATAATGATATTAAAAAAGGACTTTTATTATATGCTGCATCTAAAAATAAAACTGAACCAAGAAAATTTACAGATTATTCATTGACAGAAGATTCTGTTAAATCTGAGGTAGATGCCGATATTAATATTAGATCGAAAGCATTAATAGATTTTTCAGTTGGAGTAGGTGGAGATTTGCATAAATGGTATGAGGGTGACTTTCGTGTTATTCTTGGTATAGATATATCTCCTGAAAATATCGAGAGAGACTCAAGAGATAATAAAGAGGGAAGTTATTATGCCGAAAAAGAAGGTGCTATTAAGCGTTTGGATAATTTAAGAAAGGGTATTAAATCTAACTCAAGACAAAGTGAATGGGCTAAAAATAGTAAAATCGAGTTTATTGTGGGAGATTCATCAAAATTATTTAATTTAGAAGACCATACAATAGATCCTTTCTTGTCTAAAAAAGAAATTAATACTCAAACTAGAAGATATGATATTGCATCTTCTAAATATAAAACTAAATTATCACAATTTTTAAAAACAGATGTATCTTTTTTAGCAGGACATGAGCCTTATTTTGATGAAATATTATCATATAAAAAATTTGGAACAGCTGTAATGTTTTTCTCTATACATTACTTGTTTGACCAAAAAGAAAAATTAAGAAACCTTTTTATAAACTGCTCTAAATCTTTACATACAGGAGGTTATTTAGTTATTACAACTTTTGATGGAGTTAGAGTTTTAAATAAATTACATGAAAATAACAATACATATAGCAGACAAGGTGAATGGTCTATAAAGTTAGAATCACCTATACAAAAATTACCCAGTAGTTTTGATAATGGTTTTGGTAAAAAAATTAATGTATTTGTAGATTCTATAGGAACTGAAAATAAAGAATATCTTGTAAATTCAGCACTTTTAATTACTTTTGCCAAAATGATGGGATTTACATTAGCAGATGTAGATCCTGAATCAAATTTTGAGTATCCAACAAATACTTTTGATGAAATTTTTTATCATTCAAAATTTAAAGACCCACTTAATAAAAATAGTTCCCAAAAAGACTTTAGTGATTTAAATAGATATTTTATATTTAAGAAAACCCGTGATTTAGAAAGTATTGATATACCTATAAATAGAACTGGATCCGAACACACCATAAAAAAAGTACCGGAATATCCAGACATTAATACTACATCGGTCTTTGCTTACTATTCATTAAAACCTGTGAAAACTTTTCAGAAAAAAATATATATTAAAGACTTATATAGAGAAAAGGGAACTAGATTAATACATGATAACTATAATATAAATATAACTAATACTGAATATAAGAATATTGTAACACCTTTTGTTGTAGCAGCGAATTTAAGACAAATTAATAATTTAATTGTTATTCCAAGAGTTTATATAAATGATATTACATGGTTAAATTCTATAGGTCCGGTAAATAGCATAGATAAGGTTTATGAAGGTAATTATTGTGAATCTGTTAGAGATAATAGAAGAAATATTATTGAGAATAAACTTGAACTGTCAATATATCAAAATATTAATAATGATTCTCTAGAAAACACTTTAGATTATATCTATAATAATATTAAAGTTGGCATATATGTAAAGATAGCTAATGAGGTATTATATAATTTTATACCAATTGTAAATTATAACGAAAGTAAGTTCACTACTGAAATACTAACTAGATTAGAAGAGGAAGACAATTTATCTAATATAATTATTAATATAGATAATTATGATAAATTAATTTATAGTGATGATAAGGTAAGAAATAATATTGAGTTAGACAATATGGGGAATACAATTTTTATTAAATCTATGAGTAATAAATATTACAAGATATTAGTTGGGAAAAAATTACTTGAACATATTATTCCTCATTATTTTGTATATAGAGATTTATTTGAAAACTTATTAATACAATCCAGATCATCAAATAAAGATAGAATTAGAATTAATGATAATGAGTTTGTTATTAATATTCTAGATATGCCTGTATGTAAGATAAGAATAACTGATG
>Ga0115008_10001026_pt1 | contig 22067 bp, 23 predicted proteins | sample FraStrMetagenome_FD_87164 | JGI IMG/M metagenome (GOLD analysis project Ga0115008, IMG submission 87164) | Marine eukaryotic phytoplankton communities from Arctic Ocean - Fram Strait ARC3M Metagenome | ecosystem: Environmental > Aquatic > Marine > Oceanic | place: Fram Strait | collected...
CCGTGATATAGGTATGATGAATAAATATAATCTTTATCATGAAAAGGTGTATCATAAGGTTGATCTTCATTATAAACTTCACCGTGTATATGTGGATGATATAGTTCACAGTGTGCTAATTCGAATTGAGTGGTCATGGATGCTTTAGGTAATATTCACGAATAGGTTTAATCAATTTTTTTTATTGAAATATAGTATAATGAAACTCGATAAAATTCTTAAGAGCAAAGTTCTTTACTATGTAGCTTTAGTGCTTATGGTTATTAATGTTTTGGGATACGTTAGTTTGGGATCAACCGAATGCGTCGTTATTTTTGGAATTACTACCTATCTTGCTAATATGTTTACTAAGAATCGTTCATTGGATATCCTTTGCGGTCTTTTCGTAGCCAATGTTGTCTTTGGATGCGGACGTGTTAAAGAAGGATTTGAAGGCCTTGAAGTGAAAAAAGAAAAATTTGATATGGAGAAGGCTCAGAAAGCAGCAGAAGATAGATGTAAAGATAAAGATAAAAATGGAAAAAATTGCAAAGGCAAAAAATAATTAATCCATAATTATTATTTTATATAAATTATATATAATATAATGGCTTTTAATGTGCTAACGAATAAATATGTCTTATATGTTTTACTATTTTTTGCTATTACTAATGTTTTAGGATATCTAGCAATGCATGATTATGAATCTCTTACTTTAATGGTAGCAATTGGGGCTTTGACGCATTACTTTAGTAGAAATATGATTGTCATTTTAAGCGCCGCAATATTGGGGGCGGTATTATTAAGAGGCCCAATGAGAAGCGAATGGGCATGGACCGAAAAAGAAGGGTTCAAATCACCACTGAAGGGGAAAGAGAACAAAAAGGATAGAGAAAAAGAATCAAAAAATATAAATGAACAAGAGGCAATGGAGGTAGAAGAAAAGGCAGTTGCGATTTTAGACAAAAAAGATGGTGATATTGCAGAGGCAGCTAATGAATCTGAAGAAGATGAAGTTACCGGAGGTGAACAAACCGATTATGCTAGTTCATTAGAAAAGCAGTTTAATTCTCTCCAGGGAATTATGAAAAGTGGGGGAAAAGGCAATGCAATGACACAAGATAATTTAGCTGAACAAATTAGACAATTAGAGCCAATGTTAAAAACAGCAGAAGGGTTAATGACTAAACTAGAAGGATCAGGAATGTTAGGAATGGTAGAGCGATTTGCTCCCATAATGGAAAGATTTATTCCCGGCGGTAATAAGAAATAAAGTTTGCAAATATATATAGATGAGTAAACGTTGTCCACCAGGTGTTTTATGTATTGAAAATATGACGGTAATATTTTTAATATGCATTTTAGGATTAGTAGGATTATACATGTATCATACAAAGTCTCGTCAAAGTCAACAGAGTTCAACCCAACCAATTATTATTCAGGAAAAAGTAGTTGATAGAGGATTTTTTCCGAAATTTAATAAAGGATTTAGTAATCATCCCGGAAATATACTTTTAAACCCATTTGTTGCGCCATTAAAAAATAACACATTTTTTCCACCAGATAGTAGTGATCCCAGAGGGATTCCTATTAATATAAGAACTAGAGGATACGACACAAATTATTCCCAAACAGGACTATTAACAAGAGTAAATGGTAAAGAAACAATGCTTCCATTGATGGGAAGAGCTTTACATACTAATAGAAATAAATGGCAGTATTACACAATGAGTGATAAAAATAATAGTATAAAGTTACCGGTTAGCCGGAGTGGTAAAAGCTGTACGAATGAATATGGATGCGATGAACTTTTTAACGGGGATACTGTTTATGTAGAGGGTTATAATGATGCTTTTAAAGTTACAATTTATGAAAATAATCAGCCTCGGTATATCCCTTTTATATAATATATTTCCTATATATAGTAGGCATGTTAAGTAAATTATCTCTTGGAACGACCTTTAGAATGATCGTGCAACCAAATAAAATTTTTATTGAAAAATATGAAAAATATAATGCATTATTTAGCCCATTAGCTGATATTCAGGAATGTGATAAATTGGGAAAATACGATAATAAATATTATGTGCAAAAAAATGGATATAGTCAAAAATTATCTAGATGGTGGTGGAATGAGGATCGTACCAAAACATTCACAGATATAGATACTGACTTTAGTAATTTCTTTAAATTTTGTGATGAATTGAAAGCAGATAAGCATAAAGGGTGGACAAATAATTCAACTGTATGCAATAGCATGATAGAACTTGTAAGTAAAATAATTCCAGGGCTTTACAATCTTAAAAAAACATATAGTGATTGCGATAAGGATTCTGATGGTAATAAATTATGTTTAAAGATTGATAGTATTATTTTTACCTTAATTGATTTTAAGACTGAAATAAATAAACCAACTTTATCGAGTAGTCCGAGACATAGAACATTAAGTTTTTAATTAAATATTTGTATTTATACTTAATTAAATTATTCGAAAGCAGGAACCATTTTTCCAATAGGTGTAGCTATAGCTATCGGTGCATCTATAGGTGCTTCTGGATCTACATCCATTGCCTGTACTGTCGGTACAGTCGGTACAGTCGGAGGTTGGTTTTCTTGACCAGTACCTGTACTATTCGATTGTCTCGCTGCCGAACGCGCTAACATTGCCACAGCCTGTGCTGCCAATGGTCCACTAGGCTCTTGTATTAACGAAACTGTATAACCAGGTTTTATACCAGGTGTTGGTTGTATTAGTATAGAAATAAATTGCTGTTGCGCCATACGTTTTTGACATTCATCATCGCAATCATCTCCTTGATATCTGTGACCATCTAATAAACGTCTTGTTTTACGCCTTCGTTTTTTTTTATACCTTTTCATTGTCTTGCGCAAGTTGCTTAATCCCTTTCGCAGCCCACTGTTCGGATCGGTAATCTGTCTATGCGCAAATTTTGCAGCCGTTCCTACCTTTGATGCTGCATTGGATACCCCTTGGCGAAGTGCACTGTTCGGATCGCTAAATTGCTTTCCGACTCCTTTTGCTGCATTGGATACCCCTTGGCGAAGTGCACTGTTCGGATCGCTAAATTGCTTTCCGACTCCCTCTGCAGTGTCTTTAGCTGCCTTTTTTGCCTTTGCTGCTGCCGTTCCTACCACTTTTGCTGCGCCTTCTGCTAATGAATCAGGTCTGCCATCTGCCCATATTTTTGGGCCTGAGGATTTTTCTTGCTCTTCTTTGCACTCTTCTGCACTTCTCCGATTTCTATTATCTTCTATCCATTTTATAATTTCTTCATTTTTATATGGTGCCGCAATAGATCTACAATTTATACCTAGTGGGTTTTCTCCTTCACATTTTTTCGACTTCAACATATATTCAGTAATTTTAAAATTTTTAGCAAATTCATTCATGGCTTTTTCAGTATATTTGGTAGCTATTTTTTTCATATTTAGATTGACCTTGGTCGATGAATAATCCATATTATCTCCAGCAGGTATTTTAACTCTTAGTAACAGATCTCTAATATCGCATTTACCACCCCCCGTGATATTCGACAGATCGATATTCGACAGATTGGTAGCCTGCTGATCTGACGACCTTGTTATTGGGTCGCCGGGGACATATTTTTCTTCATCCTTACTCTCTATCGTCTTTGGCCGTGGCCAATATTCCAATCTTTCAGGCCTCTTTTGATCGTCATAGCAGTCGCCTCCTGATAGGGGTGCTCTTTTACAAACAGCATCTTTTGTATTTTTTCTTGCTGATTTTTCCATCCATTGACCCAACCAGTTTAATTTTAAATCTTGTCCGTCTTTTGAAGATTGCGCAATGATTAATTTTGCCCATCCACATGATATCTTACACTTTGCCCCTTTAGCGATTCTTTCACGTATACACTCGGCGCCACTAGGTGGTCTCTTTTTTCGCACTAAAATAACTCGATCATTTTCTACTTTAAATTTTTTGAGTTCATCAACCCCAAAAAGATCTTTATAATTACACCAACCTGTTACTGCACTAAATAACAACCACAATTTACATAGTCTAACTCTCATCTCGGTCAGATTTAACGATTTGTTCTTACCATTAGATAGAGCCTTATACTTATTAAATAGTTGTAATAGGTTTGCCTCCTCTTCTTTATCTCCCTCTTTTTTTGATAAAGGCTTCTCGTCAGTGGCTGTATCACTTTCGTGTTCTGCAAATAAGGGTTTATATTCGTCTCTTAAAAATGACGATAATCCACTCATATAAAGTAATAATAATTTGAACTTAATCCATAATGGAGAACTCTTGGGTATATAGTCTAGGTTTGGTTGTAATGCTGTACTTTCTTCGAATTGAATATCATATCTTTTTTCTGACGTGTTTTCAACATCGTCAACTTGAATTATTTTACATCTTTGATATTTGATTTTGCGCTTACCATTTATTTCCTCCATACTTTTGACTTTCTCCAAATATTCTACCGTATCGCCAATTTTGAATGTATTCTTGTCTTGTTTTTTTTTGAAAGGGTTCCGTAAAAGAGCAGATTTAATTCCATATAATATTGTATTTTCGCCTTCTTGTTTTGCATCAAGTGGCATAGACCAACATTCGAGCATTAATTGATGCGCAGATAATATTTGTAATTTAACCCAATCGCCCATTTTAATAGGATCATATACATATTGTTTCGCAGCATCTTGTCCTCGTGTTTCTAATAAAAATGTATTTCTTCTCACACTTTCAAATCTGGTATTAAAAGCCAATTGATCCTGACGGGTCTGTAATATTTCGGATATGGTATCTTCAATCAATAATTCAGATTTTCCTTTAAATACTCTGTTAAATCTTTCTCGCTCTCTATTTGCAATCAGTGTTTCTGCATGTTGTTCCTTAGCTAATAATATCGACATACTGCGACAAGCATTAAATTTTTTTAATAATATTTTTTTTGATATTTGTGCTCTGATATAATTCGTTTGACATTCTTGCATTAGCCTTGTTTTTATTTCTGCTGATTTTTTCATTCGAATTTTATATTCTTTTTGAAATGCTTCTTTATCTTCTTTCTTTATTTTTCTTTCTTCTTTCGTTCGTGATGCTTCATTTATATTTGTTCTAATCATAATACCATTGACACGTCTTAATATTAATTGCTTGACTTTTATAGGTAATGTTTGTGTTAAATTTTTTCCCTCAGCATCCTTCCAATTTTTTGGTATTGGAATATCACCGTCTAATTTGGCTTCGTCGTTTGAACCTTCTAGTAAAGGTACAAATAATAAAGTTTCTTTTTGCCACCAATAGTTTAACATTTTATCTGTTGGTGCCAATAAATACATATTTGTAAGTGCCACATATGGGAGAGACATAATGTTATCCCCTTTACTAGTTGTGCACGTGTTAAATATGGTATTAATATTCATACATGCTTTTTTGGCCGTTTGCAAACCGCGACGTATCATGCTATTCCTTGACCGTATTTTATTGTTCGATTTATTAAAAAAAGGAAGATCACCCATTTTTTGCATTTCCTTCTTATATATATCTTCCATTCGCGCCTTCTCCTCCTCCAGATTCTTCGCGATGCCGCTTGCCTTTTTTTCCATATCGTCTTTTGTGGCTTTCGACAAATCTTTATTTTTTCCAATAGTGTATTTTTTAAGACAGGCTACTTGACTTATCGCATTGGCTGTCATTATTTGACCCCATATTTCCATTTTTCTTTCTGTCATATTTTCTTTCTTTTGAGAAAGATTTGCTAATCGCGATTGCGACGGTTCACAATCATTTTTTTTAGCCCATTGCAAATTACAATCTATATCAATACTGCCTCCATATTTATATCCCCATGTATTTTGCATCCATAAAGAAGTACTTGTGGTTGTATCACTATCCGGAGTGATAATATATTTACATATTTCTTTCCAACTCTCTAATTCTTCTTTCTTATTCCAGTAATTTGCTCCCACTAAATTTGCTCCCACTAAATGTGACTTTCCTGGGACAATTTGATTTGGTCCAAAAATAATTATATCTTCTTTTTCAAGTTCGCTTTTAAACAGCTTAAGAAAATTGCGCCTTTGCATTTGCCTTTGCCTTTGTCGATTATCTACATTTTTGGCTACATTTTTGGCAAAGCACCCATCGGGTATGACAAAATAACCTAATATTTGACAAGCCATATTATGTAAAGGAGACCAAAATACCTTCTTCTTGGAACTGGGATATGGACACGAAAATGAAGAATTTAATACTGCTTTTTGGCTGAAAGTCGTTAATTCCTTAAGTGGTGGTTGATTTGCGTACTGTCCAAATAATTTCATATACCCTGAATTATCTTGTCTTGAATATGGAACGATATAGCAATTGGCGCCAGATAAATAAAGCTTTCTCCAATTAAGAATAAGAAGTTGGATATACAATATTTTTTGAATGATATTGGTACCATCCTTTGTGGAGTTGCATGAATATCTGGCCATTGTCAATATATTTTTACTAGTTTTTTTTTTGTTTTTAAATATTTTTTTTTCAGCGGAGGTGAGACCGCCTTTTTGCGAATGATATTTCAGGGTATTTTTCTTTAGATTTAGTTTGTTTTCTCTAAAACTTCTTTTTATCTTCCCTTTTTGTTTCTTTTTTTTTCGATACTTCTTCTTAGTTTCAAATCTTTTTTTTAATATCTTATGTAATTTGTTTCTAGAAAGTTTCATATATATACATAAAATGGATATTTTTTTATTGTAGTATTATATTAAATGAGTTGTTCATCAAATCCTATAAATATTAAAAATACAAAAGAAATTTGTCGAGAAGATTGTTCATATAGTTTTCAATATAATCCAAATAGTTCTGCAATTATTTCAAACATGGGAGATTATTTAGAGATTCAAGTAGATGGCAAAAATACAGTAAAATTTAATTCAATTGATGTCACAGTAACAGATGTCCGTATATATCAACCATCATTTCATCTTTTTGGAGGACAGCAAACGGCAGCTGAGGTGGTTATTCAGCATAAAAATCCAATGGGCGATTCTTTATTAGTTTGCATTCCTGTCATAGCAAAAGACGGTAAAGGTGCATCGAATAGTTTTTTTTCCAAAATAATTCCAAATATCTCAAATGAAGATAAATCTCCTCAAACTGTAAATGTTAGACAATGGTCTCTAAATGATGTGGTTCCATCATCACCATTTTATTACTATGTTGGATCTTATCCATATAAACCGTGTAGTGGTAAGGTAAATATTATTGTTTTTGGTTTAGATAGTACTGCTACAATAAATTCCAGCGATCTTAAAACACTAAAAACTTTAATAGATCCCATTTCTTATACAAAAGCTCAATCTATAGGAGGTGCTGCAAATAAAGACGTGGTTTTGATGAAAAATCCAATAGGCTCCCAGGGTCCAGATTCAAAAGATAGTAGTTATTATATTTTTAATGATTGCGAGGCTATAACAGTAATGGATGATGATGGAGGAACGGCATCAGTAAGAGCATCACTAATTCCCGATAAAGGAATTCCTGCCTGGGTAATAACCATGTTAGTAAGTTTTATAATTATTATTGTAATTGCAGCTATTGCAATGATGTGTTTTTCAAACAATGAAGGCGATGCTCCAATGGAAACTGGGCAATCGCCCTCTATTTCGAAATCTGTAAAATAAATATATAATTATTTTAAAATATATTTATTTTATTATATGGCTGTAGCAGAATGCATGTCTTCTTGAATTGGTTTATAACTCGCATTATCAGCGGGATTTGAAAGGTTGAATGAGTAAGGAAGTTTGCTTTTAATCACAATCTCCTCAACAGTAACAGGGAATTGATTATACATATTCAAATTAGAAGTTTTTGCTTTTTCACTAGGAATAAATTTACTCATAACCGTTGAATGAGCACCTGCTTGACCGGCTGAACGTTTAACTAATTCATAACCAGCAACTGCGCCAATTGCTCCTACAACAGGATGTGCCATAAATAAATTCAAAACCATTACAACAACAACAATTTTACCAAGGACTGAATCAACTAAAGCGCCTAGTTCTCTTGGAATATCAATGGGAAAAATAATAAAAAGAATGAGAACAAGAGATAGTATGTAATAGTGTCTATGACTCTTTGGTATATTTAGTAAATTTTTCATATATCATATAATTATATTTTTTATTTGAAGGAAATTGAAATGTATATAAAAAGGGAACGTCAAAATACAATAATGAATGAAATTACAACCTATCTAGGACCTAAAGGTTATACAATATTAAAAGAGTATTTGGAAATTGATGATATAAATTTGATAAGAAAAGAATTGACAGTGAAACCGTTTGTTCCTAAAAGTTCACCAGCATCTCCACCCGCATTTGCAGTATATAGAGAGAGCAAACGAAAGATGTATCTTCCAAAATTTTATGGATTGGAAAACTATGGAGATCCAGAAGCTAGTATTACCCCCGATGGTGTCGATATAAATATCCCATTTGAAGGAGGTTTAAGAGATTATCAAAAGCCGATTGTTAAGAAATGGTTAAAAGCTGCCAAAAATAAGGGAGGTGGATTGATTGAAGCGGATTGTGGAGCAGGTAAAACATGTATGGCGATTTGGTTAATAGCGCAATTAAAAAAAAAGACCCTGATTATTGTACATAAAGATTTCTTGTTGAGACAATGGAAAGAACGATTAGAACAGTTTATGCCCGCTGCTAAAATTGGACGAATACAAGGTCCTATAATTGACGTTGAAAATAAAGATGTTGTAATAGGTATGTTACAGTCATTATCTATGAAAGATTATGATCAAACCCTGTTCTTAGATTTCGGGTTTACGATTTTTGACGAAGTTCACCATATATCGGCAGAGGTTTTTAGTAGAGTATTATTCAAGGCTGTTACTAAATATATGCTTGGATTAAGTGCTACTATGAATAGACAAGATGGTTTAAGTAAGGTATTTAAAATGTTTATAGGGAATGTAGAAGCTTGCTGGAAACGCGGTCCTCAAGAAAATGTTAAGGTAAAAGCTATTAATTATATAAATGATGATCCTGATTTTAGTAGAAATTTGCGCAATTATAGAGGTCAACCAGATTATGTAAAAATGATAGGTAAAATATGTGAATATTCCCATAGGACCGAATTTATTTTATCCGTTGTAAAGGATATTTGGACTAAAAATAATAAACAGCAGATAATGATTATAGGACACCGGAAAACACAATTAACTTATATTCATGATGCTATTAAACATCGAGGATTTGCTACGGTTGGTTATTATATTGGGGGCATGAAGGAAAAGGATTTGAAAATTACTGAAGGTAAAAATATAGTTGTCGCTACATATAAAATGGCGGAGGAAGCGTTAGATATTAAAACACTGACTACTATTGTAATGTCAACACCTAAAAAAGATGTTCGTCAGGCTGTTGGAAGAATTTTACGAAAAACGGGTGAAAAGCTAGTAATTGATTTTATTGATCAACATGATATATTTAAGAGACACTGGGATAAAAGGCGTAGATGGTATAATACGCAAAAATTTACTATATCAATGACGGATGTCGAAGGGTATAAAGATGATAATTGGGAATTAGTACCGGCTCGTAAAAAATCTAAAAAAATGAAAGTTAATACCGAACCATATAGTTCATTATTAAACGGAAAATGTCTCTTATAACAATGACATAGTTTTACCGGCAGGAGCTGCCTGATCTAAGACTGGCGAAGGACTACCTTTTCCAGTAAAGTGATTATAATTATCTTGACAAAAATTACCAGCTGTATAGGTTGGTGGGCTGGCCAACTGTCCCTCCCACGAACCACCTTGTGCTCCTGCAGGTAACTCTAATGTTCTTGTTAATGGCGTATTACTACCATATTGCGCATATCCACCTTTTTGTGTTTTACGGCCTCCGCGACGTCCTCTCTTTTTACCTTTGCTTTTCTTTTTACGTTTTCTCTTTGAACAGCCGCTACCCCCGGCTTTATCCGAAAACATTGCTAATGAGTGCATTTTATCGGCACCCTTATGAATCCCTCCAGCAACACCATCATATGCCAATTTAAACGGACTTAATAGCGCATTAATGCTACCTCCTTTTCTTTTACGCGTCCCGCCCTTTTTCTTTTTCTTTCCTCCCGTTCCGCATCTTTGAGATTTTGAAGTTGAGGTGATGGGTGCGTGATAACCTGCTATATCTGCATTTCCTTTAAGAGTAGGTTTTAGATAACCGTAACCAGCCGAATTATATTGATTATATGCAGCAACCGATTTTCCTGCTCCTGATTGAATATCTGCCGGACCTTTGAAGTTACGTCCAGCTCCTAGTTTGAAATTGGGAATTAATCCGCAATTTTTATATCCAGTAACAGATGTTCCTGCTGATAAATGATAACCCTGACCCGTACCTGCTGGTACACCTGATGCAGCTTGCACGCTTGCATTTTTAGATGTCATGCCGTAACCTACACCACCACCAAATATCTTGTGCTTAGGCTTTCTCCCATACTTGTAGTGGGTGCTGCCGCCATGTAATGTACTTTTTTCTGCTACAGAGAGTCCCCTACTTCCATTACCGCCTCTAGTAGCGAATGCTCTAAGTCCTTCTCTAGGATCAAGAAAATTCGTAGTAGCCCCACCTCTATGTCTTCTTTTTCGCCTTTTATTTTTTGTTTTGCGTTTTCTTGTTTTACGTTTCTTTTTTCTTCGACGTTTTTTCTTTGAAGATCTGCGTCTCTTCTTTCCTCCACTTTGACCCACCAAACCGCGATACGTTTTTATACCACATCCATTTACACCAAATCCTTTTCCAGTACATCCTACAACCGGTCCTTCGTTTGATGATAAAAATCCTCCAGTATGTGCATTTGTTTTATTAACTAATGAAGCCATGTTATATATATATTAATATCTATTTTTTTTTTCGATTATCATAATATCCTGTTTACTACAAATATCTCCTTTTTCTAAAGGTTCAAGAGGCATCCAACTTTTGAACTTAGAATTGTAAACGCATAGTATTTTTATTTTTTTATTTGTATCTACAAATTTATCTAAACTAATGTCTTCAAACTCTTCTTCATCATCGCTTTCTTCGAGATAATCTAAATTATCATTTTCTTTAATTGTTCTAAATAATGAATTCATCCATACACTTGTTTTATAATTTGCGATAAACGCGGTTGAGTACTTTTCTAGTTCAGAGTTTAGTGTATTAAAATATAAAGAATAGATATCACACGCTATTTCCGCTTTAACCATAAACACTTTCTTGTAGATTGTATTAATTTTAATTCGCTCATTAAGAAAATTCATATGTTTCTTAAAATATCTATGTTGAATACAGTATAAATCATATGGTAAATCTTGAATTAATTTATCCATCGAATTACGCTTTTTGGTCATGATAGGAACTCCAAAAATAACATTACTTTTATTCAATACCGTCTGTTTTATATTTTGATTCATTAATTGTGAAATTATATTAAGTCGTTCAAGTTGATTGGAGCGTGATAAATCTAGTCCCTTATAATAAAAAATATCCTCTACAAAGAAAAATGGCTGTCTATTAGAGTATACCGTGGTACCATATACAAGTGTTCCTAATCCACTGCATAAATCATCTTTGAAACAGCAAGGTTTAATGGTAATCCCCTTAATTGAATTTTTTTTGTTATCAATTTCCAAAAAAACACACACTGAATACTTTTTAAAATTTCTAAACCAGGCAAAGTATTTTCCACCTTTTGGAATTGCTAAAAAAATATTAGCTGAAGAAACTTTCTTATGAATATTTTTAACATAAGAAAGTTTAATATTAGGAAAATCACCCATTATATAATTTAGATCATTTGATGTCAGTCTCATTATTATAATAAGTATCGCTGATTCTTTATATTGTTTATAAAGTTTGATATGCATTTGTAAAATTGTCACTAAAAGACATTGCCTCGGGTATACTAGGTTGAGATGTTTTTTGATCTACCTCTGTTGCCATTGGTGTACTTTTTGAAGATAATTCCTTCAAATAATTTTGCAATTCATTTTTCATGGAAGTATCTGATGGTTTTTTTATTTCCTCTTTAGATGTTATTTCATCTGATTCAAAAGTTTTATATATTTCTTCGTATCTTTTAGTTGGTTTATTGACTAAATCTCTTACTTTTGGTGTAGTCAAATTATTTTGCAAAAATCTATAAATAGAATGTATTAACACAATTACAACCAATGAAATTACGATTTGTTGAAAAATCCACAACAACATTATATACTAAATAGATTACTTAAGTTTATCTAAGAACGAACCAATGTCTTCTTTTAAAGAATGATTGTCATAAGATTCGGGACTCATGAAATAATAATCTACTGCTCCGTTCGATGATTCCTCTACAACAAATTTGAACTTTGAACCTTTTCTTGGAGAGAAACTATAGGTTTTTAATTGTATTATTTCATTAACAAAGGGTAGTTGATATCTTTTGTCAGTTTTACCCCATTTATTAGGCGTTATTATAAAATCAACGTTATTTATATATTTTTTTATTGACATATTCCCTTCTTCCATTAAATTAAATTTTGATACCATGAGTACATTTTTTACATATTTAAACATTCCATATTGCGTCAATAATATTTTATCAGATTCTTCAATACAACTATAATCATTTAATTTACGTTTCATATCTCTAAGATCAATACTTTCATTTGGATAATATCTCATCTATTATTATTATTATTTCAGAGAAACTATTTAAACCATTTCCGAAATGGATATACAAAATGACAAAGGTAGTATTGATAACCAAAGCAGGAACTGTAAAAACAGAAACAATTAAAAATGTAAATTTGCAAGAATTATATAAAAAATGTAAATTTAGAAAAGCAACTGATTTTGAAAAACGGCATACATGGAAATATGAAAATAAGTGGGTATCAGTTTATTCAAAAGATACTGGAAGAGCAAATAGTGAAAATAAATATGATCTTCCTCCACCTATTGATAAAGATTTATATTTTGGCAATCTTTTAATTATCATGCATAATAATGAAATACCAAAAGATGATGAAGTATGTGATATTAGCAAGGAAATATGGTTAAAGGTTTATGAAAAATTATTTGGAGGATTTGATGATTTATGCGAAGAAGAGGAAAGCGAAGAAGAGGTGATACCCGAACATTTTAAAACAAAAGAAGGGTATTCCAAAGAAGACGGATTCATCGTTGATGAAGAAGAAGAAGATGAAGATTTTGTTTGTCCGAGCGAAGAAGAAAGCTGTGAAGATACTGAGAGTGGAGATGAAGATGAGGATGATGATGATGCGAAATATGGAGGTGAAACTGACGAGGAAGAACTAAATGAGGATGATGATGATGATGAAGATGAATTGAGTGATGATGATCCAACATCAGAATTATCTGAAGAAGAATATTCATATTAATTTACAATTTAATTCATTAAATAAAAGATAACAAATAGGCCATTGGGTAAATAATACATGGACAATATACGAGTTTCTTTCATTAATTTGAGATTTATAAAATAATAAATTATTGAATAAAAAAGAAATGCTTCCAATATAACCGGCCATATATGTGGATTGTCTTGTACGGAAACTATAATAACCGATTAAAGCATTACATAGAATGTCATAATATCTAAGAGTTACATTTTTATCATTATAATGATAGCATATACCGTTCATAAATATTATCCATGCTCTATAACTTTTATACCGATATATTAAGTATAAATATGGCAATAAACCTAATATTGGTATTGGTTGCATTATAACCAATACTTAATTTATTTCTAAACGTTTGTTTGTAAATAAATTGATTTAGAAACAGATCACTTTAAAAACATAAGTAACCATGTCAACCATAAACAATCCAGATAAATTCAGAGAGAATATACGTAAGAGATTGAATAAGCTTATCCGAAAGAAAAAAATAACAGAAAATTTGGAGAAGGGTATATATAATTATGCAATTAAGATTGCAAAAGATAAAAAGGTAGTCCGAAAATGGGAAAATAAATACTTTACCATTCTTTATATCGATAAATTTAAGAGTATTTATAATAATTTGAATAAAAAGGGTACAGTCGGTAACGCCACATTATTAAAAAGATTAAAAAAACTCGAATTTCAACCACACGAATTAGCATTTATGCGACATCATCAAATGTATCCTGAAAAATGGCAACGTTTAGTAGATGCTAAAATCGAAAGAGACAACAATGCTGGCAAAATTGATGATACTATAGCAACGGACGAATTTCAATGCTGGAAATGCAAAAATAGAAAATGCACGTATTATACAATGCAAACAAGGTCGGCAGATGAACCAGAAACCACATTTGTTTGTTGTTTATCGTGTGCCAATCGATGGCGTTGTTAAATATATTGTTATTATTATTAAAAAATAATATATTTTTATTACAATGTTAAATTTTAAAAATGATTGTAATTGCTGTGGTATTGTGCGAAAACATCCAAAGCCTAGGTGGCATGGTTGTTTAAATTTTAAAAAACCTTCATGTCCAAGAATGAATACCCCTTCACATAATGTTCTAGCTCCTTCAAATGCACATCATTCCAAAGTAATGCGTAATGTTCAACAGCTTAAAGTAGCAACTCCCGGTGGAGGTAGATGGCGTAAAGTAAATTGGAAAAGGTTTAAATTACAACAAAGTACTGATCAATACCAAAACCGCGTAGTTACCAATTCTACAAATAATAAATATAAATTAGTTGTTAGAAATGGGAAGATACAAAATCAAGATACAGTAAATATAGATAATTTAAACATTAAATCCAATTGTAGAAAACAACCAAATGCCGATTTAACATGGGAAAAAATATCCCAATTAAATGAAAAGGAGGTTGATAATTTATATTATGGGGGGGAAGGACCTCCCATTGGATGTAAATATTATACTGTTCCTAGTGATCCACCGGTAACAACAACTATTGATACCGTTAATGGTCAATATTGTAATAAGTTGCAACAATGGGAAACTAGATAATATTTGATATATATATATATAATGTCTACATCAAATTGTAAATGGGATACAACTGTATGTATAGATATTTCTAATTGTTGTCCAAAGCCTATTGCTTGTAATAATGGCACTTGTGGTGACTGTTGTAAATGTTGTGATTTACAGTATATCAAAAATGGCGTGATTGAGTGTGAAAAACCAAATATTTATAATACACCCTACTATTTTCAAAATTTAACAAATCCTTATTATCCATCCAATAAAAATAATTGTTGTCATGGTCAGTTTAATTTTTATACAAATAAACAAGGACAACAAATATTTGTTACAAAGAATTCTAGAGGCGGCGGATTAGGTGATATTTCATATCCTAGGAATCAATCTGGGAGATGGAATCAATCAAATACTAATACAAAATTATTTCCTGTCATATCGGTTGGGAGAAGAAACCCTGTTTTAAAAGCCTGTTGGAAAAATGGAAGTTGTCCTCCTAGAACAACAAGTAAATATCAGAATATTCAATTTCCCTTAACTACTGTAAGGCAATCTGGGAGATTATTTAAAAATGCCCACCCTAATCAATCAAAAAGACAATTATTTTCTTATTTAGCTAGAAATAGAGCATATTTAAAACGATAATTTAAAAGTGAATCATTTCTAGATCCTGTACTTTCCAATATTCTCTACTACCATTAGGTAATGGCCTTGCTATTATAAATGGTACTTTCTTGGCGTTCATTTCAAGCTTTGCAATAGTAAAACCATCAATAACACCGCGCGCTACTTTAATAAATGGATCAGCGCCATTATTGATTTGTTTAGCTCGAATGCCTACAATTCTAGCATATTCATATTTGCTAATAAATGGGTATGTACGATGTAAATCATCTACAATAACACCTTTATCATTTCTAACAATATTACACAATGCTAAAATTTCATTATAATTATTTTGTATAATTTCAGGATGACTTTCAATGAGTTTATCATTATCTATATCTCTTTCTAGTTTTTTAAGATTATCTTCGTCATCAGAATCTTCATTTTCTTCATCAGTTTTATCTTCTTCATCTTCGTATAAAGCGGGATTAATACCGGATGGAAGCGGTGTTTGTTCCATGACCTGATTATCCGTTAAATTATCTTCAGCATCACCCACATCAACAACAGCATCCACATCAACAACAGCATCTGCATCATCAACACCATCATCAACAGTATCTTCAGTAGGAGTAGAAGACCTTTCGTAGGTTAAATCATCATCACTATCGTCGTCAATCAAACCTACATTTTCAGGGTATGTATACTGCTGTGCTAGCTCTTCATCGCCTGGCATAATAATTTCTTCATTATCTGGAAATTCGGGTTCATCGGGTTGAGACATCTAATATAGTGTAATATGATATTATTTTTATTACAATATATTAATCAATTTATTTATCATCCGCACTTTTCCATACAGTATTGCATTCTGTACACAGATATACAAATTTCATATTGGTATCATCATATCTAAGGTATAGAATATCTGCTTTATCTGAAGAGCTATCGTCATCTTTTTTTTCTTCATTTGACGTACAAGCAGAATTAGGACATTTAATATTATTTATATGAGGTAAAGTAGGATCAAGTTTGGTATATTTATTGATAATATGTTCGTAGGAACTAACAGATGCTTTAAGTTGTGTTTGAGAAACGCAGACGTTTTCCAATGATGCAATTAGTTCATCGTCTTCGTGTCCACATTTTCTGCAATAGTATATTAGTTGATCTTTATTTTCTCCTGTTAATCGAATGTAATACATGTTTTGACATACTGTACAAAAGTGCATGGTTCTTATGAGTTAAATATATATTTTATATTTATTTCAATTTTTGTTTAATTAATGTAATGCTTGAATTTCTTCTTCAAATTTGATCTTTAAATCCGCATAATCATACTTTGCAGACATATTATATACTGATATTCTATCTTCTAGATTCTTCATTTCTTCATTGTCCGCTAGTTCAGTTAATCTCTCCATAATTTTATTTTTATTCTCCAAGAAATACTTTTTAAGAATAGGATGGTATGCTGAAAATTTTGTTTGTAGCGATCCCTTATTCAACATTCCTAGGATCGCAACCGAATAATTTTTATATTCTACCATTCTCTTGTATGGTAAACAACATCGATGAGTAGGTGAAAATCCAGGCTCATTAGTTAGTGGATTCTCATTTAGTAATGTAACTAAAGTAAGAAGAATACTTCTTATAGTTTGACAGGATGTCCATTGATCCCCTTTCCATGTATTTAAAATAGAAACGCAAACTTTTCCGCTGCGATATAGATTAGGATTAAATCTAGTAACGCCATCATTTGTGCAATATGTTAGAGCCGGTGGCTTGAACGGGTACTCTTTTGGAAATTTAAACTTAAAAAAATAAAATCCGTGCGCATATGGCGTATCTGAAGGGCCAATAATCATAGCCGTACCTTTGAACATATTACCCTCATCATGAATATAGTGAATTCCCTGTTCACACAATGGATTTCGCATAATATCTGCTACATCAAGAAGAAGACGTTTTGTACTATTTTTTGAGATAACCTTGTTTTTGTTTTTCATTTTAAATTATATGTTTAGAAATATTTAAATGTTTATACTAAAATATTAAATATGATCAACTGATTTATGTAGTAATATATTATTAAAAACTCCCCCCAAATACTAATTATGAACGTTAAAAATAAATTGATATAAAAAAATGTCCGGGTATATATACCAAAAACAATGAGTAATTTTCCGATAACATTAAATGGATTTCTTGCATTACATAAACATAAGGATGGTAAGGAAATTACCCACACAAAAATAGGCAATGCATCCATGGGAATATATGGTGGAAAATTTAGTATTCCTGATGAGGCGATGGATGATTTTTGGAAATTGTATCACAAAAATGTATTTGTAGATGGAAATCCAAGTTATTTAACTGAATCGCAAAGGAAAAATGCAGGGCCCATGCTAATAGATATAGATGAACGGTATAATAATGATATAGATGAGAGACAACATACTGATGAGCATATAATTGATTTAGTTGAATTATTTATTGAAAAAATTAGAACTTTTATGGAGTGGAATCATGATACTTATGAAGAAGCGCCGCGTGTCTTTATATTTGAAAAAGATAATGCGAATACAACAAATGATGAATATACAAAAGATGGCATTCATATTGTTATTGATATATGTGTCCCATATGCTATTCAAATGGCAATTAGAGACAAAGTATTAAAAGATATTGATAATATCTTTGAAGATCTTCCATTGATTAATGATTATGATTCTTTGGTGGATAGTAAGATTCCTAGTGGAATCAATAAATGGCAAGTATTTGGTTCAAAAAAGCCAGGAAATGAGGCATACAAAATTAGAAAAATATATGCAATTAATATTGATGAGGATGATGATTTAGAATTTGAAGATTTTCCGATAAATATGAAAAATGGCGCATTAAAAGTATTGAAAGATGTCAGCGCTAGAAATTTAGATTTAAAACAGGCAGTTTTGACAGATTCAGCTAAAGAATTGGTTAAAAAATGGAAAGTTATTAAAGGGAAACGAAAGGCAAAAATCAAGATGAATTCTGGTGGGGGAAACAATAATCAGCTATTTTCAATGGGAATATTTGAAACCATCGATAGTGAGCAAAAATGTAATGCTGTCGTGGATCAAATTTTACAAATGGCTAAAACTAACGATGAATATGATATAATTATGGCACATGATATGGTTAATATGCTTAATGAAAACTATTACGAACCTTACGATAAATGGATGGAGGTAGGTTGGGCACTTAAAACTGTTTCTCCATTATTATATCCTATTTGGCTTAAATTTTCGGCAAAAAGTGACAAATTTAATTGGGTAGATAATGATTGTTATAAGATGTGGCACGAGCACGGTGGAAATGGTGCATTAACCCTTGGTAGCTTAAGATATTGGGCTAGAGAATGTTGTCCTGATGATTATGATAAAATCAAAAACGAATGCGTTGATTATCATTTAAACAAGACTGTTGAATGTGAAGAGCCTAATGAGTATGATGTGGCCAGATTGGTATATGTGATGTTTGAAGGTAAATATAAATGTACAAATATCAAAAATAAGATTTGGTATGAGTATAAAGGAGGTAAGTGGAAAGAGATCGATTGTGGAACTACTTTGAGACAAGCTTTATCAACTAGAATCAATAAATTATATGCAAAGAAAATACATGCATATGTCCATCTTATTAATACGGCAGATGATGCGGGTGGCGAGAAAGTTAAAGAGCTCAGACTGAAAAATACGGCTTTATCTAAAATGGCATTAAAACTAAAGAAAACTTCATGGAAACAAAATATTATGAGAGAGTGCTGTGAATGCTTCTTTGATGGTAATTTCATTAATCTTTTGGATAAAAACACGGATCTTCTAAGTTTTAAGAATGGAGTATTGGATATGGGGAAAAAAGAATTTCGTGAAAGTAGATCTGATGATTATTTATCGTTGTGTACAAATACAAATTATATTGAATATAATCCAGAGGATGACGAGCATGTTGAGATCAGGAGTGAAATTACTGAATTTATGGAACAATTGTTTCCAGATCCTAGTTTGAATAGATATATGTGGGAACATTTGGCGAGTGTATTGATTGGAGATAATCGAAATCAGACCTTTCATATTTATACTGGATGCGGTAGAAATGGTAAATCAAAATTGGTAGAACTGATGGGATTAGTCTTAGGAGAGTATAAGGGATCTGTTCCGCTGGCTTTAATTACACAGAAAAGAGGTAGTATTGGAGGTGTTTCACCTGAAGTTGCTCAATTAAAAGGACTTCGATACGCAGTAATGCAGGAGCCTTCGAAAAACACAAAGATGAATGAGGGTATTATGAAAGAGCTTACAGGTGGTGATCCTATTCAAGGTCGAGCACTATTTAAAGACACTGTTACTTTTATTCCACAGTTTACATTAGCGGTGTGTACGAATCATTTGTTTGATATTCAAAGTGCCGATGATGGTACTTGGCGTAGAATCAGAGTTTGTAATTTTGCATCTAAGTTTGTGGACAACCCTTCAGATAAACTTGAAGATTTGGAATTTAAGGTTGATAGAAATATTGATAAAAAATTTAAAAGATGGATTCCTATCTTCACAAGCATGTTGGTTGAAATTCTGTTTAAGACGGATGGTCTCGTTACTGACTGTGATGCAGTACTTGCTCCTACTCAAAAATATAAAGCGCAACAGGATTATTTTACAGGATTCTTAAAAGAGCGTATTGTGAAATTAGATGGATCAAAGATTAAGAAACGTGATGTTCTTAATGAGTTTCAGGAATGGTTTAGTGAATTGTATGGTGGTAAAGTACCAACTGGTAAAGAATTATATGAGTTCCTTGAGAAAGAACTTGGTAAGCCAACTCGACTTGGTTGGAAGGGATATAAGTTATATCATGCTCACGATCTAGTAGATGATATGGATATACAACCCAATGGTCTCTAAATAATATGAATTGTTTAAAAAATTCAAATTATTTTTATCTTCGTCTTCTAGTACGTTTTTTCCTTTTACGAGTTGATCTTTTCTTTTTACGTTTATGTTTTGTTTTACGTTTTCTTCGCCTTCTTCTGCGTTTAGTTTTCCTCCCTCCTTTTTGGACTATCCCTTTTCCAAGATTACTCAAGAACTCTCCCGCTCTCTCTCGCATGCTATTTACCGCCTGCTTTAAAGTTGTTGACGCTTGATCACGAGTTGTTTCAAGCTTTGCAATACCATCTTTCGCAGTATTTTGCGCAGCGTTTAAAGTAGAAGTAGCAGCAGCAGCAGCAGATTTAGCAGCATCGCCGGCAGCTGCTATAGCCTTTTCTAAATGTTGTTGTGGAATTGATGTCATAGACTCTGAAGCGGGTTGTACCGTGGGTTGAGGATTTTTTGATAGTGTTGTCACAGGCGATGTTGTAGGTAATACAGCTGGTACAGCTGGCACAGTCGATACAGCTGGTACAGTCGATACAGCTGGTACAGGTGGCAATTTAGACGCCATTTGTTGTGTTCCTTCATCTGCTTGAACTTTTGCGGTATTGATGATTGTCTTGAGATTTTCCATAGTATCTCTAGGAGTGACTGATAGTGTTTCTTTTGTAAGGTCGCTTGGTTGTGGTGATGTAGATTTTAATGCAATTTCATTTTCAAGTATATTTGTATTTCCTATTGCAGTATTTTTAATAGCATTTAATGATTTACGTAATAAATCATCCATCATTTTTTTATCAGTGATGCGGTGACCATAACATTTAATTTCTTTACCATCATTCATGCCTACATTATATTGATGTTCTGTCCAAAAATTTTTAGGTAATATTCGATTATCACTCATTTTAATATATAATTAGATTAGAAAGAAATCTAGATATATATCTATGCTTTTACCCTTTTGTATAATTCTAAAGCTGCTAAACCTCCGGCCACTTGTGCAATGATATATGGGAGTAGGTCTTCAGATGGCAATTTACCCGCAGCAACCATCATAACAGAAACTGCTGGGTTAAAGTTTCCTCCTGAGAATTTACCCAATACCATAATTGCCACTGCTAAAGCCAATCCAATTGGAATAGCTGACCCGGTTGCCATAATAACATACAGGAAAAAGAAAGTGCCTAAAAATTCTGCTACAAATTTGTTCATTATATATTATTTAATAGATAATTTATAATAAGTATTATAGTAATTAAAACTTCAATAATCCAAGACCAGTTATTTTTTGATCGCACGCGTATTTGCATGAAGCAGTATTAAATAACTGTCTCGAACCACCGTACAACCGTCTCCATTTTGTAACATCTGAACCCGATCCTCCATTGGCGGAATAGATATTATTACATTTGCCTCCATATCTTGGTTTCTTAGCTAATCCGAATACTGGCCCATATGCATAAACTTCATTACACTCTTCTCCTTTGAATTTTTGCCCATCTGGCATGCAATTTTTGATTTGCTTAATAACTGCAACGCGTCGTCTAATATTATTTTCCCTTGCTACCTGACTA
>Ga0115008_10001031_pt1 | contig 22032 bp, 28 predicted proteins | sample FraStrMetagenome_FD_87164 | JGI IMG/M metagenome (GOLD analysis project Ga0115008, IMG submission 87164) | Marine eukaryotic phytoplankton communities from Arctic Ocean - Fram Strait ARC3M Metagenome | ecosystem: Environmental > Aquatic > Marine > Oceanic | place: Fram Strait | collected...
AGGAAATAATCAAATAAATATTAATTCTTTTTTACAAGATCCATTAAATTTTGATACTAGTAATATATTTGTATCAAATGTAGTACCTTCAATAACTAATAAACAACTAATTGATCCTACCAATAAATTGGTATCTGTGCCTTATGAGAGTACTTTACCTTTAACTAATAACAGTTTAACAGAAGTGAAAGGTAAATTCGAATTAAAAAATGGAACATATATTTTCAATATAAATGAGCAAAAAGTATTAATGAATGGCTGGGGAGATTTTAAATTCTAATTTATCTTTGACTATGTATAGGATCATTATAATGAAGATTCATGACTTGTTTTTCTTTAAAAAGGTCTATTTTTTTCATAACAAAATTGATATTACTTAAATTGTAATTTTTGTTATGAAAACCTACAAAATTAAATTTGCTTTTAATATCAATATGGGGAAATAGTGTTTCCATTATAAGTATTTAAATTCTATAAAATCTATAAAATAAAATCAATTTTTTGTTTATTTATAAATTATGTGCAAATTATATGACTTTATTTTGTTCTCTAGGATTTCATTGTCAAGCTTCTAAGATTCTAATTAGAAATAATCTAAAAAAAGAATCATATCCATTTGATTGGATATTTTCTAATATTACTATAATAAAAGATTGTATTGAAAATAATTTCAATAAATTACTAGAGAAGAAATATTATATAGATTATTCCAATAAATCTTATAATAATAATTGTGGACATTCAAAATATAAATCAAATTTATTTCCTCATAGAGATATGCGCATAAAACATAATTATGAGTATCTTATTAGATGCATAAATAGATTTCATTTATTATGCCAATCTAAGAAAGAAAAAATTTTCTTAGTCACTATAATACATACAAATCTAATTAGTAAAATTTTCGATAATTTAAAAAATTTAAGAGATATTTTAAATAAAAAAACTAATAATTTTAAAATAGTTTGTTTGGTTTTTCTATACAATAAAAATGATAATGATCATTATATAGAAATAAATGATAATATTCATATTATTTATATAAATTCTACAAGTAAATCAAATGGATTACAATTTGAAGATGAAAAGGATAATGAATATGTTGATAATATATTAAAAACCAATTATATTAAAAACAATAATAAATTTAAATCATGCTAAATGAAGTTCTGAATGTTCATATGGATTATAATTTTTCATTTTTTGTTCTATCATTTGATTATATTCATTATTTGTTATATTATGAATATGAATATATTTTATCTTATATATTTTATTCCATTTTAATAAAGCTATATATACTAACAAAGATGCAATGAATGTATACATATAAGATAATTATGTTTATTTATCTTTAACTACTTCCTTATTTATCTTGTGATGGTTCTATATTTATTTTTACATGCTCTATTTTTTTAAGTAAAAATAATCGTTTATATATTTTTTTACCTTCTTTTGTATAACCATTACTTTTTCTAATTGGCTCCATTTTAAAATAATATATTTTTAATATTTGTCTAACTAAATTTAACAATGGCCATTTTTGTTTTTTATTGGCATCTTTTTGGAGACTAGTTAAACAAGAAGAACTTAAATATTTTTTTAATTCTGGTATTTTTAATTTTACAGACTCATATTTTGTATCATTTAATAATATGTCTCTTTCAATAACTAAACCATTTATGTCTTCTAATTCTTCAAAAGGTAAACCAGCTATTTTAAATATATTTTTTATATCGTTATTCATATATAAAAAAAAATATATTTAATTTTAAATCAAAATAATTTTAAATATTAAATTGAGGAATTTTATAAATACCATTATCAATAGTATACTTTGCTATAACCTTTGGGTTTGTTTTATTGTTATGAATATCTACTGTATCATATACATTTTCAGTATCATCTATATAATAAATAATACCGCTAAAGTCATGGGCTGTTACTACTACTGTTTTATCTACACTTTCCGAATTTTCATTAATTATATCACTGGCGCTAACAATACCATATGGAATTCCTTTTACATGTGTTCCACAATAATCTGAATCATTTTTTTTTCTTCTAGTACACTGTTGACTCGCCGCCTTTAAAGCGCAACACCTTTCGTGCAATGGAACAATATTTTTAATTCTTTTTCTTTTTTGAAAATCATTTTGTGTTAAACATAGTGAAGGATAATCATACAATGTTTGAATAACATTGGCAAATTTTTCTTTTTCGATTAAATTTTCCTCACATAATTTCAACAATGAATCTTTAATATGAAGTTTATATGTAGATGTGTATTCAGATATTTTTTTATTAATTCTTTTCTCCATTTTATTATTAATATTACATATAATTTTATTTCTAGTTCAATTTTTTATATTAAACAAAAAACAATTTAAATAATATCAATTATAAAATATTCCTCCTCTGATATTAGGTAATATTCCGCCAAATATACCTAATGCAATAAAAAATAAAATATAAGAAATATAACTTGCAGGTGATATACCATAAAAATCAAAAATTGCTGTAATTGCTTTTATTAAAATGTAAATAACCAATACAATAAATCCTATATTCATCGCCATTTTGTTATAATCAGCCATTCTATATTATATAATTTCATATTTTTTTTTTGAATTATACATTGATCCTATTTCAGATTTATCTAAATAATGATATGATAAGCTATCTATTTGATCATTACTTTTAATTGTATATCTATAACCAATATGAGTATGTTGGTCTATTATTACATCTCCTATAAATACTGAATCATATTCATATGCCCATAATCCTTTATTATCACTAATTTTTTTATATTTATCTAAAATATTACTACTATTATCCTGAGTATTTGTATTTATAAATACTTTTGTATTGCCTACAAACACAGCATATCTAACGATTCCTCCTTCAATATATCTACCATAATTATTATCAGTATGTGGATTATTCTCTTTAAAGTCGATTGTCCATAAACCATATCTACATGCTGAATCATATGAGTAATAATAATAATATTGACCATGTAGCAATTTCGATGAAATTGCTTGACGAGAACCAAATGAAAACAAATATTTTAACTCATTTTTATAGCTACCTTTATATAGCGATAACGGTACTTCATGTGATACATTGTTATTATCATATAATAATGTTAAAAATGGATTATTAATAAAACAACTTATAACAGATTGTTCTATGTCAAAATGAAGTAATTTTTTTAAATAACAAATTTCATATATTAATGCGAACCACCATTTATCTGTTTTTTCTATTAATGAGGGAATATAAGAATCGTTCTCGAGCTCGTAAAAACTATATATATGGTTGTCTTGTTTTAAAAATCCTTTAAATTTATATGAGGAATCTAATATAGATGAAACCTTTTCATTACATATATTTAATAATTCTCCACTGTCGTATTTAAAATAAGGAAAATTCATTTTTTCGTTATCGTTGTAAAGTAAATAAAGAAGATAGGGATTTATTGTTTTTTTCTTTTGTATAGTATAAATACAAATAAATACAGTATTTTCTTTTTCTACATCAATTGTCTGTTTTAAACTATCTAAATGATAATTTATTTCATTTACATTAGATGTTTCTTGTATTTTCTTTTTTAATTTTGGAGGTTCAATTATAATTGAATTTTGATTATTAATTGAATCTTTATTTACTATAAATTTTTTTTTATTTGTTAAAGTTTTATTTAATAATTGCTGACGATAATTACTTTTTGGATTCATTTATAAATTATCTATATAATTAATTTATATATTTTATGCATAAAATCTATTATATTATTTTTTTTTATCTATCTTTCTACGAATACTTTCTCTAACCTTTTCTTCTCTATTTTCTAATATAAACTCTGTTACCTTTTCAACATCTTTGGGATCCTCTAGACATTTTACTAATGTAGACATTAAATATTTTTTATTAATTGTTTGTTTAGTTTTACTTTTAGTATAAACTAGTTTACCATCGTTCAAGTCAAAACATTCTATTTCATTTGATTTCATTACTTCCATTAAACCCTTGGTAAGATCCTTTTGTTTTTCTTTTCGTGTTTTTATCTCTTTTTGTAATGATTTTATTTCTTCATCAACTCCAATCCATTCTTTTATATGTTGTACTAATTGATCTTTGGTTTCCATAAATACTTAATAATAGTATATTATATTTATATAATATTATTAAATCTTTTATTTATTATTAATATTCCAATGTCTTTTACATAAACTTGATTCGTGTATTTTACAACCACATTGCTTACCTTTATTATTACCTGATTTTAATACAGCTGTACACAATTCAGTATTATGTTCTTCTACAGGTGGCTTGGTTTTATTATGTGAACAACAGTAATCATGTAAACTATTTTTATTACATAATTTTCCTTTACTTTTACCTGATTTAAATATATATTTACATTTATTTGGATAAAAACTATACTTAGAGGGAGAATTAACATATCTAATTTTCAAAACACCTTCAACATCAGGATTAAATGGTAATAAATTATTTATTATTAATCTACAATAAGGACATTTTATTTGATATGTTTTCAATTTAGTTATTTCTAAACTATTAAATTTAGTTTTTTGCTTACATATTTCTGTATATAAAGGTAAATAATTGAATGTATGATTACAAGGTAATTTAATACTATTTTTATTTAGTTGTTCATTACTAATTAAACATACATCATTCAAATCTTTATTTGAAGACATATTTAATTCTTGATAAAAATCAATATCATCTTCTATGATATAATTCGTCATTAATATAATTATATCATAAAAACTCTTTATATATATATAATTAAAATGAAAAGGGATAATAATAATATGGAATGGGGTTATTACACATGGTTATTATTTCATACTTTAGCAGAAAAAATTAAAGAAGAAGAATTTAATAATGAAAAGGAAAATTTGATTAATTTTATTAAAAATATATGTAGTGTATTACCATGTCCAGAATGCTCAGGTCATGCTATGCATATGTTAAAATATTATAATTATAAATACATTACTGATAAAGAAAGTTTCAAAAAATTCATATTTGAATTTCATAATATCGTAAATAAAAGAAAACAGTATAAATATGAAGATTATTCAATTTTAAAAAAATATGAAAAGGCCATACTTTATAAGATTTTATATGCTTGGGATTATTATTTTTCAATTAAAGGTATGAATTCTAAAATGTTAACAGAAAATATGAATAGAAATCGAGTTAAAAAAAATTTCATTAAATATATGAATAATAACAAACATAAATTTAATTAATAAGTTATAGCGTTTCTACTAGTTCTCCATTTTTAAAAACCGAACATTTAAATGTTTGTTTTTTTGGTACAGAACATACAGTACTATTACTTAATGTTTCATTAAAATATAATAATGACTCATTGCCTGTTGACTTAAATAACGCAAACCATAAATACCCTAACATGTAGCCCAATAATGATCCTAGTATAACTCCGGCAATAGGTGTACAGTAATTAGTTACTTTAGTTATTCCATCTATAACTAATATAACAGCTAAAAATGCTACTATACCGTAATTCATTTGTTCGTTTTCTCTCATAGGTGCTATTAAATAAGCGGCGGTAAAAGCTATAATCATACTGTTAACGGATGGACTGTTATAAGTACTAGCAAATGGTAAATTAAATATTTCACATACGGCATTTCTTTCTGGAAATGGTTTACTTTTAATCATATTAGAAAGTAAAACATTAATACATATAGCAAGTAGTAATCCAGCTAAATATATAATTCCTTTTATGTCTTGATTAAATATAGAAGCTGCTGCTAAAAACCATGTTAATATTATAGGAGAAACAGCCGCTATAAATTTAAATATATTGGTTGGATTAAATTCCGCTCCTTCTGCTGCTACTGGATATGTTTGTGGACTAGATGAAGACATAATATATATATGTTAACATAATAAATATATATATTATCTTACTTTTCAAATATCATATCAAATACTTGATGAATATTATCTACAGGGAAAAATTGTATATCTTTAATTAAAGGTTTATCTTGATATTTTTCCATAAATTTATCAAAATCTATTTGATTTTCTTCAGGATATATAAAATTCTTAACCCCGGCAGCAATTCCACCTATTATCTTTAAGTCTAAACCACCTATTTGTGTTACTTTACCTTGTAAATTAATTTCACCTGTAATCGCAAAATCCTTTTTGATTTTTTTATTATTCAAAATACTATAAATACATGTAGTAATTGCTGTTCCTGCTGAAGGACCATCTTTTGGTACAGCGCCTTCTGGACAATGAATATGGATACCTTGATTTTTTGTTTTTTCAAATTTTTCCATTAATTCTGTTTTTACAGTATCGGTGGTTAAATTCCAAGCTAATGTTTTAGCTACATTCATACTTTCTTTCATAACATCGCCCTGTTGTCCTGTTAATTTTAAGTCTAATAAAGCAGTAGAAATGAAAAAGAATGTTTCAATTGAAATAATACCACCTTTACCCATTCCATTAGCATATAATCCGTTAATAATACCAGGTGTAGATTCACTATGTATTTTTTGATGTTTAATGGGGTGTCTTTCTTTTAAAAATTTAGATATAATTTCATCTTTAGTAACTTCATATGGAATTTCAAAATCACCACTGCTATTTTGAAGTATTTGAAGATTAATTTCACCTACTATTTCAAAAATTAATTCTTTTAACTTTCTAACACCAGGTTCATAAGTATAATGCTCTATAATAAATTCTATTACTTCATCCGTAAAAGTAATATTATCAACTAATCCCATTTTTTCTGTTACTTCAGGTATTATATGTTTTTTAACGACAACTAATTTATCTTCTAATGTTAAATGATTAAATTTTACTCTATGAATTCTATCTAATAAGATTCTATCTATTAATTCGGGATCATTATAGGAAAAAATAAATAATACTTTTGATAAATCTAAATCTACTCCACTAAAATATTTATCTTGAAATTCTGAATTTTGTGACGGATCAGTTAAATGAGTTAATATTCCAATTATTTCACGACCGTGCTCTGTTTTACTTACTTTATCCAACTCATCAATAAATATAATCGGATTCATACATTTTTTTTCCATTAAAATATCTACTATTCTACCCCATGTAGAACCAACATAAGTATAATTATGACCTTCTAATGTACTTCCGTTAGATGAACCACCAATTGCTATTAATGAAAATGGTCTTGGTTTACCTTCTTCATCTTTTAAACAATTTGAAATACCTTGGTTTGCTAATGATGTTTTTCCTACACCTGGAGGACCTTCAAAGCCAAAACAATATCCGGTATTATTACCATTAATCCATTGACCGATTATTCTTTCTATTTGTCTTTTTGCTTGCTTATGACCATGTACTGATTCGTCTAATACATTAGACACATTTTGTATATAATCATGAACATCTTTTGTTTTATTAATAATAGAATCAATTTCGCCATTCATTTTTTCATATTTAATAAATTTATTAATATTTAAATAAGTCAATTTATTTTCAATTAAATTTAATATACCATTTTTAAAACAAAATTTATGAAAATCAACAATAGAATCAATCATAAAGGATGTTTTTTTACCTGAGTGCAATAATTTATCATCGTACGCTATTTTTTTATCCTTGATTATACTATTTATCTCATTTATTATATCAACTATTTCCTTTCTTTTTAGTTCTTTTAATGAATCAATTAAATCGTCAAAATTAATTTCATCATTTTTAATTTTATTTTTAACTAGTTGTATATATTTTGTCATTTCCAAATTAGTATATTTTTCTTTTAATTGAAATAAATTTGTTGTTTTTATGTTATCTTCTAATAGTTTTATTATTTGAGTAAATTCTATATTAGAATCATCTAATACTGATAATATAGGCTCATTTCTATATATTCCAAAAGGTATTTTTAATAGACCTTCTAAATATTGTCTGGCTTTTGTCCCTGAATCCTCAGATTTATTTTTTACTTCTTTTAATTTTACCATTGCCTTTTCTTTAATTGAATCCTTACATTTTAATAAACATATTTGCTGTTCAAGGGGAATTTTATTATTATCAAATTCTGATAAATCATTTGTATACTTTATTGTTAATTTCATTGCCTCTTTAAAATGTGTTTTAATTGACCAAGGTAATGTATCTAATAATATTGATTGTTCACTAGTATCAATATTTGAGTTATTATCATTTGATAATAAATCATAAAGTAAGTAAGCCAAATATTGAAATTCTTGATTATTATTTTTTAATAATAATTGAATTAGAACAGTTCGTTGATAATATAATTCACCATTGATAAACTCTTTTACTATTTGAGAAATAGGTTTTTGCTTAAATAATTCCAACTGATTAATTATACCTACATATTTATTATACAATTCATCATTAGAATATACTAATAATTCTTTCATGGTTAATGAATTTAAGAAGTTGGTAAATGTATTATCCTCTTCTACAAAATCTTGAGAATCAGGTTTATTTTCTATTAAATTATTACATTTATCTATAGTAAAAGAATAATTTATACAATTTTGTGGTATGTCATCTACTATTCCACATATTATTAATGTTTTTTTCAAAACTTCGTGTTGTATAGCTATTTTTATGCCATAAACTTTTGTTAAAAAAGATTGACTAGTTCTTGATAAATCAAAACAATCAAAGTTTTCTGATAATTCAACAATAGAATGGTCCTCTACTATTTTATTTTTACTTAGTTTTTTCTTTGTTTTTGTATCTTTTGTTTTTGTATCTTTCCATACCATCACCTTGTATCCTATAGGATGAACATGATTTTTAATTACCTCAAATTTTTCTCTATTGTTATCATTAACTATTGTATTAATAAAATCTGATCCAAAACATATTGTAATCAGATCTTCTAAATCCATTGTTCCAAAATTTTTTAATATACTAGACAATTCATTATTTATTTCTTGTAGCTTTGAAATAAAATCATTTTGTAATGTATTATCATATGTTGATGATATTGTATTCTTTATTTCACTCAATTCTAATGATATTTTTTCTAAAGATTGTAAACATATATTAATTTCATTCACGCCTAGTATTTCTAAACCCTTATATTTTTGTATTCCAATAATTGTTTTTTTTATTATTTCTTGAAAAGAAGTAATTTTTGAAAGAATAAAAGAATTAACATCGTTGTTACTTTTATTATCTACTTCTTTTGTTTTTTTTTTTGATGATGTAACGGTATCCTTTTCGATCGCTTCTTTTTTTATACTTGTTTTTGATTTTTTCATCAAATCTATGTATATATATGCTTAAATATATTATTTAAATTATAATTTAAATAATATATATAGATTTTACTTAAAAAACCTTGTTTTTATAACGATTTGTTAATATTATCATAAACATTATATAGATTACTAAAATATCAATTAATAAAACCTATATAAGTAAAAAACAATATTATATTTAATAATGGGTATTCCAGCATATTTTTCATATTTAATTAAAAATTATAATTCTATTATAGATAATTTAAATAAATTAGACAAGCAAATATATCATTTTTATTTAGATAGTAACTCCATCATTTATGATGCTTTATATTCTGTTGAATTTAATAATGACAATTATGAAGATCAAGTAATTAAATATACTTGTGAAAAAATAGATTATTATATTCAACAAATAAAGCCAACAAAAAGTATATTTATAGCATTTGACGGAGTTGCTCCTGTTGCAAAATTAGAACAACAACGAACGCGAAGATATAAATCTCAGTTTACAGAACAAGTTAATAAAGAAATATTACCCGAATATAAAAAAACATTTGATCGTTGTGCGATTACACCTGGGACCAATTTTATGACTAAATTATGTAAACAAATTAAAAATCATTTTTCAAAACCAACCAAATATAATGTAGCTGACATTTTTATTTCGTGTAGCGATGAACCAGGCGAAGGTGAACATAAAATATATCAACATATCAGAAATAACTCTAATGATGAAACATCAATTGTATATGGTTTAGATGCTGATTTAATTATGCTTACATTAAATCATTTAAAGTACAATAAAAATTTATATTTGTTTAGAGAAACTCCTGAATTTATTAAATCTATTGATAAATCACTTAATCCAAATGAACTATATTTATTAAATATTCCGAAACTCAAATATATTATATCCGAACACTTCTATGATAACTCTAATAATGATACATGTAGTAATTATATTTTTTTATGTTTCTTCTTAGGAAATGATTTTTTACCTCATTTTCCTGCATTAAACATTAGAACTAACGGTATTAAAAATTTAAATGATGCCTACCTTAATGTTGTAACTAATAATAATTTAATAGAAAATGATTCTTTAAATTGGGGTGAAATAAAAAATTTAATAAAAGATTTATCAAATAATGAAGAAGATTTTATAATAGAGGAATACGCAATTAGAAGCAAATTCAAAAAACGACATTTTAACCCGGATAACCCTAAATATTTAGAAGAAAGATTTAATAATTTACCTATCTTAGACATGAAAGTTGAAGAATATATAGATCCATATAAACCGGATTGGCAACATCGTTATTATGATAAACTATTTAATATTGAGTATGATAAAAATCTCATTAAAAATATCTGTATTAACTATTTAGAAGGTCTAGAATGGACATTTAAATATTATAATACGGGATGTCCTGATTGGACTTGGTATTATAAATACCATTACCCTCCATTATTAGAGGATTTAGTTAAATATATTCCAACATTTAGCACAACATTAATTGAAGATAAAAATACATATCCTATTCATGAATATACACAGTTATCTTATGTACTACCAAAAAATAGTTTAAATTTACTTCCAACTAAAATTCAACAATTTTTAATTAAAAATTATCCTGACCTACATAATGAGAATTGTAAAATATTATGGCATTTTTGTAGATATTTTTGGGAAAGTCATATAGATTTACCACATATTGATATTATTAAATTAAATACATTAATTAAATCACAATTATAATTTTTTTATGTGAACATATTATACTATGCCGTTGCGTGTTTACACTCGTGTAAAAGATTGCGATTTTTCTAAAAAAGATATTACCTATAATAATGGAAGTGTTAAAATTCATTATAAACAATATAAAAAGAAATATGATTTTACAATTAATAAAATATGGAATACTTCTTATAATAATAGCAAAATATTTCATGATTTATATTCAAAATCATCGCATTATTTTGTAAGTTATTGGGTTGCTTTTGGATATACTGGTTCTGGTAAAACATATACTACTACAAATATTATAAAAGAATTATTAAACCATCTATTATTATCTACAAAATCAGAAGTATCTATTAGTGCTATTCAAATTTACGAGGATGATATTTTAGATTTAATAAATAATAATAATAAATGCAAATATTTTAAAACAGATAAACTTATTATTAAAGATAATATACGAAAATCAGTACATAATGCTGATGAAATAATTAAGACTATATTAGATAATAGAACAGTCGCGTCTACCAAGATGAATGTAGATTCATCAAGATCACATGCCATTATAACTATTTATCATGAAAAGAAAAAATATGTAATTGTTGATATGGCTGGCCAAGAATTTGGAGATCCTAACAATAAAAATTCAGAAATACAAAAACAAGCCAATAATATTAATTTAAATATGCTCGCATTAAAAGAATGTATTAGAGCACATCATGCTAAGAAACCTTATATTCCTTACAGAAGAACATTATTAACATTAGCCATAAAACCATTATTTGAACATAATTGTAATAGTGCTTTTATATGCACTGTCAGTTTAAAACAATCTATTTATTATCAAATAGATAGTTTAAGATATGCATCAGCACTTTTTAAAACAAAAGATGAAAACAACAAAAAAGATAATCATTATAAATCAGTATTTAATGATTACTGTAATTATATTGAAGGACATGAGTGGTGTAATTTTTTAGAAAAAGATATAAGACAAGAAATGAAATTAGGAGATTATAAAAATGTAAATCAAATTGAAAATATTTTAAATAAAAAAGAAAGATATATTGAAAAATTAAGACATCAAATGAAATCATATGAAAAATTATAAGTATCATCAATTATAAATAAATAAATATTATTAACAAAATATAAGAAATTTAATAGTCCTACAATTTGAACAAATGGATTATTTTTTAAAGCATTTATAATTTTAATTACATTTAAAATATAACTAAAAAAATTACCAATATTATTAGAATATTCTATTATTCTATTATTATTATTACTTATGTTATTATTTAAAATCAATGTATTTAATGTATTTACATTATCTTCTATAAAAAAATTAAACTCTTCTTCGTTTACATATGTATTAATATTTATATCAATATCCGCTCTACACAGAGGACAATTGCTTTTTGTTTTTAAAGCATCAACTATGCAGTTAAAATGATATTTATGTCCACAAGATAATATAGACAAATTATTATTGTAAATATTATCTAAACATATACTACATTCATCCGTATTAAAATGAATATTTCGTAACCTATTTTTTTCATTCCATATTTTTTCCATTTCTGATACAAGTCCCTCTTTTTTTAAAAATATTTTAATACTATTCATAGACGCAATCCTTTGTAATTTTTTTAATGTTAACTTACTAAAATCAGGTTGAATTAAATTGTCTAATAAGTTATTTAACTCCATTCCTTTATCGCAATTATATATTTTATGTCCTAATTCATTACAGTATATACATTTCATTTTTAAAATATATCCAATTTTTATTTTTAAATTTCAAACTAAAAATAAAAATTATTATAAAATTAATATAAAATAAGTAGTATTGTTATCATCGCTTGAATCATAGCTAAAATTTTAGCAGATGAACTTACTGGATATATATCACCATATCCTAATAAACAACCTGTATTTATTGAAAAGTAAAAACGATTAAAAAATTTCATTAAAATGGATGGTTCAATACTTTCTGCTTGTAAATCATCTTTCTTAACTTCGTCTTTTACTTCTTCTGTTGCTATATCCATTTGTAGATCACTATTTCTATCTGGTAATAATTCTGAGCCTTTATTTCTAAAGGCTTCAGGTACATTTTGATCTATTTCTTTTTCTACCGTTTTCTCAATCAATTCATCTTTAATTTTTTCTTGTACAATATTTACACCACTGAAATCTAAATCATCTAGAAATAAGTATAATATACTAAATAATATTGTTGATATAAATAGTGTTTTTATCTTAAATTGATATTTATTATGAGAACCATGTCTAAAAAACTTATATATTTTCAGCAAATCTGTTCCTCTAAATAAAAACATATAATATATGTTTAGAATAAATTTAAAAATTAGTATGATATAATATAATAAATATGCAAAAAGATATATTTACTGAAATAGCCGATCGTAAAGATTTATTAGAAAATATTTTACCAAACAATCCTGGTCATATAATTGTTAAATTTGGTGCTGAATGGTGTAAACCTTGTCATATTATTAAACAAACAGTAGATGATAATTTTTCTAAAATGGGCACTAATGTACAATGCTTTGATATAGATGTTGATGATTCATTTGATGTTTACGCGTTTATGAAAAGCAGAAAAATGGTTGTTGGTATTCCAAGTATACTTGTATGGAACAAGGGAAATAAAGAATATGTTCCTAGCGCCTTTATTACATCAAGTAGTATTGAAGATGTAAATCGATTTTTATCTAAGTATATTTAGATATATTAATTATATAATAACTAATTAATATATACATGTCAAAACGAAATAAATATACTATTAAAAAATATACTATTAAAAAACATAAATCAAAAGGTGGTACAAAAACAAAATCAAAAACTACTGAACAAGCTAAAAGAACACCACAACAAAAAACAGAGGATTTTATGCGCGTTCTTCATAAAACACATAATAAACACGAAAAATATAGAAGAGAAAGAGAAAATGGATGGTTAACAGATGAAGACATGAAAATTAGCGACCGTGATATATTAACCGCTATGAACACTGCTAATAATGCAACTTTAAAAGGTGGAAAAAAAAATAAAAGAAAAAAAAATAATAAAAAAAAAACTAGAAAGGTAAGAAAAAAATATAAAAAATAAATAGTATATTTAAATATATGGAAAACTTAGATTTAAATATACGAAATTACGATTTAGAAGATATAACAAACCTATTTCAAATACCTATCAATTTTGATAGAGAACATTTAAAAAATGCGAAAAAAATTGTACTAAAAACACATCCTGATAAATCTAGACTCGATAAAAAATATTTTTTGTTTTTTACAAAAGCGTATAAGATATTATATTCTATATATGAATTTAAATATAAAAATGAAAAGGATTTTAATAATGAATTAGATACTGAATACGACAAGTTCATTGAGTTATTTGATGAAGATCAGAAAATAAAGAATAATGGATTGAGAGAAAAGGTAGACGAATTTACAAATAGCAACAATTTTAACAAAGAATTTAATAAGTTATTCGAAAATAACCGTTTAAAAAATGAATTTGAGGAAAAAGGATATGGTAATATTTTAAAGCAAGATTCAAAATTAACTCAATTTATACAAGAAAAAGAAAAGTCAGGAATAGATACATCTTCATTACAAGAACAGCAAAATATTCTTAATTCATATAAAGAAGATAATAGAAATATAATTAAACATAGAGGCGTAAAAGAAATGAATGGTTCTATGTACGGAACATCCTTACTTAGTGATGCGCCTGAAGAATATGGTTCTGATATATTTAGTAAATTGGCTTATGATGATATAAAAAAAGTTCATCACGATGAATCTATTATTGTTATAAATGAAAGCGACGCAAGAAAAGAACAATTTACTAATATTGATCAATTACAACAATATAGAAATACTCAAGATACAGTACCTTTATCAAATCAACAAGCTAAAAATTATTTATCTCAAAAACAAGAACAGGAAGAAACCGAAAGTACAAAAAGAGCCTACTTTTTAGCAAAACAAGTAGAAAAAGTTAAAGAAATAGAAAATAATACTAGGCAGTTTTTTTATAAATTAAAGTATTGATTATATATATATAATGAATTTAGACTATATTTATATGTTAATATTTATAATGGTAATAGGATTTTTTTATAGAAGATATATGGATAAATATGATAAAGAAGAACTACAGAATTATGAAAAGATAAAAAAATATTTATTAAATGATTCTTCTATAGCTAAATCAAAAAAACCAATATTATGGATTCATATACCATACGAATTAAATAGTAGATCATGGGAATCTTTTTATTCAAGAACAAGTACTAATTTAAATTTACCTTTTATTAACTTATGTATTCAAAGTATCATAGATAAGTGTGGTAAATCATTTAAAATATGTTTAATTGATGATAAGTCATTTAATAATTTAATACCAGGATGGAATGTAGATTTAAACCGTGTCGGTAGTCCAATAAAAGAAAAAATTAGATATTTAGCATTTCTAAAATTACTACATAATTATGGGGGAGTATTGGTTCCAAAATCATTCTTATGTTTGGAAAATTTAATTGATACTCATAATAATAATTTAATAAATCACGATTCATATATTTTTGAAAATATTAGTAAAATACACACTAACAATAATTTATCATTTTTCCCAGACCCTAAATTTATGGGATGTTCTAAAAATTCTGATACCATTGAAGCTTATATAAGAGATGTTGAAGTATTAATTTCAAATGATCAAACAGACGAATCCTATTTCTTAGGTGAATTAAACAAATATTGCTTTAAATATGTTAATAGTAATGATATGAAATTAATAGATGGAAAAATAATAGGTATAAAAGATAAGGATAATAGCCCTATCTTAATTGATACATTATTTTCAAAGAATTATAACAATTTTTTTAAAAAAATGATCGGTGTATATATTGACGACTCTGAATTACTCAAACGAACACATTATAATTGGTTTTGTAATTTATCTAAAGAAGATGTTATCACATGCGATAATACATTAGGAGATTTATTTCGATTAATTGTTTAAATAATTTTAATTTTCACATTAAAACTAAAATTATTCATTATCATAATAAATATAATAGCAAATATCATAACTAGATTTGTCATATTTTATTTGTGAATTAAAAGGTATGTGATTTTTTTTACATATTTGTCTAATAATTGTTATAAATTTGGAATAATTTATTTTTCTTGTTACATAAAATTGCTTAGATACATGGTATGCGTCTTTTATATGTTCACAAAATGGTTCAATTAATTCCTTAAATTGCCCCTTTTTAAAAGACGAACTATTCAATGCATAGTATTTGTCGGTTTTAAATATATACATTTGTTCTAAAAGATCAAATACTAAATTATTTGATATATCTCCCTTAAAAATTTGATTTGACATAAGTATATATATAGGATATTTTTTTTTATAGCTTAAACGAATAATTTGACAATATTATTTGTTAACAAGCATAATTCAATTTCATCCTCATGAATATTATGGAATATTGTAATATATTTACATAATAGTTTTATTAATTCATATTTATGATTTTCTAACAAATTATTATTTTGTTTTATAAAAACAAATAGGTTATCCAATATATCTATTACAGAAAATCCTGAATCATAAATATTCATTATAATTTTTAAAGCGTTACCTAAATTATTATTTTTACAAAAATTTATGTATAATGTAAAATCATGAAAATTAATATTTGTACATAGTTTTTCAACCTTTTCTTTTGTTATTTCTTCATCTATTAATTTAAATTTTTCCATATAATTAATTAATATTCTAATTGAATTATTAGATATAGTTAAAAGAGTTTCTTCGGCATCTTTATTTATTTTTATGTTTTCATTTATTTTTATTTTTGTTATTATTGTCTGTAAATTATCTTTTGAAAAAGGTAGTATTTTTATAGTAATAATTCTTGACTGAATGCTTTCTATTACCTTTTGTGTATTGCCGCATGAACATAAAAAATGTACATTATGCATATATTTATCCATACAATTTCTAAATACTTGCTGGCTTTGTTCATTAATTAAGTCAATATCATCTAATATTATAATTTTTTTTTTCTTTTTAATACTGCATGGTATTTGGCAAAAAGTTTTCACTTCATTTCTATAATATTGTATACCTTGTTCCTTCAATGTATTAATTGTCATTATATTGTTATTTTTATTATTTTCATCGATATCTTTATAATATTCGTTAATTAAAACATTTATTAATGTAGATTTTCCAGATCCTGAATTGCCAATTAACATTAATGATAAATTATCCATCGTAATTAAATTTTTAAATAAATCTTTCATCTGATTATTTAATTCAAAGTCGTCTATTTTTTTTGGTTGATATTTTATATTAAAAAGTTTTTTCATATTTATTTATATTTAATTTAAATAAGTATTTAAGCTGATAATACATATATTTAATTATATGAACGAATCGCACAAAGATAATTATTATGCTATTTTAGGTGTTGATGAAACCGCATCACAGGATGAAATTAAAAAAAATTTTCGCAAATTATCTATGAAATGGCATCCTGACAAAAATCCTGGTAATCATGATGCTGAAGAAAAATTTAAAACAATTAGTCAAGCATATGATATACTAAGTGATAAAGATAAAAAGAAAGAATACGATTTTTCTAGAAAATTAGGATTAAATGGTTCTGGTTCTGTAAATCCAGATGATATATTAAATATGTTTTTTGGAGGTGGTTCTGGAGGAATGCCTGGTGGATTAGGTTCAATGATGGGAGGTTTTCCGTTTGATATGAGTGATGAAACATCATCGAATCAACAATTTAATACCCCATTTGGTAATGTTAGAATATTTTCAACTACAAATGGTGTTCCAAATCAAATGAATAATCATCCATTTGGACAATTCGGGCCGATGAGACAACGGAAAAAACCTAATCCTATAATTAAAAATGTAACTATAAGTATAAATGATGCGTTTGAAGGAATCAATTTACCTGTAGAAATAGAAAGAACTATAGAAGAACAAAAAAAAATAAAACAAGAAAAAGAAACGATTTATGTAGATATACCACAAGGTGTTGATAATAATGAAATTATTGTAGTAAAAGATAAAGGTAATATTACATTTGATGACTATAAAGGTGATGTAAAAATATTTATTAATATTACAAATGATACTGAACTTCAAAGACAAGGATTGAATTTAATATTAAATAAAACAATTACATTAAAAGAAGCTTTATGTGGATTCTCTTTTGACTTAAAATATATTACAGGAAAGATATACAAGATTAATAACGCGACTGATGTAATTCAACCTAATTACAAAAAAATTATTAAAAATATGGGCATGAAACGAGGAAATACTCAAGGTGATCTAATTATAATTTTTAATGTAGAATTTCCAAAACAACTTAGTAAAGAAAAAATTGCTAAAATTAAAAATATTTTATAACTATAAATGTGTTTAATATATGAAGATAAATCAAAACAACAATATATATATATTCATATTCCAAAAAACTCTGGAAAATATATTAGAAATAAAATAAAATCAAATAATAAAATTATTAAAAGTTATTGGGGAATTCAAAATAATTTAGATGTGGCTCATATACCATTTATGTTCATAAATAATTATATCAATAAAAATATTGATAATTACAAATGTGTTAGTTATAGTAGAAATCCTTATAATAGAATTATAAGTGCGTTCTTTTATTTAAATCCTGGAAAATCGATTAATGACTTCAAATATTTTTGTAAAAATAAACTTATAAAATTAAATTTTCATTTAAAATTTGATAAATATTATATTCATTATTATCCTCAGTATTTATTTGTATGTGATAAAAATTTTAAAATTAATGAAGTTACTATTTTAAAATTAGAAGAACACGAAAAACCGAAAGTGTATGATACAAGCAAGTATTTTGACAAAGAAATTATAAAAAATATAAATGATATTTATAGCAAAGATTTTGAACTATTTAATTATAAACAAATAATTTAATGTTAATTATTATATTAATATTAAATTGAAATAAATATAAATCTTTTTATAAATATAAAAAACTATGTCGTCTTCAACAGAAAGTCTATTCATTAACGCTTTTAAAGCCACGAATGGTTGGTCAAAATTAAACGACGCATCAGATATGAATAATCAAATTCAATATAGATGTATTCGTCTTGGTAATCAATCTAATTGTAATGGTGAAATAATTAAAAATATTTTCATAAAAAAACAAATTGAATATATTTTAACTAAACATGAAATTACTGATTATGTAATTAATGAAATTGATAATGATTATGAGTATTCTTTTCAATTAAAATTAACCGAATCTGTTTATCAAGTATTAAAGAAAAAAATGATTACAGATGATCTTAATTCTTATATTAGCAATGTTTAAATAAAAAAAAAATATTCTTCTTGATTTTTATTTTTTATCTTATCAATATGATTAATTACTAAAGGACATTTTGAATAGATATAAGTATATGATCCACTATCAAGGGTATAATTTTGATTTGTTAACTTTGATGAACATTCAATATTAACAGTTTCATCCGCACAATTTTCATAAATGGCGTTATCACCAAATAACCACCAATCATTATAAGTGTTTTTTTTTAATTTTGATGGACTAATGCCTATTTTATCTGCTTGTAATTTCGTTAATTTTGTATCAACTTGTTTTATATAATTAACAAAACTTTCCACCTTTTCTTTTTCATTCATTATTCCATAACTTATTTGATGTTGCATTAAAGTAGCATAATCTGTAATATATCTTTTATTACATGATTGCAATATAACGAATCCCATACTAATTGCCTTTGAAGCTATACAATCTAAATTGTATTTTAATATTTCTTCTACAATTTTATTTCCAGCATCAACTGATCCTCCATTTGTATCTAAATAAACATAAACTTCTTCTTTTTTGTCCTTTTTATTTAATTCATGTATAAATTTGGAGGCTAGGTTATCGTTGATCTCTCCTTTTATTATTAATAAATTATTAGGATTTAGCGATATAGTCTGTTTATGTGCTGTTATATTTGAAGAAAAGGACAAATATAAATTTGTTAACAATATAAATGCTAATAATAGATTCATATTTATAATCCTTAATTATATATTTTTTTAAGTAATTAAACACAAATAAATATATTTATTTATTTCAATGATAATTTTATTACGCGGACATGTTAGGACTAGTTTTAATGATAATCGATTATATTCATTTGTGAAACATTTATGTAGAAAATATAAAGGTATTGAAATTTATATACATACATGGAATATACTTCAAAATAATATAAGTTGGAGAAAAATAGCATCCAAAGAAATTACAATTACCAAAAATATAATTCATAAATATTTTAGAGACTGTAGTAAATATATTAAAAATATAATTATTGATGACGATAAATTAATAACATTAAATGGTAATTTAGACGGAAAAATAGCAGGTAGCTTATGTCCGTTAATTGGATGGAAAAATTATTGGTACGGACAATATCAAATCATCAACCATATTAATAATTTAAATACTTACAGTAAAAACAATTTAATGGTTAATATACGATTTGATGTATTTACTAATCCACATGGATTTTCAGAAAGAGATATATTAACATTTATCAATAAACATTACAATACTGTTTCTAGTGAAATTAAATTTATATACAATGATTTTTTTTTAGGTTGCGATAATTGTTTTATTGGTAATATTGAAACTATGTATAAATTAATACATCATTTTCATTTTAATCTAGATGATATTCTTTCTAAATTTAAAATAATTAAACATCAAGAGGGATTAGTTATGATTGAAAATTATATATTATTTAATAGTTCTAATAAAATTAATATTAATGATGTTGTTAATTATGGAAATAAACATCATAAGTTAAAAACTTTTCAATTTATTAATAACAAAATGCAAAAAATAATATAAAAAGAAAATACAATTAGTATTTGTATATAATAATATACATTTTGCCTTTATAGCTCAGTGGTAGAGCGTTTGCCTTGTAAGCAAAAGGTCCAGAGTTCAATCCTCTGTGAAGGCTACATCAATATAATATAAAAAAATATTTTATATTATATATATATATTTACATCAAATATAAATTATCAGTATTTTTATTATTAATAATACTTTCTACTTGTTTCAACCAATCTGATAAAATATCTTTATCTTTAAAAATATTATTATTACCATCTAAAATCAATGTATTTATATTTTCTTCATTTATTTTTTTAATCATATTATCATGATATTGGCTGCATTTTGTCAGGTATTCTAATGGAATATTGCTTTCTCCATTTCTATCTCTTAATTTTACTCTCTCAAAACAAATATCTGGATTTGATGAAATATATATAACCTTGTCTATCTGCGTATCTTTATTAAAAGAATCAAACCATTTTTTATAAATATCGAATTCTATTTTTTCTATTTTTTTTTCGTCATACAGCATTTGAGCGAATACATGCTTATCTGTCATTAAGCTTCTTTCTGTAACAATTACTGCATTTTCTTGTAATTTTAACATGTCAATAGTATCTTTTAATTTATTTAATCTAGAAATATAAGCCATCATTTGAAATGTAAAAGAATATTTCTCTTGATTGTTGTAAAATTTTGATAATATATGCTCCCCATTTTCATCTTTGATTGTTAACCATTCATCAACTGGTTCACTTAAAAAGAATATTTTTTTTTCATCTAATTGTGAAGAACTATTCCAATGTTCCTCTAGTTTTTTTATAAAGGTTGATTTACCCGAACCTATATTTCCCTCAATTGATACAATCAATGGTTTACTCATTTTATTATATATTAATATTAATTCTAAATTTATTATTACTTCAATTTATTTATTAATAATAATATTTTAATTATAATATTAATTATAATATTAATTATAATATTAATTATAA
>Ga0115008_10001039_pt1 | contig 21995 bp, 23 predicted proteins | sample FraStrMetagenome_FD_87164 | JGI IMG/M metagenome (GOLD analysis project Ga0115008, IMG submission 87164) | Marine eukaryotic phytoplankton communities from Arctic Ocean - Fram Strait ARC3M Metagenome | ecosystem: Environmental > Aquatic > Marine > Oceanic | place: Fram Strait | collected...
TATCTTTGTGGTGGTGCTCTATGGAAGAGTGCTTTGAGCAATGGACATCTTTTTGTTATGTCCTTCAGTAGCAGTTGATAGTAGTTAAGGAGTCTAGATCTTTGTTAGCTCAAGCCAATTAGTAATCTCTGTAGTCTATATAGGAATACTGGGAAGCCATTCATTGGTTGTGCAGGGGCTGCGGAACCGAGTATCAAGGGGCTCTTGATCAGTCCTGAAGGGATTGAAGGGTGAAATATTTATTTCCCGGGCTTCTTGATCCAACACTACCATAGATGACAAATTAAATGACCCTACAAATAAATGCACTTTTGACCTTAGAAATACAAAAAATGCACTCAAGAAATATCAAATATCACACGACAAAATAAGTGCACCAAGTATCTAAATAACCCGATAGTAATATTTAGAGGTGTCAGCTATCTGCTACCGATAGGAAATCAGCTATCAACTGCTATCTACTAATCAGTGATGGCAGTCGAACGAACCACATCAGCGAAATTTTGAGGGAAATCGCGACCAACAGTAGAACTATACTTGATTTTGTATACTTCTTAATACTGCTTACTAATTCGACAACAGCTTATTTCGCGCCTTTAAATGAAAGGAATTCATCACGAAGGCAAGGCATTTGTACTGATTCAGACAAAAGGTGATGGAAATTGTCTATTTCATTCTCTCGTGGCATGGTCGCTTTTCTGTCTGTGAAGTTAATCCTCTGCAAACTCCTCTTTAAAACCACGTAAAAATGATTTGTGTTCCCAGTTTTATCAAGGACATTCACAAAGAAATCACCTTCTGACAATGCATTGAATACGGACCTCGGACTTTGTAATTGGTTGACCACTTTTCCACCGTTCCTGAACTACCTCCCACATAAATTCATGAACTTCTTGGTATTTCAGACCTTTTGTCTTATCTCTTCGGTTTGAACGCTTCGCTTTTTCAACAAATAAGCGTGTTCATTCAACTTCTTTGCTTTATTCATTAGTATTGTCACCATTTTACGATCGCTTGCAACAAGAAATGCTTTTGGATTCTCCTTCAACCTTGCTGCATACTTTCCAACATCGACAGAGCTCTTCCCTGTAAAAAACTGGAGAAGCCTACCCTTCGCGGCATCAGAAGGTTTTTGGTGACATGTTATTAGATTTGGATGACGAAGATGAGTAGATAAGTAAGAACGCGCAATGTTGATCTTCAAAAAGAGGGATGAAACTGACACGTACATAGTTTGTCTGCAGCGAAAAGTCGTGGAACGAGCGCGTTCAAAGAATATACTTTTACCTTCATCCAGAACTTGCAAACAAAAAATGACTATTGTACGATGGGCCTACCCTAATACATTTAAAAATTGGCTAAAGCGACATGATATGATTTCTAAATGGATTCCATATAATGTCGTGAAAATGGAATGTTTGCCATTTTCTTTGTCTTCATCTTCTTTTGTCTTTGGTTGCGAATGGTTTTTTTCTATGCTTCGTTCAGACACTGTAAACTGCTGTGCTCTCATATTCCTTGCAAAATTCTTTTTCACAATCGTGTATGTCTCCTTTCGACGCTTATTGTCTTGTAGAAACTATGGAAGAGTCTCTCCGCAGTGAGATTCAACAGTCTCACAATTTACTTTACAATGTTAAGCGTGACAGCATGAAATGTATCAACGATGCCGATCCCAGCAAGAGGTGAAGGACGAGGGCGGCCAACTCGGAGGCAGAGGCCCCAAAAATAATAGAGGAGGTGAAAACAGAAACATCTTAGGCCGAGGAGGTTCAAGCCAGATGCTTTTCTGTCCTTTTGGCTCTCAAGGAGTCAAGAATGCACAAAACTAGGCAAACTGGAACCAAGGAGCCGATATTGAAAACTTGCTCGAACAAAGAAGAGCAATGATTTGGACAAAGAGATACGAAAAAGGGAAATTTCAAAAGACCCAGATGATGATACAAATAAGGTGGGACAAGAATCTTATGATATTGAGTTTGGAGCTATGCTTGTTGTCCACATCAAAGGAGTTGCGCAATTCAAAGAAAATATACTAAGTGCTTATTCCACTATCATGGAAAATTACTGCTCAAAAACAATGCAGATAAGAATTGAAGAAATTGTTGGCATTGACTCAAGAATCAAGAATAATACTTTTTATCAATGTAAGTTGAATTTTTAATTTTTGTATACGTGCCTTTTTACTTTAATTCTCTCCTAGGATTTGTTTTCGTGGATTCGACGTGTAATTTCCAGTCATCATAATAGTAGGACAACATTTAACTCGTAGATTGTCTCTCTTGACTTGATCGGTATCAAAGAAATACTCCATTTAAGCTCTGCTTCGCTTACCAGTGCTCTCTCTTGCCGTTCGCCTCCAACAATATAGTTGATTTGTTATCTTGATAAAAAACGTTCTTACCGATACAGTTCTTGCAATCTCTTTTGAAATGTGGTCGTTTAACCCTAAGAAATTGACCACCATCATCGTGTAAACATGCACAGAAACAAATTTTAGTGATGAAAAGTAATATTGTTATTGATTATTTGCTAAATTTGATTTAATTTGTCGTCTGCACTAATAATCATTCAACGTACGCTTTCGCAATCCTTCGAATGACTTCGAGATGTCATATTCATATTCATATAAGGTTCCTTTCGAAGATTTTACCAGTGATACTGTGGAGCGGGCTATCCGTTTTCTACTGCCATTCATTTACAAAATAAAGAACAATGTTTGGAAGTATTGCCAATTTATCGTGACGAAACTATCAAATGGGTTCAAAATAGTTTGACAGTACAAGCTGAGACGTTCGCAAATGAATTTGTTTTGCTAATGAAACATTGCTATGCCATGAACTTTCGGGAAAACCAATAATTGGTGACAACTTCAAAACAAATTCATGGTAAGCATTTACATGTGCCTAATGAGAATCGTAATCATTCAATGACCAAAGTACACACTCAAACAAAAGGACAGTCTATACATACTTTGTTCATTGATACCAAATTCATTTGAGATACTTTCAGAAGACTTCTAACGACTTCGCCGCACCTGACTTCTTGGCACAAAATGAAGTTCCGGTTTAGTTTTCCTATAAACTGGGTCATATGGAGCCGGAATCTCCCATTGATTAGTACGTGGATTGAGCCATGCTTCCACCATCTTCTCGGACCTTTCCACTTTTTCTTTGTTGTTCAACATACTAACGATTCCTAGTCCCATAAAAATACCCGCAACCATCAGGGTTGGACGAACTGGTATTCCACGAAACGTTCTACCCGATTGCGATGATGCATCATGGCGAGGATGGAACCCTTCCGCCCTAGTGCCACTCCCATCAAACGAGCGCGCCGATTGGGAAAGGTATATGTCATATTTTCTGCGTTCTAAGTCGTTCGAAAGTACGCTGTGTGCTGCGCTAATTCTCTTGAATGTCTCGAGGTTGTGTGTCCCACCGCCTGCGAGGTCAGGGTGATATTTTTTCGACAACGACCGAAATGCTGACTTGACGTCCGCCTTGGTAGCCGATTCATTTAATCCTAGAGTCTCGTAATGAGTCTTTGAAGATAGCATCTATTGTTAACCTCCAAATAAATTTGTTACTACCACTGATTTTATATTCTTAAACAATACTCAAATACATGTCATATGCTGCAGAGGTGCACGTTGTCGCATTCGCCATCGAAAACCGCTGTGTTCGTTCGTTGATGAGTTAATGACGAGGATTCTTCATTTCTCTGTGTAGAGAGATACAAGCATCTGTAGAAGTAGAAAAATCGAAAAATATCTAATCTAGCTGGAATCCTTGAATCTATTCACATGTCGCAAAATATATAAATCGTATTTACCAAAATTCAAATGAAAAGTTGAAAGATGAATCTGGGCATTTTAGAAGCATTTAACCCTTCACGTTAATAGGGATTTGTCTATCAAAATATTACTTCCTGAGCTCGAAAAAAGGAGAGCCGCGGAGATGATCATGTGCTAATAAGGATTCCTTTACTAATTGGCAAGTTATTCCTATATCTTTCCAAGGACACAAACTAATCGAAATGCTGCATCTGCAGTTGCGTGCATTTCCTCGTCGAGAGCACCGAACATTGCTTTCATTTCCAAACCAGCGCATCTCGCAAGCGCATCGATTTCTTGAGCTGTGAATAGCCTCATAGGTACCTTCTCTTTAATTTCTTGAATGACTTCAGAGTTTTCATCATTTTTCAGGCTAAGAGATACAGTGAAACCACGAATTTGCGTGATTGGATCGAACTCATCGTCATCGTCTCCCCAGATAATTGACAAGGTTGTTTCCACTCCTTCCTCATCTTCTATTGGCACTTCCCAATCATTTTTTGTACATTCAATCATAGAAAATGTTTCTTGAGGATGTGGTAGCTCAACTATACATGTTCCTCCTGAAGTTAAAACTTTCTCAATACCCTTAAAGCATCTGACAACGTCGTCGTTTGTCTTGAGATGAGCCATAGATCCAAGCAGTATCCAAACTGGTAATAATGAAAGAAAGTAACATTAGCATTGTGATCGAAGTATACCCACTCTTTTGCGACTCATGATCTTACCGCTATCAAATTGTTCATCTAAAAATGGTAGTTCACGCATATCACCGATGCAATATTCAAATGCTCGTGCTTGTTCTTCGTTTAATTCATTTAAAACCAAGTCTTTATTATATTTTTCCATCTCTTCGGAACAATCTAAAGCTACTGCCTTCTTCACAATAGATTCTTTCATAGCGATAGATGTCATAGCATGCCTAGCAGGTCCGGCAGCAAGCTCCAAAATACTTATTTCGTCGGACGATTTGCCCGACGAAAATCGACGATGGACGTTCTGTAAAAAGCTGACTTCAAATTCAAAGTTTCTGTATCCAAAAGCCAAGTCATACAACCCAGGCATCGAGTATATTTTATCCCCATCACGCTTTAATTGTGTAACGTTTGAAGAGTTGGTTTTAAATCCTTTTGCCTTTTCATTTTCCCTTTTACGGGCCATCGCCCCACTTCGACGACCTCTCGACAACGATAAAACACTAAATTGAGAATTACGAACACGATATTCCTTCTGTTGGAACCTTGGATGTGCTATGAACGAAGCGCATCTTTGCACTACCAACGAATATACAAACAAGTCGAAGAGAGATTTCATTTTTGAACCATTTGTTTCCGGCATGTCAAAGAAAAAATGGTTTGGAGGCGCGGGGATTGGCACAGACAGAAGAAACTTTTGATGGTTGTTGGTTTTAAGGTTTTGACGTTTGATGATGTATTTAAGTTCGGTAATGGCGAATTTTAGAAAAAGGGTTTACATGTGTATTTTAAAATAAAATACAAAATACTTGTAAAACAACTCGTCATCATCTCTCTAAATACTACGTTAAGGAAAAAGAAACTTTGAACTTTTAATGATTGTTGTACCTGCGCATCAACGCGTCTCAGATGACTTAACGAATACTACGAACTACTCGTCATTGCAAAATATGATATTAACTCCTTTATTGCCATTTGAGGCTGGTGAATCTGTTTCTGAAAAGACCTTCCATTTTATCGAAATATTACTACCATTGACGTGACCCTTCTGGATTTCCTTAACTGGAAGCTTCAATCGAATCCGTTGTTTCCCTGAAGTAGAATTGAAGGCATTACAACCGAAATTCCAATCCATCGAATCTAGTCTTTTAATCTCGTCATTTTCCAAGATTTCCATCGTACATACTTTCTGCTCTACAACATTGTGGAACAAAGATTTATCTTCTGAAACAGTTTCAGTAGATCTACTTTTGCCGCAACTCAACTTATCGATCATCCCTGTCGGAAATGGTTTCACTGTCATTGGTTTATGGTTGATCCATATATTTACTAAGAAGGTCACTCGCTTATATCGTCTACTGATAAGTGCATTGTTGGCATACTCAACAGGAACATGACATTGTTCTTGAAATTTACCTTCAGGAAGAAGTTCAGCTGGTGCAGAATGAAGATATCGTCCATCGAAACTCAAATGTTTCCGCTTCTTTGGCCAGCTCAAAAAACCGCATGTGTCGCCATGATTTTGGATCAGTACACCATCAAGATCTGCTCTTTTATCCAAAACCAAAGTGGGTGCACCAATATCACTTAGGTATGTAACAGTACTTAAATGTGGGTGGATGCACATCTGAGTTTGTATCCTGAACTCCTCGTCTTTGTCCCAATGGAACTGCACTCCATCTTCATCACAACCTAAAACATGATATCTTTTCAAAGAAATTTGTGTAAGCTCGTATTAGGATACCTATATCTATCACAAAAGATGAAATGATTTTCACAGATTCATATACCTTCCCGAAGGAGAACTAGGTCTTATTTGAACCCACCACTCCGCGCCACTAATTTTCTCATCGTAAATGGAATTTTCCGGAACATGGTGTCGAAATACTTCTAATGCCATTCGTTCAAGACGACACCGCGGAGCAGAATTAGATCCTTAGAAGCACGAAATTGTTAAAAACTATCGATTGATATGACAGCACGTCATGTTAAGGCAAGCAACAGCAACAATCCCTTCTTACCAACCCAAAATGTACGCGGGAGTAATGCACAGTCCGCAATTTCCGCATCCAGAAGCAAATCGTCTAGTTCGTGTTGAGCAAACTCTCGCAGTAATACGCTCTTGCACCTGTAATCAATAGGTGAATCACCTCCTGAAAAAGTAGTTCGACCGTTCTTATCTAAACTGATGCAGAAATCAATGTCTTCGTCCATATCCATATCCATATTCATATCCAGTGAAAGAATATACTTTCAACAAAATTCTATGCAATTCGTTTGAGGCGAGCTACCACACGTATTCACTCTTTCACACTTCGCTATCCTAAAGCACAATTAAGAATACTGATATAATATAACCGTATGCAAAAAATGTAATGATAATCATGCATTTCGACTACCGGTACATATGAATTGATGTGTTTGATTGAGGCAGGAGGCAGGTGATTGACTGGTGTGGACTATGGATGTGGACTGTGGACTGTCCTGTCGGTGTCCTTCGAAATTCTTATATAGCTAAAATAGCTTATATGCATTTAATTATGCGAATCTTTCTTCATTACCACTTACTTCGACGTCTTTCCAAATAGCACCTCATGACTACCAGATGACCTCCGTTTGAAACTTACTGAATTATCGATAGTCGTTGTTCACGTTGCAATATATTAAACTCGCAGTAACGATGGTATGTCAATAATATCATTCATTCATTCATTCATTTAATTGCGTGTGTGTCGATGTACGGGAGAAGTGGATTCGGAATGAAGGCCATTGTTGTTTCACCTGTTGGAACTATTGTTGATCTATTGACCAACTAATTTTTGTTTATCCGTTACAGCCGTCCCAAAAGTCTTTTCGCACAAAGCGCACCTTGGCCAAGAAGCAGCGTCAAAATCGTCCTCTTCCACAGTGGATTCGTCTTCGAACTGACAATGCAGTGAAGTATAACGCAAAGCGTCGTCACTGGCGCCGTACAAAGTTGGGATTGTAAATATTCTTTTATGCTGCGAATGGAATTTGTTTATCAAGTCAGTAGCTTTAAAATAAGAAACATCTCAAGTTGATGGCACTTCTAAGCTGGCTTCTTTTATCTTTAAATTGGAATGAAAAATATTGTGGGTATGGGATTCTAGTATTAGATATGAAGAAAGTACGATGAAATGTGTACAGTATACGTCTTGAGTCTATTCGAGGTGGCGCCTTGTAGTCTGAACTTGGTAAATTGAAAAAGACGAACCAAATTTGTTAGGGGAATATTGAAAAGGACTTTGGATTATACCAATTAGATTGGGGAAGCGTATCAATTTAGCGAAATTACGCACAACGATAGATACACCGTATGTCCCTAGGCCACCGGGATTGTTCCTATTTCTTTAACACCAATATTTTTCGCGCATACAAAAAGAAGCCCAGATAATCATAGATACCATTCCTCCCGCAAGCAGTCGATGCATAAAATTGAATCTTGAGTATCCTTTTAAAATTCACGAGTGTGACTTGTACGACGAAATTCGCACGTATCTTGCAAATAGATTATCTCCGGATCAAGCGACAAAATACTACTGCGCTTCAAATATCATTGATGAAAAGCACATTTACTTCGAAGTACTTTGCTTTCCTTTTAGTATAACGTAGTTTTGTTCTGCTCCTCTATATTTCTTCAGTACATTTAGAACGACAAGTGTACGAGAGTCTATGTAGCGGTAGCGGTAGAGATAGTGATCCAAACTTCGCATCACTAGCATGTGTCCGAAACGAACATCCCGTTTACTTGTTACTTCTTACTAAACATATTTTTCTAACACACCCAACACCCTCGCCTTTTCAGAGCAGAAGCTGTGTATTTGGTATAACTAGGAAGGTATGTCACTACGACACTAAAGATGTTGTCAGCACCATAACGAAAGTTTCAATTACTTTGTGTGGATGAGTTAGGTAGATCTTGGAGTTGGTTTTCATTTAAGTTTTAAACGAAAGAATCTCTTTTGGTGGTGATAAATTGAATGTCTGGCGAAAATTTCTAATTGACGTTATCTCTTTTCGAAACAGACAAAGGAAAGAAAAATGGCTGGCACTCAACCTTTGGTAAAGCGCACTTGCGTGAAAAAGCGTACTAAAAAGTTTACTCGTCATCAGAGTGATAACTTCTACCGTGTCGGTGTTAGTTGGCGTAAACCAAAGGGTATTGATGGTCGTGTGAGACGTCGTTTCCGTGGTAATATTCCAATGCCCAGCGTCGGATATGGAAGTGACAAACGCACTCGTAATGTGCACCCTAATGGTTTCAAGAGTGCAGTTGTAAACAATGTTTCGGAACTAGAAATGCTTATGATGCACAACAGAACTTATGCCGCAACTATTGGACACAGTGTAAGCTCCCGTGTCAGAAAGTTAATCGTTGAAAGAGCTGCCCAGTTAGCAGTTCGTGTAACCAATGCTGCTGCCAAGTTGAGAGCAGAGGAAGACGAGTAGAGCGAACAAAGTTGTCATAAAGTAGATAATTTCAGCATCAATGGATGATATTTATTTCTTACCTAGATTACTAAAGGACTTCATAAGTTGGTTGTTCATTGATCAAGAGATATGTTGACGGTACGTCGAATCTAGATATAAAATCTTCACTTCAGTAAGGGCTCTTGGCAGAGATGTATTTAGCTTTTACAATAGGAACTTGTTCGTTTCGTTTGGATCCACAAACATTGAAGCACGGATAGGTCTTGGAAATGTGTACATGAGCGATGTCTAATACGTTAGGAGTTGATCTTATTTTCGAAATGTGTCAGGACTCTCACTACCAGCATTTCAATGCTTCAATGCTTCCTTTAAGACGAATATGTGTTCTATGAGTAGCCCATTTATTTCAAACAAATCCGCTATTGGCGATTACTTTAAAAAAATCACCAAACACATAATTTGTCATACCATTAAAACAAAATTTTCACACAAAATAACCTGATATACACATCTATGCGATTTGATTGAAAAATGAAAAATCCAGCGATTCTTAAAAAATAGATGTATCATTAGTGCACTATGAGTCCTAATCGCTAAACATCCTAGCGGTACTTTGAATCTCTTCTTGTATAAAGTGTAAGCATGTTTCCTTTTGTGATCCGTAGAGATCGCAGGGATTATGTTTTCTGCTTCTTGTGGTTCTGCATGTACCTTTTCGCCAGGCAAAAAATTAACTGTGTGAATCCCTTGCTATTTCACCACTTTAGGTTGTCTTTGAATCTGCACATCATACGTAAATGCTTCCAACTCCCAACTCCCAACTCTACTAAACGTTTCTAGTATCAAACGCCTACCGGGCACTTTTGTGCCCAACCGCAAAAAGTGGCCACGCTCGTGTGAGCTAGTGCATCGTGTGCACCGCATGCGGGGATCGAACCCGCGACCACACGGTTAAAAGCCGTGCGCTCTACCGACTGAGCTAACGCGGTTAGTTGACTTAATGGAGGATAGACAATATATATAACCAACATTACATTTTCTGTAGTGCGGTAGTGCGTGTTTTGGCTGACGATTTCTCTAATTTTCGCCGAAAACATATAAAAATTATCTTCAAGCCAACATATTCTCAACCTACACAGGTCGATTAAAATGAAGATAATTTTCTTTGCCTCCCTCGTGGCCTACGCCCCCTACGTATCGTCCTTTTTGGTCCCGAATGCTCGAAGCTATGCGAAAACGGAACTTCACGCCGAAGAAGACGACCTCTTCTTCTTGGATAAAACAGGTGACATTCCAGATGCAGCCGTAAAGAGTGCACTTAGCGGTTCCCAATATTTTCTTGAGGCCAAGCCGTACTGGGATCAGAGCAATGTCCCTGTTAATGTATTCAAGAACAAAGCTCCATTTACCGGTAAAGTCGTCAGTACAAAACGCATCGTAGGGCCCAAAGCAACTGGAGAGACATGCCACATTATTATTGATCACGATGGTGATTTCCCATATTGGGAAGGCCAATCCTGGGGTGTCATTCCTCCTGGAAATCGTGAAAAAGATGGTAAACCTCACAGTGTTAGGCTGTATAGTATTGCATCGTCACGTTATGGGGACGACATGACTGGAAAGACGGGATCTCTTTGTGTCCGACGTGCAACTTATTGGTGTCCAGAGCTTCAGGCCGAAGACCCAGCGAAAAAAGGTATCTGTAGTAACTTCCTCTGCGATACCAGTCCGGGTGATGAGATTACGATGACTGGGCCTGCCGGTAAAGTTATGCTCATGCCTGAGGAAAATCCGAAGACAGACTTGATCATGGTCGCTACTGGTACAGGTATAGCCCCATACCGTGGGTTTATTCGCCGACTCTTCGTTGAGTCTACTCCAGCAGCCAAAGCTTATCAAGGACAAGCTTGGTTGTTCCTTGGAGTAGCAAATTCAGATGCTCTCTTGTATGACGACGAATGGGAAGAAGCTAAGGCGAAAGCCGGGAATAAGTTTCGAGTTGATTACGCACTGTCTCGTGAGCAAGAAAACAAGAACGGAGGAAAGATGTATATTCAGGATAAAGTAGAAGAGTACGCTGATCAGATTTTTAACAAGCTGGATAATGGTGCGCACATTTACTTCTGTGGTTTAAAGGGAATGATGCCCGGAATTCAAGATATGCTCAAAAATGTTTGTGCCTCGAAGAACATTGATTTCGACTCATGGCTCAAAGGACTCAAGAAAAATAAGCAGTGGCATGTAGAAGTTTATTAAAAAGAAGACAATTTAGTTGCATTACCAAACAGCACTCCAATCTTGAATAAAAAAAACTTGAAGATAACAATTAAATTTACAAATGGATAATACATATCTAACAAAAGTCTTCGTTTTGCAAAGTATATACTTCGAAGTACTACGTAATGGCAACTACCGCTGAATATACCGGTTATTCACACAGAGTGACGAAGCGTTCCCAAGATGAAGAAGCAACTGTTTCAGAGACCCTTCTTAATCTATGAAGGCAAACGATGATCGCATAACATGTGAATTACGTTTAGAATGTCGTAGTAATGCGACTACTTCGCCCAATTTTCCGCTCTAAATTTAGAGAATCAGCATTTTACACTTACGTATGAAACTTCAGCCTTGGATTATTGTTACCCACCCTCACAATCATTTCTCTTAATATCTTTGCATACGCTGTTTGAACTTGGTATATTGCAAAACTTCCTATGAGAGAAATCGTGTTCGCAACGAAAAGACATATTTAAATAATTGAAAGATGGATGATGGTTGAGCGGCTTCAAATAATGTTTATGTTGAGAAGACTATTTTCGCCTCTTTATTAGTCTTGTTATATTTAAACTTGCACCTATGTAGAGAAAATGAAGCAGAAGAAGTGATAAACAGTCCGATAGGTCCAGAAAAAGTTTGTTCAAAGAATTAGCTGCGAAAACTATACTATCGAGTACGCAGAGAGATTGAAATTTAGTTCATTTGAATGCAATATCATAGCATTTTGTAATATGTAAATATATCACAATTTAACGAAAAGGAAATATATAAGAGGAGAGAAAGATAAATAAAAGTTGAATTCAGCGAAGATAATCACCCATACTTTATTGTAACTCAATTTCATCTTGACTTGGTGAGTCATTTTCTCAACAGCAGCTCATAGGTAGGAGCTGCTGCAAAAGTTGCGTTTGTGACTTCATTCATTCGAGTGAGAGTAATGAGGGCAGGGAAGAAGGAAGAAGTCCTAGCTATAACCAGAAAAATCGAGTTCATCAATGTAGTGCTCAGATAAGAAGGAACGAAAAGAATTATGGGATGAGGGTTGACCAAGATCATTGCACGAGAATTCCAGTAATATTGTTTCTAAAAATAAAATCAATTGTAGTCATACGGGATATCTCGGAGCACATGGACGTTTTGGAGGATTTTTGCTGAATATTTATATGGTCGTATAACGGCGCGGTATTGTCAACGATCCGTGAAATTTGCCGATCGCAATTTGTATACGTCAACAACCAGATGTCAAAGAATGAAAGTATTTGAGACTCTTAGCAGCTTAGCTTTACTATCATTGATTTCACGCTGATATTATGCTGTGAATCTCGTAATTAGAAGAAGAAATATCTTTTCTTGAAAGATCTCATGACCAATAAATAGAGAAGGAGCAGAATTCAAGCGATGAGAACAAACCCATCAATAGAGCGAAATACTTGGTCACCCCCTCTCTCCCCCTCCTTGATACTCTCCCATCGATGTAATACACATACATGTACTTTTGTGTACTAGCGGGTAAGACGGGTCCAATTGGCGTCGCTCTGCGTTCGGACTTAACTCTTTGGCAGCGAGGTTATATGCCAGTTTCGACTATTCGGCTAAATTCTTGTTCCTTCTAACTCTATTCTGATCTCCAAATCTAACAAGATATTCAAAATCTATAACTCTTATCATCACATCATCGCTCTACATAAGTCCAAGACCTGCACCTCTTTGAGGTTCAGTCGAAGGATTTTGGAAGAGTTGGTAAGAAAAATATTGCATGTCATTACTCTCATTACTCTTTTCTAAAATACGTGTAAAATTAAAAACGTGTACATTTACCGGTAAATTGTCGATTGTCGATGATACAACGTTCGCATCACGCTGATTTAGCCAATTTCAGCGTTTTTAAATTCACTGTCAGATTCCACTCTCGATAAATATCTTTAGTCTTTTCACTTTTCACATGTGTCAAACAAATGTAGATCTAAGATTCTTATTTACTAGATCTATTGCAGATATTTGTTATTTGTAAGCGTATATTCTGTGGAAGAACAGGATACTTTTGTCTTTTCATATTATCAATACCTTACGTTCATCAATTCACGGAGAAGTGCTACCAAGGAGCTACATACTGGTCTATCGGTGCGATGAGTAATCAACAAGAAAGAAGGCAAAGTTGCCAGAAGAAAATATTTCTGATTCGCCATGGTGTTGCTTTGCACAACGTCAGGTCGACAATGCAAGACATTGATCACGGCGATTGTAGATTATTCGACGCCAACTTAATTCAAGAAGGAAGGTTACAAGCACAAAGGACTGGCGAACTTTTCTTTAGCAATTTCTCAGCATCAAAAGTGGATTTGATGCTTGTTTCCCCACATTCTCGTTGTCTTCAGACTTGCCAACATTTTATTGCAGGGGGCAACATTGCTAGCCGTGAGTTACCTGAAATTTTGTGTAAAGAAGACTTGAGGGAAATTTTTGGTATCCATCAAGCTGATCGTCGTCGCAATAAGACTGAGTTATTGGAGAATTGGCCTTCTGTCAAGTTTTCACTCGACATGCCTGAGAAAGACGAAAGATGGCAACCAAATAGGCGGGAATCATGGAATGAATTGTCGCATCGTGTTCATAAATTTTTCACGAACTTTATTTCTTCTCGAGAAGAGAAATGTATTATCATAATAAGCCACGGTGTCTGGATCGAGTGTTGCCTGCATTTATACAGTCCAGATACTTTGCGGGGTGGTGCTGATAGGATACATAATTGCAATGTCGTATCTGCAAGGTATGATGAAGAAACCCGTAAATTACTTCCCGGTGCAAAATTTATGATTCGATAATATCAGTCAATATACGAGGTTTCTCTTTTCAAACTATGATTGGTGAATGTAAGTCAAAAATCCGGATGTGTTGGAACTGACATTCACATAGATTTAGGTTTTCGACTTACAGGTAAGGGAACAAATGTAATCGTGAGGAGAGTCATCAGAGATTCATCAACACTTTATCATATTGTGTATATATTCGTTCATATTCGAAGATAGATTCTCATCAATACTATCTTGAGAGTAATCAATTAGACTACGCAAACGTCTAAAAGTCTTTACTCTATATTTTGCAGTATATCCTCGTGGAAACGAAGTCGTATCTTTCAGCGTAAACATAGGACAGTAGGTAGTGCGACTACTGTAAGATCGATCTTCCGCATCCTGTCACTTTATTATAAAAGCTACCTTAATAGCACGACAGTTTTATGAGGATTGTATTAATTACGTGTAACATTGGTATATCGACGCCCAAACTCACAGGTGAAAATGAGTAAATGAGAGGAAGGCAGAGAGTTCTTTTTTTCGCAAACATTGGTTTGTACTTACTCTTCAGACTTCACAGTATACATATTATGTAGGGGCCCAATGCCATAGATGAGAACAAGCCGGTGTACACATGTGAGGTATAAGGAGCGCACCTAAACCTTTCATAACTTTAGAGTTCATGATATAAATCACGACGTTTCCGATTTATATTTGATAAAACTGCAAAACTCGGGATAAAAAAGCGGATCGCGTTCCAAAAATATATTTATTACATAAATTCTGTATTGAGTGACTCTATTCCTTGTGAGTAATCACTTCAGGTCATTTACTTTTTTACTTATTCCAGATAAAAAATCGCTCATCAACCGCTAACCAATCACAGATATTCCATCAGCTACAACGTACAATTTATTTCAACGATGCGTCCCGCTCCTAAGTGACAGCTACTTCATATATAGATATCCAATGCGTTTCATACAAGTATTCCCTTGTATATCATGACGCCATCATAGCATCAAATATGAATTTTATATCTCAACTCTCGATATTCTTCCTAACTTTGATTTGATTCCCACACAGCTCAGAATTCAAAAACTCCATTTTTGACTCTTGAATTCGGACCCAGGTAGATTTTCCGTAAATGAATTGGTGGTGTTTTTCTTTGCACTTACGAAATGACCGATATGATACATTACACTTTCAATTCTCTGAACCAGAAATAACGTACTTCCATGTGTTTAGTTCTCCCACTATGAGACCAGTCATCCCCCAAATCAATGGCTCCTTTGCTATCTATCTCGAGTACCATAGGTAATTTAGTTCACAAATCAATTGACTTCATTGTCTTATGTGCTAACAACATTTCCTGTGCACATTGGACTGCGACGATTGCTTCGGCCCCTGTTACTATCAGAGCTGCATAACACTCTTGACGTTGAACGGGCGACGCTCCAAGAACACGCAAAATCCAGATAATCTTTTCCTCGTTTTTATCCGTTGCAAAATCTGAGTATGATTTTCCAGCTATCACGAATTAGAAGCTTCTGTCGTTCCCGTCCCGTTTTCGATTTGGCCTGATGAGCCATCCTTCCTCTTTGGTATTCCATACAGCTTTCCATACATATTTCATTATTCTCTTCATCACTTAACATGGACCATATTGCAATTTTCTGCCATGTCACGATAAATCACGCACAAAATTAAGTATTTCTGGCCTGCTCCTCGCATGAGATGTAAAGGCTTACCAACTCCTTATCTCAGTAAAGTGTCTATCTTGACAACTGCTTTGTCGCAATCCTCTTTAACGGTCTCCAAACGACTTTTCGCATTTGTCAGGATCTCCATCACAACTACTTCTTCAAAATCAAAGTCATCTTTAAATAATTGAATCAAAACTGGCTGGGTCATTCGCATATGCCCTTCAACTCGATCGAATTTGCAACAAATGTACTCGTTATATATCCAATATCTTTACATTCAAATACCTAATTCATTTCCTCTACTGCTGTCTTCAATCTTTCAAAGTTAACGCAATTATCTACCAAGGTCAACCAAACGTTAAACTAACCTTCTTCACTCCATTTTAATTATAGAGATCGATTTGCCTTCGCCCTCTCGTATTTCATATATTTAAATGCCTTTAGCAAATATTTCTGGAATGTCGCCGTTGCCTTCTTCACTCCATTTTAAGTATAGAGATGAATTTGCCTTCTTCCTCTCGTATCTCATATATGTAAATGCCCTTAGTGTTTCTTTCTAGAATGTCGCTGCCGCTTCTTTTAAACCAACGATAGTCTTCTTCGATCGTAGAAAGCATTTGTTTGCATCGTACCACCTTTCAAAAAACCTTCAGGAACCTTCATACAGACGAGCTCTCTGCGTCGAATTCACCTCTTAGGTAAACTCCTTTTATATCAACGATACGAGCCTCCCCGCTGGCTATGTCGGCACCACTATCAATGAGGGCACCATTAACATGATGAACTATATGCACATAGGACTATGTTACTATCCAGCAAGGATTGACGAGCTATTTGTTCTGACTCAGGGAACTTCTTGAAAACCTTGATAAGAACCCAGTTGGCAAATTCCTTTTTCCAAGCATCATCGTTGGTAGTTTTTTCGTCTTTCCGATGGCGATTATATTCATTTGAATCACGTGATTGCTTTCTCGCTGCAGGACAGTTACTGTAAGTTACTTGCAGCATACCATCATTGTTAATATCCTGCTCTAGTGCATTCGTATCTAGCGATGCTTTGATTTGTTGAAACGCTTTGATTTGACCATACTTATCCGATAGCTAAGTGAAGAATACGAGGGGTGAGACTTGATTGGAGCTAGTTACATCATTGGAGAGCGCACAGATATATTTTTCTTCAACGTTGTTGATGACCAAGTCAGTTTAAGTATCAAGATATAGCCAAAGTGCCATCATCATCATTCGTTACGCCAAAATGGCTCCAAGTGACATCTAAAAGATGTTCACTATTCCCTTGGACCAAACGCCCAAGCGCAGCTACAGGAAGGCTTAGCTACACATTATGGACACATTTCAAAAAGTAATCAACATACAGGCATTGTTGATTCATAGTGTAACGTACCCAGACTTAGGATGTATTGGTCAGGTCATCACAAATCAAGAATTCCTCGGCATTAACAATGACGCAGCATTTATTGCGCCAGCAATCCTGGGAATAGCTCCTATGCACCAGCAAGGTGCAAGGGCTGTTCAGATTGTAGAAAATATCCGGCGTCATGAACTATTTGAAAATGAATTCAACATCTTCAATCACACCCGCACTCAACTTCGCAACATAATCATCAACAATGTTGAGGATACGCTCTCTAATGATGTAATTAGCTACAATCAAGTCTCAACCCTCACATTCCTCACTTATCTATGGGATACTTTTTTTAAACTGTATGCTTTTATTTTATTAACTTCTACTCTCGTACCAGGTATAAATTACTTTGTAGTTACAACTCATCCTCTTCATTATGGTCAATTCCAAGGGTTTCAACATGATTATAACTGGAATGGTCGGTATTCTGGCAGTAGTTAGGAAGCCTACTTCATTACTGTCATTCATTTCTTCCCCTATAATGTTTGCCATATCAATTATCTCGGTTACAAAATCTGTGTAGAATTAATAATTGGAACCACCTCTGTAGTTTACGGTCAAATGTATGCTGGTTAGCTTTTCGAAGAAGTATGCTTTATTAAGTGACACCACTTCCTTTTGCTCGTGACAATCAACCGTCTAAATCAATAGCATGTTGATTGACTAAAACCTTTGCTTTACCTCTTCAGACTTTGATTTTCAAAATGTTGTAGAAATACTTATTTTAACGTCAAACAATTCGCGGAACTTGGACCCCTCAGGTAGTACCGGGCTAATATCTAGTGCGACCTATACCATTATTTTTCAGCTGTATAGCCGTATGTCGAGTCGATGTTTTTGGAAAGGAGGTGCAGGACTTGGGCTTCTAAGGAGTGTTGTTGCTTTGAGCTTTAAGTGCAACGTAATGTGACGTTTTAACAGGAGATGCCATCGTAAACAATTAGTTGTATTTAAATTGAGAATACGTAATGAATAAATGTTTGATTAAAACAATCGTAAAAAGGGTGTTTTCAATCAAAATGATGATGCTAGTCAATGAATCGAAAGACGTATTACAATCGAAAATTAGCTCAAAACCACAGACATACAAGCGATAAATAGCTATTTACAAGCCAAAATTCGCAGTTTACAAGAAGATTCGATAAGTTCAAAATAATGACTAGAAATCAATATCAAATACCAATCCATTTGTGCTAGTTTTTTGTTGTTTGAGTGGATTTTTGTAGGGCTTTGGGTGGGGCTTTGGGTGGGGCTTTGGGTGGGAGTTGGGAGTTAGGAAAGAGTGAAAAATAATTTTACGTACATGTAGTTATGGTAGTCTTATGTCTCTTATGTTGAAACAAGATATATATTTTAGAGAAAATTCAGAGGTAAGTGAGCAAGAGGTGAGTAAAACGAAATTTGTTTTTAAATGTGAAAATCATGGAAATTGTAATAAATATTCGTCTGTATTACGATATCTTCTTGATACTGGATCTACTCATAGCACAGTGAAGGACAAGGATGATATAACAAACCTAAATAATTTATTTAAAAATGAAGTTTTACGTATGCAATCTTCTACAGGTGATTTTATGAATTATGGGTTAATAGGAAAACTAAAAAACTTTAACGTCGAAACGTTCTATAATAAGAACACTGCAGCAAATATTCTAGCTTTTCATACTATAAGTGCTCTAGATGATGCTTACATGGTGTATGATAGTAGAGTAGCTGATTGTTTTAGACTCATCTATCAGGATGGCCGTGAGATTCAGTTTCAGAACTTCGGTGATGGACTGTATACTTATGTGGATCCAAAAGACAATTGGAAAATTGGACCTCAGGAAAGAAAGGTTTTGCACAATACTTGCAAACTGTAAATGATAATGAGAAGCTTATGACCAAAAAGGAAATCGATCGTGCACAGTATGCTGTGGAGGTACAAGAGTTTTTGAGTTGGCCATCAGTTGAAGAATTTCTTCAAATTGTGAGAGGAAATGAAGGACAAAACATTGATGTTACCGTTGATGATATAAAACGAGCAGTACATCTGTATGGAATACCTACTCCTTATTTACGTGGGAGAACTACTAGACGACGTCCTTTGAAACACGATTCTTTGGAGAACTTCCAAGAGCCGTTACCTCTCGAGCTTATTGATATCTTCAAGTTTGCAGGGGTATATTTCCTATTGATGGAATCTAGTAGAGTAAAATACGTTAGTATCGAGGATATTGAAAGTCAAACAATGACAGCACTCATACCTTTAGTCCAAGCTGAAATCGATATGTATGCAGCTCGTGGTTTACAAATTACGGGGGACATGTGGACAATCAATTTTTCAACGAGCAATTTGCAAAATCCATCCAACCTGCATTATTGATTCCATACGCAGCAAACGAACATGTGTCAGTCGCAGAAAGACGAAACAGGACGGTCCAGGAGCAAATGCGATCTGTATTAGCCGGGCAACCTTACAAGGCAATACCAAAGATAATGCTTCGTGGTCTTGGTAAGAAAGTAATGTCAGTGATCAATAAATTTCCAGTCAGAACAGGTGGAGTTTCATCTACTATTTCTCCAGAAGAGATAGTGGAAGGAAGACGTAAGTTGGATTTCAGTAAGAGAAGAATAAATTTCGGTCAATATGCAGAGATTCATGATGGAACTTCAAATACAGCGAAAGATAGAACAGTTGAGGGTATCGCTATGTATCTAACGAATGATCGAGAAGGATTTGCATTCATGTGTCTAAAGACTGGAAAGTATAGACATTCAAATAATTGGACACAGTTACCTATAAACGATGAAATGATTCAGCTAGTAGAGACGATAGCAAAGGATATAGTGAATGTGAAACTTTTAATGAAAGAGATTGACGATTATGTTAATGATGAAATAATGAAAGGTACAATAAGACAGGAGGAACTACAAGAAGAAACAAATAATATGAATAGTGATAGTGGTGAAATTAGTGAATCAGAGACTGAATGTTCAGATAAAAATAATGAAAACGAAGTAGTATTAGAAGAACAACCAGGAGAAATAAATGGTATACCAGTAGTGGAAGATGTGGAATCATCAGACGATGAAGAAGAGATGAACAATAACGGACCGCACATTGGAGATCTAAATAGTATCGGAGAAATAAGCGATACTACTAGCAATAACGATATTGATATGATCAATGACAGTGAAAGTGATGAAGAAGTACCAAGAAAGATGAGTGAAGATAAAATAATGGATCCTTTGAAGTATGATGTAGATGGTCCTACTGATATAGTAGATAGACAAAGGTTTGAAGAGGCATGTCAACAAGCTAGAGGCATGGATAGAGAAGAGAAAGAAGAAGAATCACCAAAACCAAAGGCGAAGACAAGAGAACAAACGAAACGTAATGTAAGGACAAGGGAGAAATATCGGTACGAAAGCCAGAAATAACTATCAAGATGAGATTAATATCGGCACTCAATATTTTCAGAAAATAGGAAGGAAGTGGAATAAAGGTTTTAGGACTTTACGAAGCAAGCAGCGAGTTTTCTAGCGAAAGAAATGAAACCGGAATTAAAGGCATGTAAAGAATCACAATCAGAGTTTTCAGTATGTGTGAGTACTTGATTTACTCAACAAATGTCTGTAAACAAGGGATTTAGAGAACTCGGAGAAGTCGCAGTAGCAGCGATGATCAAGGAACTCAAGCAACTAGGTTGTGGAGCTGTACTGAATAAACCAGTCATTGAGCCTATTCAATATGATACTTTAATGGATGATGAGAAGTAAAAGGCATTAGATGCAGTCAATATGATCGGAATTTGAAAAATACGATACAGTTGGTTCTAATACTGTAACACCAGCAGCACATTATTTGTTTACAGTAAATTCAAACGCAGAGGAACTAGATCAAGAACATAGTGAAGGTTTCCATACTGTTACGGCGAAGCTAGGATATATAATGAAAAGAGCTAGACCGGATGTCGAACAGGAGTGTCATTCTTAATGAAACTCGTGGCTAAAAGTGACACAGATGATTGCAAAAAGCTTCGAAGAATGGTAGGATTTTTAAAAGGCATAATTGATGAATTGAGAATCATTGGTGCGACTTCATTAACAGAGATTATGACGTTTATAGATTCAGCATACGCAGTACATGAAAATATAAGGAGTAATACCGGAGGATTTGTATCTTTTGGGATTGGAGTAGCTCATGCAAGATCAACAACATCAAAGGTTAATGTAAATAGTGCTACAGAGTCGGAATTAGTTTCAGCTACTTAATACCTTCCTTACACCTTATGGTTTCGATACTTTATGGAATCACAAGGATACAAGATTGATAAAAACGTATTACATCAGGATAATAAAAGTGCAATATTGATGGAGATAAACGGTCGGAATTCATTTACAGGTAATTCACGACACACAGACATTCGGTATTTTTGGATAAAAGATAGAGGTAAAAGTTGAATACCTCCCTACTCATATTATGTTGGCGGATTACTTTACCAAGCCGTTACAAGGAAAACAATTTCGTTTATTACGAGAATTTATTATGGGATGGAGACCATTATCAGATTTACTTTTTATGAAACATGATAAAAAAGAAACACAGAATTAAGGAGGATGTTGTGATTTGAATTTCTACGGTAATTCTACGTGTCATTTTTATCACATTCTTGCTTGGCTGAGAGTAATTCATAATCTTAAATTAATCCGAACGTTGATCACGATTGATCGTATCCAACTAGTCTACTTAATCTAGGTTAGGTGTGGAAAGATTATTGAATTACTATCGGCTTATTGTCGTAGTGTATAGAAAAAGCGGACTGAGTTTCAACA
>Ga0115008_10001041_pt1 | contig 21987 bp, 23 predicted proteins | sample FraStrMetagenome_FD_87164 | JGI IMG/M metagenome (GOLD analysis project Ga0115008, IMG submission 87164) | Marine eukaryotic phytoplankton communities from Arctic Ocean - Fram Strait ARC3M Metagenome | ecosystem: Environmental > Aquatic > Marine > Oceanic | place: Fram Strait | collected...
TATCTCCAGGTGCAGTTCCCGGCCTTATCAGTCGGATCTGTATTCACGGGTACCCTCCCCAACAACGTTGCCTGGACTAACTCTCTTGGACATGCCCTTATCAGGCAGGTTCAGGTTGAGATTGGTGGACAACGAATTGACCAGCACTACGGTGTCTGGTTAGAGGTAAATAATCCCATGCCTCAAAAAGTAAACTGAAAACGGTTTGCTAGTCTTTTTAAGGCGACAAATTCAAATTGCGGGAATATCTCGTTTACTGGTCTCTACTACCCTTTGATGGAAACATCTGTAGGGGAACACGGTTAATAGCCGTAACAATCCTTTGTAATAACAAAGTCCAATAGTAAAAACGAGACCTTAGAGACAATCCGCAGCCAAGATTCTAACCCCCTTTGGGACATGAATAAGGTTCAACGACTAAACGGATTTGGGTTTTTCTAACGAAAGACTTAAGATATAGTCTACTCTTTATGGTGACATAAAGTATTAAAGTTCAACTGGTGGGATGAACTTACCCAGACGGCTGAGAAGCTGAATGGTTACAACCATGAAAATCACGTGGTGAAAAGTAGCACGTCTTGTATATGTGGACAATATACAGGTAAAACGTTTAGAATTCCACAACTAATTAATTAGTTATTCAGCTGCTAGTTTCTGATTCGATTTAGAACAGAAGCAACATAGACAAATTGCGGGAACCTCCTGTCAATCTTCAATTACCACCTTTGGTTAGAAATAACCAAGGGGAACACGGTTAATGGCCGTAAACCTTTGTAAATACAAAGTCCAATGGTAAAAATATTGAAGATAGGGACAATCCGCAGCCAAGCCTCTAATACCCAATTAATTTGGGTCTATGGGGAAGGTTCAGAGACTAAATGTTTATGGGCGACTTTTAAAGTCGCTTAAGATATAGTCCAGACCGGTGTTTAAGTCTTTATGACTAAACCGTTAAAGTATCCCGAGAGGGACGGTATTAATCGATGATTGGAAAGTACGCTACCAATGTTGGGTTAGTTGGCAACTCTGCCAGCCCCCGTATTTACTACGTACCTTATTGTATAGGGTTTAAAAGTAACACAATCGAAACATGTGGACAATGTTTTGAAACAACTTGTTAAGAATTCCACAATTGGTTTAACCAATTATTCAGTTACTAGTTTTACCTTTAAACAGTAAAGCGACACTTTCAAACTGCTGGAAAGTCTTAAAACTATGAGTACCAAGTTTTAAACGAAAGTTTAAGATGGCTAAGAATATACTTAGATTCTGAATTTTTCGAAAGAAAATTCATATGGTAAAAACCCCATAGATGAAGCTAATCTTTAGGATTAGTGAAAATAGACAATCAGCATCCAAGCTTCTTACTATTAAGTTAAAGAAGAAGGTTCAACGACTAAATGTTAGTGGGTGAGTTTAACAACTTGCTTAAGATATAGTCTAGTCCCTATTAAATATCCCGAGAGGGAGGGTATAAACGTTACAGTTTTGGTTTTGTAGAAACCCAGGTCTTTCGCTACCTTTAATCGCGTTGCAGTATCATGAAGTTAAGATTATCATCGAATTCAGAACTGCTGCCGAACTTGTTGTCGGCCTTACGGCCGCTGGAGATCGCGACAACGCCTCTAACACTACCACCATTGTTGATAGTTCCGGCGTCTCGCTCCAGTCAGCAGCACTCTGGGTGGATTACATCTACTTAGATACTGAGGAGCGTAAATTTTCTGCGCTCAATAGTACACTGGAAACAGTGCTGCTAGTACATTGAAAAATGTGCAACAATTCCAAACTGCGGGAACCTCCTAAAATTTCAAGCATCATCGATGCCGGCTTCTTGTGAAGTCGCTACCACTCCACCAGGAAACTGAGTGTGAGGAACACTGTTAATTGCAGTTCTCAGGTAAAAAGGTTGAAAATACTACAATGGACAATCCGCATCCAAGCCCCGTAATTCAATAGAATCGGGGAAGGTTCAACGACTAGATGGTTTTGGGTTTGAAGCGACTAATAATCGTTGATAACTTAAGGTATAGTCTAGACCCAAACACATACAGTGTTTGTTAAAGTACACCGAAAGGTGGGGTATGAATCGAGACGATTCGCTCAGATGTCACATGAGTTAACAATTAAAGCTCATTAAAGTAGTTTAAACAATTAAATTACTAGTTTATATATAATAACAATAAAATGAATAACTTAAAAACTTGCAATAAATGCAATTTATCCCTGTCCTGGGAACACTATGGAATTAGTAAAAACGGAAAACACAGAAACCGTTGTAGAAAATGCGAAAAATTACAAAATAGAGAATATTATGCAAAAAACAAAGAAAAGAAACTAATGTACTGTAAAAAACGTTACGATAACAATAAAGCACGTGTTTTGGCTATAAACAAAGCATGGTCTGATAAAAACAAAGAAAGACACGACGATAGCATTAAAAAATGGGCTGATAACAACAAAGATAAAAGAAAAGAAGCTAATGTGAAATATTACAAAAAACATAGACAAAATAACGAAGATTATAGATTACGTAAATTGGATCAAATGAAGATAAGAAGAGCTACCGATGTAGAGTATAATTTATTAGAAAATTGCCGAAGTAGAATTTACAGTTCTCTTAAAAGCCAATCAACAAAGAAAAACAATAGATCTATAAAATTATTAGGGTGTAGTACTGAATTCTTTAAAAGATGGTTGGAGCACCAATTCAATTCTGTTATGAATTGGGAGAATTATGGAACATATTGGGAAATGGATCACGTAATACCGTGTGCTTCTTTTGAACTTACTAAAGAGGAAGAACGACTAAAATGTTTCAACTGGACAAACGTTAGACCTTTATCCAAAGAAACGAACAATAGTAAGAGTGATAAAATTTATAACCAGGACATATTATTACAAGAAATAAAAGTTTATTATTATAAGCGACAAATTCAAACTGCGGGAACCTCCTAAAGTTATAACTACCACTCCACCGGGAAACTAGGTGAGAGGAACACTGTTAATTACAGTTCTCTGGTAAAAAGGTTATAAATATGAATACTTAGGTATTCTCAATGGACAATCCGCATCCAAGCTCCTAAACCCCCTCTTAAAGGGGTCATCGGAGAAGGTTCAACGACTAGATGGATTTGGGTCTTTTTATGAAAATAGAAAGGCTTAAGGTATAGTCTAGACCGTTAAAAATATCACGAAAGTGACGGTATAATCGATTTAATCGACCAGCTTAATTTTGAGGCTGAAATAGTGGCAATTCAAAGTTGCCGCTAGTATATTTAAGGATAAATACTATTGTATAATAAGACAATAATGGACAAAACTAAAAATTGTACAAAATGCAGCAATGTTAAAAATTTAATAGAGTTTTATCAAAAGAAAAATGGTTACTTTCGATCGGAGTGCAAAATTTGCAAATTAAAAAAATGCAAAGAATATAGAAACAAAAATAAAAAAAAAGTTTCCGATACAATAAAAAAATGCAGAATTAATAACCATAAAAAATACCTTCAGACGGAAAAAAGGTACAGAAAAAACAACCAAGATAAAATAATTAAATTAAGAACTGAAAATAAGGAAAGATATGCTATATCAAAAAGAAAATACGAAACTAATAAACTACTGACGGATCCTGAATATAAGTTATTAAAAAACATTAGGAGGAGAATAAGTAGAGTGTTAGAACCTCACTCAATTCAAAAATCAGAATCTTCTGTAAAATTACTAGGATGTACGCCAATCTTTTTTAAAAATTGGTTGGAACATCAATTTGATTCTAATATGAATTGGGGGAATTATGGTTCGTATTGGCATATAGATCATGTTATACCATGTTCGTCTTTCCATATATTAGATAGTTATGAACAACGTGTGTGTTTTAACTGGAAAAATTGTAGACCTTTGGAGGGTAAAGACAATCTTTTGAAAAACAATAAAATAATTCCATTACAAATATTATTACAAGAAATACGTGTATATTATTTTGATATGCAACAAAACCAAATTGCGGGAAACTCTTAAAATTCTAAGTGTCAAATTTGACACCGACTACCAAGTCGCTACCATTTAATGTTCGAAAGAATATAAAAGACCACTGTTAATTGCAGTTCTCTGGTAAAAAGGTTAGAAATACTACAATAGACAATCCGCATCCAAGTCCCTACGTTCGAATTATTAGAATATGGGAAAGGTTCAACGACTAGACGGTTTTGGGTTTGAAACGATCAATAATCGTTAATGATAACTTAAGGTATAGTGTATTGGGATCTTAATGATCCTGATCAGCAAATCATTTGATTTGTTTCTAATCCGGTGTTTAAGTCTTTATGACTAAACCGTTAAAGTATCTCGAGAGAGACGGTATATAAATGTCAGTTTACTGGAGCTGAGTCTCTTCAGCTCGACCAGGTGGCAAATAAGGTAAGACTAAAATTTGGTCTTAATTGTGATGACCCAATGTCATTGCAAGTGAATTAGAATTCGCGACATATTCAAATTGCGGGAAACCCCTAAAGTCTTAATTACTATTTACCATTCGAAAGGGTGGTAAAGACCACTGTTAAATGCAGTTCTCGAGTAATAATATTAAGAATAAATGGGCAATCCGCATCCAAGCTTCTAAAGCCATTATTATAAGTGGTTATGAAGAAGGTTCAACGACTAAATGGATATGGGTTTCTGTGAAGAAACTTAAGATATAGTCTAGACCGGTGTTAAGTCTTTTTAGACTAAACCGTTAAAGTATCACGAAAGTGACGGTATAAACGTAATTTCAATCATCCAGTCAAGGAACTTGTCTGGGTGCTTCAGATGGCCAAGAATTTCACCATTGGTACGGCGTACAATGACTGGTTTAATTTTTCTGCAAGTTTACCGGGTACGCCGACTCCATCCAACGCCGTCGATCTGATGGCGGATGCTAAATATTTGGTGTCAAATGTAATGAAACAAATTCATTGCAAGTAAATAATTTAAAGACATTTACTGTTATAATAATAGATAGTAAATGTTATGCTAACAAAAATTAGCAGTGTCAATATGAAATTATGTAATCAATGTAACAAAATAAAAGAATTATATGATTATTATAGTAGAAATAGAAAAAGTGGTAAAAAATATTATTCCAAACAGTGTAAAGATTGTTCTAAAAATAACTCTATAAAAAAATATGATATGAATAAAGAAAAAATGAGAATACAACAATTAAAATACAGAAAAGAAAACAAAGAAAAAATAAGAACACAACAATCAAAATACAGAAAAGAAAACAAAGAAAAAATAAAATACTCTAATCAGATTTACTATTCCAAGAAAACAAAAACCCGTTCCATAAAACCCAAATATGAAAAATCAGAAGAAGAGATTCTTAGAGAATCTAGAAAAAATCAAAAAAAAGAAATACAATTAATAAACGATAAAAATTTAAAAAATCGCAAAATTGTAACTATTTTAAATGAAAATGAAAGAAGAATAATAAAAAATTTGAGGGAAAGGACTAGAAATACTATAACCAGGGGATATAAAAAAGATAAAACCATACATCTATTAGGTTGTAGTGTATATTTCTTCAAACGATGGTTGGAATATAATTTTGATTCAAAAACATCTTGGAGTAACTACGGTATACATTGGCAAATCGATCATGTTATACCATGTTCTTCGTTTAAACTCACCATAAAAGAAGAACAGTTAAAATGCTTCAATTGGAGAAATTGTAGACCACTTGAAAAATCACTAAATAACACTAAGAACAATAAAATAATAAATTTCGATATATTAATGCAAGAATTACGCACGACACATTATTTGCAACACATTCAAATTGCGGGAAACTCCTAAAGTTATAACTACCACTCTTCCACGAAAGTGAGAAAGAGGACCACTGTTAATTACAGTTCTCTGGTAAAAAGGTTATAAATATTACAATGGACAATCCGCACCCATGCCCCTAAATCTTACAACTTTGATATGGGGAAGGTTCAACGACTAAATGTTTGTGGGTCTGAAAGGGTTAGTAACCCTTAACGATGACTTAAGATATAGTCTAAACCGGTATTTTCCTTAAACAAGAAAATCGTTAAAGTATCCCGAAAGGGTCGGTATAATTGAAAATTCTGCTTAATGGTCACGACCGTTTCCAGGTTCGGCCCCAGACGTACTTTCGTCTGGTCCAGCCTTACCAGCACCACACCCGTGTTCCGGAGAAGCACATTTACGTGTACTCTTTCGGGCTCCGACCCGAGGAACACCAGCCTAGTGGAACATGCAATTTCTCGCGTATTGACAACGCGCAGCTTGTATTCGACCTGACCAACATTGCCAACCTCGCTAACGTGAGTTCTGGTGACACCGGCCAGATTTCCATCTTCGCTACTAACTACAATGTCCTTCGTATTATGAGTGGTATGGGTGGTCTTGCATACTCCAATTAAATTTGGTTATGCAGATTTCATTCACCACTTATGTTATGGATTATTGTTATATATTATAAAAAATACCCAAAGCATGGGATCAAAAACCAAAAAAATCAAAAAATATCAAAAATCATGTCGTTTCGAATACCGGCAGCCTAAAAAAGAGGGTGTTAAAACACTCCAACCGTATTCCCGCTGAAAAGGCCCTAAGGATTGATACCCTGTTAGAGGGCCTTTATGGTCGATAAAATCTGTTAATCCTGGGTGTAAGAACCTCTGGATGAAGAAACTTTTTTCGGAAAGTTCCTTTGAGTAGCCTTCAACAAAACTCATAGATTCAAATCGTTGCCGAATGGTGCGTACCTTCCCTGTAAAATTGGGGATTTCTTACGAAGGCCGAGAACCGTAGTAAGTTATAAAAACTGTGTAAAGAGGGCCCTTGCTCTTAAACCCATATCTAATTAATTCTAAAAAACTCAAATTCATTTGAGCTCTTTATAATTATCAAATTATCACCAACCATTGATGTATTTTATACATTCCCATGCTGATCCAGACACGTACCGCATTCGGTACAGAAACACTTATTGTATGCTTCTAAATCGTCGTTATCACCACATCCAATTGGTTACTACAAATATATATATATATATATATATTTCACAATAAATAAATAAAAACCACGAATGGTTCATATTTATTTATTATTATTTACGCCATTGTGAATTTTCTCATCATCATTTCCATAGTTATCATCTCTTTTGGGACGAACCTGATGTTGTCTACGTCATGGTCCAACGCCTTCTCGATCATATCAATCGTGAATAATTCATTGATAACCTTTTTTGAAAGATTCTCAATGATATTATCATTGGTTTCCAAATCCAACAGTGTTTCTATAACCCCTGTAGTCAAAAGTTCGTCCGGGACAAATTTGACATTTTCTGTATTTTCCTTCACGACCTTAATAATAATTTCGTCGGTGAATAGTCCATAGATAAATGCTGTTGGGATGTACTTGATCTCATCACCAACTACCTCCCTCTTCAATACATTCTCAACCATCTCCAATGTAACCAACCTAGATGGTACAAATTTCAACGTTTGGAGATTATAAATGCTATCGATGAAATCTCGTGTAATTAACTCTGTTGGGACATGTTCTAATACACTTTCGCATACTACACCATCCATAAGTTTCAGGAACTCGTCAATTACAACCTTTGTGATAAATTCACGAGGAACATGTTTTATCAAATAGGGGGAGTAGTTGATAGAGATTATAGCCATCTCTTCGCAGTCTGAATTTTCGGCAATACACACCATTGTTTCTGCCATATCCTTATGATCTTCGCTCACCATGTTCAGAATTCTGGTAAAGTTGTTCATTTTATTTGTTTTTTGTTTCTTTGTGGAAAGTATGTATTATACCCAATAACACCTTTAAATATTAAGGTGTTACTTTTTTTGTAAATTTTCAAATTTATCCCAAGAGTCACGGATTTTTTGTCGTCTCGTTTCAGAAGTTTCTTCGGGTGGTTCGACATTATCTTCATTTTCTTGTTTAATTTCATCACGGACTAGACCAAGGACGTAGTCTACAGCTGGGTATATACCACCGTCTAGTTCATACAACATATTCAAAATTTTCATTTTAGAAATAAACTTTTTGAGTACCGTTGGATCCACATTTTCTAATTTTTCCCAGACTTCACTCAGAAATATCATACGGTTGAATTCACTCATACTGTTTAATCATATAACAACACAAACGTTTAAACCGATTTTAAACAATGATAAAATTAATAGTTAATTCGCCACTAAGTGCAGCGGCCGTAACACTCTCATTGACAATAGTAACAGTGAATACATTATTGCCGGGAGTTATAACAAGTGACGGAAACCCGTCCACACCAATGGTACCTCCATAGGAATTGATAGTTCCTATTATAACGCTACTCTCCGTACAAAAATCATTGTTGACTACCACTGAATCGGAAGATCCGGATGCGGTGGTTACGGTACTGACTGTTATCGTACCAGCCGCTGTGTTCATGGTACCAACTACGGATGTATCTATCAACGTGATAACTCCTTTGTAGACTATTGTTTTAGTGGACATTATCGACGTATGGTTGGCGTCCGAACGTAGAAGAGGTCCCTGTGGTGGTGATGGTCCGTTATTCATTTAATTAGTTCCAACATTTTATTTATCAAACAATAGTTGCTAACCACAAACCCCTAAGATTAACAATACGATAAAATCTAAATTAAAACAACGGAAATAGTTTATTTTAATTTATATTATATTTATTTGTCCAATTAATTTGTATTTGATCAAGGAGTGGTGTATGGTGGTTGTGAGACGAACGGGATGGCGTCAGGTCTGAAATAGGATGTGAATTGAGGGGGTACTGGATCCATTGCAGGTAAGACCGTTTCCTGTTTATAACAAAATGAATCTGGGGGTAATGCCCCATTCGACTTGAAGTTTGACTCCTCGATTATGGCTTCCATAGTTTCGCATTTATCATTCAGGTATTCCAATTTGGCGGTTACAAGGTCAACAGAATCCTCCACGTCTGCGATAGAACTACAATTGTTCCTAATTTGGTCGAGTCTACCAGCTACAAAGTATTCATTGTCCTTCAATTCGTTAATATATCTGAAAATATCCTTAAATTTTTCATCCTCGCACCCATCTTCCCCTAATTTACTAGAAACAAACTCCTCCAATTTCTGCAACCGAGAGTTAATTGAGTTGTTTAAAGTTTCTTCTTGGGTATAAATAGGATACTCTAATGCATGTAACTCCGAGTTAAGGTACTCTAATTCCTTCATTAAATACGAATACTTAATTACTTTATCGTCATCTAGACTGTTACAATAGTCTGTGATACCGTTATTGGGGTCTAGTCCCAACACAGAGAATTTCCCGTCGTCTCTGTCGTTGTTAAACTCATTTTCCAACACCCTTATATCAGCCGTTACGTTAATCAGTTTAGCGTTTAAATAATTCTTGTATTTGATATTTTCCATTTCCCTGTCAATGACAGAATTCTCTACTTGGATAACGTCATAATTATTATTTACAAGTTCGCTTATGGTAGTAATTAGATATCGCTTCGTCTCAGGGTCATTCTCAATCCTGGCAAGTTCGGTAAATTCCTTTAAAATGTCTGTGAATCCGTACATCTTAATATAATCTAATCACTATTAAGAATTAATTATCCCCAGTTAAACGAACCTAAACCCATTCAGCTATATGTCTATTTAAATAGGGACCGAACAATTGGAGACTCAGAAAAACCAGCCGTTGTTCTTTTCTTCTCTCTATATGGGTTTTAGCTTTGTACCAGTGCAATTTATTATGTACCAAGTCCATCACCAAACATTCATACGGAGAGGTTATACAAGTGTCTATCACTGCCTTAAATTCATCAAGATTTCGACACACACTACGAAAATAATATCTCCATAATAAACTCATTGTGTGTTTAGCCGGAAATGCAAAAACGTAATCTATGTGTTGTCTTAAATATTTTGACAAACATTCGTTATCCTGTGTAGCTACAATAAGTGTTATCCTTAGGGTTCTGCTAGACATTGAACACAACCGGAACTGTTTACTTGTGGTGATATTGTTATCAACACAATCATCTATTACAACAAATGCTTTATCTTTTTTGTTTTGTTTTTGGTGTTGTATTAGTGTGTCGATAGCTCCCGGGTTCCATTCATCGTATACAGAAACGTTAGATTCGGGGAAACGACTGTTATAAAAGTTAAAATCATTAGATATGATAACTCCTCGTTGGGTTTGTAAATAAAATGCTAAATCATCGGTCAATATGGTTTTGCCGACCATCCTTCGTCCGGTTATTAACCAAAAACCCGGTCTAGTAGTTATGTTAAATCCCGGCACACGAATCTCCATATTGTATATATACAAATACACCTTAACCTTTAATTGATTCTTTCCATTTCCTCTTCAAAGGTTCTATTGTGATTGACCCAAAGCCATATCCTATAAATATAAGACCCCTGTATACGGTCTATCTCTAATTCATCGGTTAATCCCAACAATTTATTCTTTAATTCGTGAATGGGGTTAGTTCTAGATACTTGCAAATTACCTATTGTCTCGGTTAACTCGTTTATTAGCTCATACCCACATTCGTCTACTATGAACTGTATAAGGTCGTCCTTTTTAAATTTAGAATATCCACTTAGACCATAATATTTAGCTAATTTAATGTAAACTGGTTTGTTGTTTCTTTCTAAATCCGACACTCCCGTGATTTCGTCATCACCCAACTTAAACTTGAAACGTTTATCATTATTATAATAAGAAACATCTCTGAGTTTGATCATCTTTTATTTATATTAATGTGTTTTATTTTTAAGTTATTTTGTGAAATTGATTCGTTAGCAAGTCTATCGACATAGGTATTTGGGTGTCTCGAATGGTTGCAGTTGCTAAAGATGTTGTTCCAGAGTTAGAATTTGTTTGTTGGACAAATGAGTTAAGAATACCCTATAAATATATTGTATTAATTAAAACAATGTCAAAAGGGAGAAGAAGTTATACCAAAAAAACGAAAAGACCACAGAGGAATATGAGGCTTCGTTCAAAGAAAAAGAAACAACAATCATTTGTGTACAATGCTATGGATATTATAGGGCCTCGGGTGTTGTTAAACAAAGGGGGTGACCACGTTTATGAGGATAGGGTTTCCAAGTACATTGGTGATAAATATGTACTCTTGGGTTTATTTGACGGCCATAGTGGTAAATCGACATCTGAACATCTTAGTAATAGTAAAACTGGTTTATTGGCGTTCATAGTTAGCAAGATGAGAAATACACCCGTTAGTGGCAAACTAATACATGACGCCTTTGTGGAGTTTGATAACAAAAGGTTAAGAAAGTTAAGTTCTGGGGCTACTGCGACCGTTGTATATATAGATAAATACAAGACTATAGTAGCTAACGTAGGTGACTCTCCGGCATATAGCCTAAAAAATTGTAAAATGAAACAATTAAGTGTAGAACACGACTACTTTAATTTGAACGAAAGAAAAAGGGTTTTGAACAAATCAAAGGACCCGGATATATGGGAGGATCAAAGAGTCCATGGGACTATACAGGCATCGAGGGGTATGGGTGATTTTGAAATTAAGGATTTAGAACAAGGTATCTTTATCAGTAACCCCAGTATAAAGGTTATTTCTAAAGATGAACATAGTTCCATGGACTACCTGTTAATCACAAGTGACGGTATTACAGACCCCTTTACGGAGAAGTATGAATCTAAAAATACGGGTTCTGACGGATACCCTAATATATCGGACAAACAGATGCTTAAAAATAGTCTAAGGAATTTCAAGTCGGTAATATGTGAAAATGGAAAACTAAAACCACCCAAAGATATGTTAAAGGGTATCACCAATTTAGCTATCCAATTAGTTGATGGAGATTACCAAGATGACATAAGCATGATAATGGTGGATATGAAAAAATGTAGGAAGCATTTCAATTAATCGTTCTTTTCGGGGATAGAATATCTAATATGATAGTTAAATGGATATCACTTCTAAATTAGATTCTATAATAGAAAAACTTGACATTCTCGAAACAAAGATTGACAAAATAGATACAGAGTTACACAAAGTTAGCAAGCATGTTGGGTTTGTAGATGCTTTGGCTGAAAGTGGTGTTGTGGGTGCGGTACGTACATTAAACGAAGTACTTAATTGCGTAAACCCTATGAAACTTGTAGGTTCGAAACAACCTAAATTAAAGTAATTTAAAAATATCAACTGTGTATTTTTTAAAAATAGGTATACTTTATGATTAATTAAGATAATTTAAATAAAATAATAATTAATCATGTCATCTCTTTGTAAAAGTTGTGAAAAACACGAGTGGAGTGGAAAGTGTGTGGATTGTAGTTCAAAAAATTGCGGGGGCTGTTTGTCATCTGAATTCCGAGACATGGAGTTATGTCCAGAATGTTTAGACTCTAGATTATCTTGGCAGGAAGAATTAGATAATAGATCCAACGATATGGGACAAGACTATGATACTAGTTACGACGATGACTACGACTACGACTATGACTATAACGACATCGAAGAAAAATAAAATATAAGAACACCGTTAGTGTTTATTTTTTCCTCCTCCTTGGTCTTTTGACTTTTATACCTGCACTAATGGACGCGATATATACAAAAATAACCAAGAATAGTAACATCACACCTATAAGTGCCCGTTTTTGGTTAGTCGTCATAGCCACCTCTGGGATTATTAGCTGGGATTCCTTGTTAGCTGATTCCATTTCTGGTAATACTAAATATTATTATTTCAAATCGTATAAAATTAAATTTTATCAAAACCGTTAGTGTTTGTGAATATTTTCCTATGGGAAAATTCAGCGAAAGATACACGCGAGTAGGTTACTCAAAACACAGAAAGCAATCGTGGTACCAAATATAAATAGAGCAAGACATATGACCACAAACCCAATATCATAAGCTAAATCATTGTCGCATAGAAAATAAAGAATACAGCCAATGATTATCATAAATATAGACAATCCCAACACATAATAAAGACAATTGTTCATCTTTTATTTATAATAACAACCTTAATTCTTTTAACTGTTTTTGGTTAAACCAGTTTAAAAATTAGGATTTTATTATGATAAATGAAAGATGGACGACCTAGAAGGAGATGTAGAAGAGTTTAAACTCAATGTTACGGAATTCAGTATAATAGACGACAAGATAAAGGATGCGGAATCCAAGATTAAACCTATAAAGAAACTCATATTGGAACTAAAGAAGGAAAAAACGGAACTAAGGGTAGATATATGCAACTATATGGATACCAATGACATAGACCAATGTAACTTACCCAACAATGGTTCAATTACATTCAAGAAGAAGAAATCTGTTATACCCATCAATAAAAACACTATAAAGGAGGACCTGAATAGGTTTTTCTGTGTAGGGCCTGGTCACGAACCCGGCTTTTTAGGTAAGTCGGATGTCCAGAAGGCCACAGATGTATACAACTATATATACCAAAATAGAGAATACAAATTAACCAATACACTTTTGACTAAGAAATAACACACTTTTGACTAAGAAATAACACAACACTCCCTATCTTTATTAGGGGATCCTAATAAATCTAAGCAATTTCTATCTTTTGTTGATTCGTCAACCTTTGTTGATTCGTCAACCTTTGTTGATTCGTCAACCTTTAATTCACCAAGAATCGACACGAACACGTTATCCTTTTCGCTGTTATCCATACTTTTAACACTTATTTCGTGATAGTTCATCCTATTCTTGGCTAACCATTCTTGTACCTCGTTATCATCCACCTTTTTAACAAGGTCTCTCTTATTTCCTATCAATACAAATGACGTATTTGGATTTTGTTGTTCTACTTCTCTTTTCCATTCGTTTATATCATAGAACGATTGCTTTATAGATAAGTCAAACATCAATATAGTTACGGACGCCTCCTTATAGTAAACCTTTGTTATACACCTAAAATTTTCCTGGCCGGCTGTGTCCCACATATACACTTTCCATACGTTATCTCCGTATTTCCTTTTTATCGTAAAGAAGTCGACACCTATCGTCATGTCATAACTTTCAGAGAACCCACACCCAGATAACACAGAAGCTATACTCGTTTTTCCAACATTACAGTTTCCTACAACAACTACCTTAGTAGTGTAACAACCCATTAATAACCCAGTTTATTATAAATAGAGACGTTTATATGAAATTATTATATTCTGGATTACCAGCAAATGAAAACAGTTAGGAACTTTAAACACCCTAACACAAAATACAACTTTATCAGGAAATTGGGGGATGGGAGTGCCAGTAAAATTTATATATCAGAAAACAAAGAAACCAAGGAGAAGGTTGTTATTAAGTGTATAAACAAGAGGGAGGAATGGAAGTCTGAATACGGGATACTTAAATCGATAATGAAATCCAGTAGTCCGAAGTTGCTTAAATTATTGGATATATTTGAGACTTACCGATACGTGTATATAGTTACCGAGTACTACAAGGGGAAAGACCTTTTCGATCATGTTGATATAAATACTCCTTATCCGGAGAATTTTGCAAAGTTGTTGGTCAAGGAAATGGGGGAATGTGTCAAGGAGTGTCACAACAAGGACATAGCCCATCTAGATATCAAGTGTGAAAACTTTATGGTAAAGGGTATGACACCAACCCCTAAATTAGTATTAATTGACTTTGGTCACGCGGAGAAGGTAAAACACGAAGATCTGGCCGAGGGTTATTCTCGATATGGAACCTCATTTTATCTATGTCCAGAAGGATATAGCAGGATTTATTCCAAGAAGAGTGACATATGGAGCTTAGGTGTTTGTTCTCACCTGATTTTATCTGGATCCTACCCATTCGATAGAGATTCGACTGAGTATTTTAAATCGGGGGAGACCAGGATGAGTAGTAAGTTGTCAGACGAAGCAAAGGACTTTGTATCGAAATGTATGCAAATTAACCCAGAGGATAGGTATTCGATAGATGGCCTACTAAATTCTCCGTTCCTAGTTTAAAATAAAATATTTCCATACCAATAATGACAAAAGCTTACAGGACTGAACTTGCTAATAGAACCGGAACTATGGGGCCTATGGGTGAAGGAGCGTATTGGCCAAAATTAAACGGCACAACTGGACCTATATGGACTTTAGGAGCCGCCCCCTTGATCATTGGCCCTACGGGTATGTACAATACGGCATACGCATCTGATGCAGCCGTTAGTAGCCCATCATTCAGTAACTTCAGTTACGGAAAGAAACGACGTAAGAGTAAGCGTAAGAGTAAGCGTAAGCTTAAAAGTAAGCGTAAGCTTAAAAGTAAGCGTAAGCTTAAAAGTAAGCGTAAGCTTAAAAGTAAGCGTAAGCTTAAAAGTAAGCGTAAATGGAAAAACCCGTCTAAAAAGTCCAGAAAGAGAACATTAAAGAAGTGTGGAAAGAGTTGTTTCTTGGATCCAGTGAATCTCAAGTTCCCCATCTGTAACCACAACTGTAAGGTAAGTCGGAATGGTTTGGGAGCCGCTTATAAGAGGGCTAGACAATGGGGATACACGGATATTGCTAAAACTGCGAAGAGTATGATGAAATAAATTATATTAATATCGGTGACGAATCATTGTCTTTTGTAATTAAAGCATTTCTGCTATATGTCTATCTAAATTATTTCCGAATATACCACATGACATAAACGCTAATTTTTCTTTTCTCCTTTTTTGTCGTATAAAGGGGTGTTTGTTAAATTTATTATTTGAAATTCTCCACCAATCCCACATTAAGTCTGGATTGTCGTCGATCATTTTTATCGTGAGATTAGGGTTTTTTGACACGCCCACCCAATCCCACATTAAGTCTGGATTATTGTTTATATCTACCATTGTTATTCTTGGGTTCTGAGAAACTGTATGCCAGTTCCAAGGAAAACCTGGATTATCTATAACATCCTTCATAGATATCCCTGGGTTCCGAGAAATACTCCACCAATCCCACAATAAGTCTGGGTTACCCCTTATCATCTTTACGGTAAGGTTGGGATTTTTAGAAACACCACTCCACTTCCATGGAAAATTTGGATTATTGTTTATGTCTTTCATCGTAATTCCCGGGTTCTTGGAAATATACCACCAATTTCTTATATCTGGATTGTTAACGATATCCGATATTGTAACCAATGAAATTTCGTCATTGGGTGTGTTTGATAAACTGGGGTTCTTGGAAATATACCTCCGATTCCAACCATAATTTGGATTATTATTTACAAACTTAATTGTTAGATTAGGGTTCCTAGAAATTCCAACCCAACTCCACGGTTTATCCGGGTATTGGGTTATAAGTTCTTGCAAAGTGTTACTCATTTATATTTAATATTTGATTAAACTTTAAATTAATTCATTCGTAGTCCCTAATCCCCTTAAAGGTCGGAAATCTCAGACTATCCGGTGTTTTTTCAAAATACTGTACAGTTATACTCTTACCTATAATTAATGCAGGATTCTTGTGGTACATCTTCCTTTGGTCTATACTGAACCCACTACCCACCTTTGTTGTTTTGTAGTCTATGTATACGGCCGCCAAACACGTGATGGTCTTCTCTAGTCCTGTATCCGAATCAATAACCCTGAACGGCCCACTGATTGTATCTGTGACTACAAATTCCTCGTCGAAGAAACTCTTAATCTTCCCTAGGTCCCTTGTTCTACCACTCTTATATACAGTGTCCTTCCTCACCATAAGGCCTTCCCACCCTAGTTCCTTAGACTTATCGGTCATTACACTAAAGTTACTTTCTGAATAGACCAATTGGTCCACGATCTTTATTCTATGGTTATCTTTGAATATACTTTTAACCTTTTTGAATCTCTTGGAATAGACAACACTCTCTTCGTTCCCTAAGAATACCTTTTCTGGGATTATGTCGAATATCTTGTAATAAATACCAGACACATCCTTCACTTTACCCTTCTTTCTCACAATCTCTATGACGTTCGTGAAGTTTTCCTTACCGTTATCGTCAATTGATACGATCTCCCCGTCCAAGAATACTACGTTCTTGAATTTGGAGATTGGTATCTTGGCTATTATCAACTCTGTGTTATATAGGTCCTTCCCGGTTCTAGAATATGTCTTGATAACTTTATTAATCGGGTCTACCTTTATGAGACACCTAACTCCGTCCAACTTCTGAGACACGAACCAGGAATCATCTAATTCCGTAAACTTGGGGTCATACTTGTATGATAAGACCGGATCAAATACATCAATGACATTGTACCCGTACACCTTATTAATTATCTTGTGACTTACTCTTATCTTCAGGTTCTTATCTAAAATGTTATATACGAGTGTTTTGTATTCCTCAGACTTGGGGGACAAAAATTCATTAATCGACTTTAGGGCCTCATTCCCGGTGATACGTCTATGGCTGAGTGCCCCTAACAATTCAAAGATATCTGGATAATTCCAAAACTTCTGGGAATCGTAATTCTTGTTAGACATATACTTCTTGACATTAGCAGATGATACATTGAATTGGGTAAGGGGGTGATACGCTAAAACCAGTATCTTTGTAAAATATTCATAACCGACATACTTCTTGAGTATCTCCTTTTTCTCCAACGTACTGTTTGTTCCGTTTAGTTCCTTGATAATCTCTATAACTCTGTCCATCTTTTTTCCTTTCGTTAATTAATGCGACGAATCCTTAATTTAATTCATTAACCAACAATTTCGGTTAATAAGGATATTTATTAACTTAGTGTTAATAATAATGACTAGTAATTTAAACGTGTCCGTTCTGGTTTGTGCTAGGGATGAATATTCCGACCAATTAAAGAGACACCTACAACCCCTAGTACAAGAGGGGTTTATGTCTATATACGAAGATTCTGTGGAGGAGGACCCATCTAATTCATTAAGGCAATTTCAGACGTTCCTCAAACAGATCCCTAATTGGAATCAGACTATACTAGACCAAGAAACCGCAAGGATTAAGGAGAAATGTCCATATTTAATGGATATGGTTACAGCTATATTCGTATCTCACGTTAAGATATTGGCATCGGTTAGACTCGGGGGGAAACATAGTAATATCAAGATTAAGATACCCACACCAGAGATCTTCATACATAGCATATATGTGGCTGGTGCGGAATGTTTCTATTATACGCCAGAACCATTCGAAGATTCGCTTGATAGGGGTAATACAGAAATTATTAAGGACACCATCTACACGAATATAGATAACACGATCAGTTCTATGATACCCATACAGTCTATACTTCAAGAGTATTTGTGTAATACATTCACCGACCATGTAAAGCAACCCGTTAACCCAGAAGAACCACAGAAAGAAGAAGACATCGGAGATATACTAAGTGGGAATGATATCATGGGGGGGATTGTGGATGATATAGACAAAATACCAACACCTCCCCTGAAAGTAAGCGACGACGACATTGGTGGTTTATTCGATACACCTCCGGTAACAGATACCGTCAATGACCCAATATTCTCTATAGGGGATTCCCCTTCATTTGAAGATAAGATCGGGGACGACCTTGGCTTCAGTGACATGGGTTCCATGAGTGGTGACGACGAAATTAAGGAGATCCCGGTCGATGGGTTCATGGGGTCGTCGTTAACAGATTCATCACCCCTTGACGACAACATACCTCCTCTGTCTATGGATACACCAACTATCCCGGTGGGTGATTTTGGAATTCCAGATGAAGGGGGGAGTAGTGACTTCAATTTCTTTGACACTAACGACACGCTTTAAAATAGTTTAATTTCTCAAAAATAATTTATTGGTCGTTATTAAAGATGGCGAACAATGGACTCAGACCTAGTTGCTGGGGCCCTACCGCTTGGCATTTTTTGCATTCAGTCTCCATGGGATATCCGGAAACAGTCTCAAATGATACAGCTGGACAGGAAATAGCTCAGAAATACAAAACCTTCTTTGAAAGTCTAGAATTTGTACTTCCGTGTGAATGGTGTAAGATGCATTACAAGGATAATCTGGCGTTGTTGCCCATAACCCCTTACTTGGATGGCAGAAGGAATCTGGCGATGTGGGTATATAAGTTTCATAACTTAGTAAACGATGAGACGAGTGTCCCTGAATCGGAAAGACCCACATTCGAAGAGGTATACAAAATGTACGACAGATACAGGGTCCCATGTGACGAGGACTCTAAGACATGCGGTGGTAGTGAGGCAGATAAATGTCGCATAGTCGTACAGGATTCGAGTGAAAAGTTCGGCACGGACCATAACGTATTCTCGTCTTATTGGCCCCTTATGTTAATAGTTACTGGTTCCTTGGTAACGATAGGAATAATTAGCCTAAACAAGGGGAAGAAAAGAAAAAAATAAAATATATACCCAGATTATAATGGGGGCGGGTGCTAGTAATACGAGTAAGTCATCACTTAACGTATACCAAGAGTCAATAACTAAAATAGGACAACAACTGAGGGCAAAGGCATCCAATACCGCACAACAGAATGTGAATATTTCACAAACAATCACCGTGAACAACGAAGCTACGGATGTTTGTGAAAATAATTTATTACAACAAAATATTTGTAACAATGAATGTTACTACGAAGATAGACCTCCTTTATACCAATGCCAGTTCTCTGCATCAAATGGGAGAATGGATGGGACGAATACCAATAGTTCAAACTGTGACGCGGCGTTCGGGACAATGGATGAAGCGCTGAACTACGATGGGGTATGCGAAGGGCTAACTGACATGAGTGAACTAGAGAGAAAAAATATATGTATAAGGAGGGCTAGAAGGTTGGCATGTCCTACTAACCCCGTTATGCAATCAACTGGGCAGTTTGGATACTCAGATAACGTCTGTAACGATAACTGTAATAAAACAACCTTTATCAGGGTTCAGGAATTAGGTGATGGCAAAAAGTCCTATGATATAAGGGATGGTAACAGCGCCATCTATAACCAACCCGATGGGATAGATTGGATCCAGCTGGACGGGGATAGTTCATATAACTGCAATAACAGTGAAATGGCAGGTTCGTTGTTCGGTGCAACACAAGCCGACAAGGACCAGTGTACTACTAATTGTGCAACCAATTACAAATGCGTACCAGAGGGTGAAAGGTTGGTTATGGGAGTTATAGACTGTAGTGGGGGTGAAGGTGGGCTCTGTTTGAGTAACACAGCGAACGTGTCACTTGGATCAGAACAATTGGCGGAAGCTAATATAAAGTCTGAGATGGTCACAGATATAACCAATAATTTTCAATCAGAGGTTATGAAGACGATTTCACAGGTTAATTCGGGTCTGAATTTTGCCCAATTTAATACCTCCGACGAGATGACGGAAATTACACAGATTATTAAAAACAAGGTTTCCAATAGCATAAAGGCCAGTTCTGAGAATGAGTCTGTGCAGAATAGCGGACTGAACCAGAATATAACGTTAACTAATAGTGGTATCATCAGAGGATCTGCTACGTGTGGTGGTAGGGACCCTCCGGATTACTCTTCGTGTATGGATAAAGAAGGCGACGCTAAGAAGGAATGTGAAAAGGAAATATTAGACGACTACTACGCGAATGTACCCGACGGAGGGGAGGTGTGTGCACCTAACGTATCTGGAGCAGGATGTGGATGTGACATCTCCAATAACACTGTACAGGAGGTACAGAATAAACAAGAGGCCATTGCTGTTGTGGATTCTATCTTCAATACATCTGTCCTTAATAGACTAGTCTCCGATTATACGTTGGATGTATCACAGTTAAACAAGGGCCTGGAGCTCCCGAATTTAATTCTTTTGTTGGTAGCCGCTGTATTATTCTTTGGTTATCTTGGTGGTAAGGTATTGGATACTAGTGGTACAATCATTAAGGTGTTGCAGCCTGTAATAGTGCTTTTTGTAATAGGGGTTATTATCTATTTTGTTGTAAAAAGTGTTAAAAGTGAAGATGAAGGTGAAGATGAAGGTGTTACGGAGACATCCACCACTATTACGAACGGGGTAGTTACTGTTACAACCACCGTTACCTACCCAGATGGAAAGGTCGATACAACAACTAATGTTACTGGTGTGGACGGTACTGTCACTATTACACACCCTGATGGTACTGTCGTCGTTACGCATCCTGATGGTACTGTGGATGATACTGTGGAACCGGATGATACTACTGAACCACTAACAAGTGGTTTCCCTCATTATGTATTCTACATAATAATAACTATCATATTCCTGGTTACCTTTGCCTACGGTCTAAGGTTTGTACCAGACGACGAACCACTGCTGACCATAACCAACTATAGATTCCTTATACCTGTCTATACTTTGATTGTTGTTTTGTATCATTTCACAACTAAATAATGTTTGTATCATTTCACAACTAAATAAACTTAAGAATTTGTACTGTTAAATTAATATACCATGGATCCATTCATAAGCCCTGCTCGAGATATTATCCCATACGATGGCGATTTCGAAGATGAGGGTATTAGTGTGCAGTGGATAAGGAACAACGGAAGTAAGGACGTCTGTGTCATAGACCAATTAAGCTTCGACGAGATAGATACTATCTTGTGGAGGATAAATTATAAAACTCGTAATAAATCTAAAAAAAGACCTCGAGATGAATGTAATACAAGTTAGACACATAGTCTATTGAGGATGGTTCTGGGATTCTTGTCGTAGAATTGTCGAGGGTTTAACGTATATTGTTCTTGTATAACGGGGACAATGTAACTTTTTTTAGATATAGCTACCGTATGCCCTAACTTCTTAGCCACCTCTAAGTATGTATGTTTTATGTTATTCTTAATTTCCTTTTGGTTCGTTGGTAATTTCAATTTCCCTAATATCTTTAAAAACAACACATTACCCCCATATGTCCTTAGATCCTTGCATGTGAAATCACTACCCATAATATTCTTTAGATAATTGTTCAATACGGCAGGGTTTGACCCAAACACCGA
>Ga0115008_10001044_pt1 | contig 21966 bp, 24 predicted proteins | sample FraStrMetagenome_FD_87164 | JGI IMG/M metagenome (GOLD analysis project Ga0115008, IMG submission 87164) | Marine eukaryotic phytoplankton communities from Arctic Ocean - Fram Strait ARC3M Metagenome | ecosystem: Environmental > Aquatic > Marine > Oceanic | place: Fram Strait | collected...
TTATGCAAAGCAGCAGGGTGAGGAGTTTTTAGCGCGTCAGAGAGAGTTGATGACCGCGGTCGTTGCCCAGCAAGACGTGATCATTACCACCGCTGCGGTGCCCGGTGCTAAATCGCCAATCTTGGTAACTGAAGACATGTTGGTGGCGATGAAGTCGGGGTCGGTGATTGTCGATCTGGCTGCAGAGCGCGGCGGAAACTGCGCACTGACCGAGCGGGGGAAGACAGTGCAAAGCCATGGAGTGACCATTGTTGGGCCGGAAAACGTGCCCGCAATGCTGGCGTTTCACGCCAGCCAAATGTACGGCAAAAACATCGAGACGTTACTCAATTTAATTCTCGATGACGAGGGCAATTTAGCGATGGATCACAACGATGAGATTGTCGCTGGAACATTGGTTGCTCACGCTGGAGATGTGCCGCACCCCCATATGCGCAAGCTACTCGATTTGCCTGCACTCGAGGTTAAATCTGAACCCGCCGAAACGTCGGCAACAGACTAATACAGGCTAAGGGAGTCTCGTTAATGGAAGTTACTATACTATTGTTGGCATTGTTCATACTGTCACTTTTTCTCGGCGTTGAGTTGATCACCAAGGTGCCGCCGACCTTACACACGCCGCTGATGTCCGGTACCAATGCGGTGTCGGGGATTACTCTAGTCGGAGCCCTACTGGCGGCCGGATCGGACACCTCGCCGCTGTTGGTAAACATCCTGGGTTTTGTCGCTGTGACCCTGGCAACTTTAAACGTGGTGGGTGGCTATCTTGTCACCAACCGCATGCTCTCGATGTTTAAAAGGAAGTAAGCTATGAATCCCAATTTAGTGAATCTGGTTTATTTGATCGCTGGCGTGCTGTTTATCTTAGGCATCAAGGGCCTGACCAAGCCCAAAACGGCCGTGCGCGGTAATCTGTTATCTGCCGTGGGCATGATGATTGCGGTGATTGTTACCTTGATGGATAGCAGTGTCGTCAACATGACCTACATTGTTGCGGGCGTGACGGTGGGTACGCTGATTGGTGCGGTGATGGCGCTGCGCATTCAGATGACATCAATGCCAGAAATGGTCGCCCTTCTCAATGGTTTTGGTGGCGGTGCATCGCTCAGTATAGCGCTCGCCGAGTACTATTCGCGGCTCGGTTTGAATGCGACATCGGTGGCCGATTTAGCGGCGCCTGTGGTGGTTGGTAGCAGTGCCTTTGGCGATGGTTTTCAAGGTACCGTGACATTGGTGTCGATCACATTGACGGTACTAATCGGTGCGCTGACACTGACCGGCAGCGTGATCGCATTTACCAAACTCAAAGAGATTATGAAGAACAGTTATGGTCTCCCCGGTGGTCCGATAGGCAATGGGCTATTGCTGGCTGCGGCGTTGTTTGCCGTGGGTACGGTCGTCATGGATCCGGGTAACACGTCGGCCATGTTGATGCTGATTGGCTTGGCGTTTTTGTTGGGGATCTTTTTGGTCATCCCGATCGGCGGCGCAGACATGCCGGTGGTTATTGCGCTATTAAATTCGTATTCAGGAATTGCCGCCGCGCTGGCGGGCTTTATCCTCGGCAATACAGTACTGATTATTGCCGGTTCGCTGGTGGGTACCTCGGGATTGATTCTGACCAATATCATGTGTGTTGCCATGAATCGCTCGTTGGGCAATGTGCTGTTTGGAAAAATGGCCGAGGGCGGAGAGACCATCGACGCCGATGAGATCTACGCCGGCAAGGTCACCAGTGCCCAGGCTGACGAAGTGGCGTTGATCCTCGAGACGGCCAAGCGCGTGGTCATCGTGCCGGGTTACGGCATGGCTATGGCTCAGGCTCAACATGCGGTGCGCGAACTAGCGAATGCGATGGAGGCGCGAGGGACAGAGGTTGAGTACGGTATTCATCCGGTGGCTGGGCGGATGCCGGGGCATATGAACGTTTTGTTGGCCGAGGCCGAAGTGCCCTACGATAAATTGGTCGAGATGGATAAAATTAATCCGACGTTTGATGATACCGACGTTGCCATCGTGCTGGGTGCCAACGATGTGGTTAATCCCATGGCTCGTGATGTCGAGGGTAGCCCGATCTATGGTATGCCGATTCTCAATGTTGACTATGCCAAAACGGTGGTGGTCATCAAGCGTTCGCTCAGTCCGGGTTTTGCCGGTTTGCCGAATCCGCTTTTTGCTATGGACAATACTATTATGGTGTACGGCGATGGTAAGAAGGCGGTTATTGAAATGACCACGGCGCTGAATCAGGCATAGCTTGGCTTGGTTAGTACCTACATCGATTAAAAAACCTCGCCATCGGCGAGGTTTTTTTTGGCCGGGCACTTTATCACCAAAGGTTATCGCGGTAATTTTCAGGATGCTTTCTCAAGAAATTTTTTTAGGGGCTTTTTACAGCGAGCTTTAGGTCGGCATATTGTCTATTAAGTGGTTGACTGCGCTAATAAAAATTGCTTTACGAAGGCGTTTTTGAACGGCCACCATAAGGGCTTGCGAATGTGCAACTAGCGTGCAAATCTTATGAACCAATAGCATTTTTCTATTGGCTGTCGATAATGCAACTATGTTTAGCATTCGCGCAAAATTAATCGTTTCGATCCTCGCCGTGGCAACCACGGCTGTGGTTGGGATGCTGATGATTGGCCAGTGGAGTTTTGGGCGCAATTTTATGGCCTATCTCGATTCGCGAGATGCCGAGGTGCTGAATCAATTAAATCGCGCGCTGGCAAGCCACTATGTCGAGCATAAAAGTTGGCGCAGGTTTGCAGATAACCGGCGCGAATGGCGCCAATTTACCCAGCGCCATATTTTTTCGCCGGCGCAAACGTTACAACGGGAGCGCAAAGCCGCGTCATCTGCAGCACGATCGCCTACTTGGCAAAGACCCACTGGAGCACCACCAGCAGACCAAAATATGACCAAAATTCGTTCGCTATCGCGGGCTAATTTGGCCCATCGCGTCAGCTTGCAGGATAGATTTGGCGAGCGTGTGATTGGACCGCCTGGCGTTGGCGCGCGATCGTTGCGTCAGCCGATTATGAGCGATGCCATAATCGTGGGCTACCTAGTGTTGCAGCGCGGTCATGGCCCCCTCAAGGGCATCGCGAGTGAATTTGCCCACCGGCAGAAGACGGCGTTTGTCATGATTACCTTGGCTCTATTTGCCGTGTCACTGGCGATCGCTATTCCGCTGTCTGGTCAATTGGTTCGACCACTGCGCGATTTACTGACGATGACCCGCCGTTTGAACGCGGGCGACTTAACGGCGCGCGCGATATCACCGGCTGGGCACGCAGGCCACAGAGATGGCGAGTTAGCGCAGTTGGTAACGGATTTCAACAGTCTAGCCGTCACCTTGGAGAATAATCACAAAGCGCGCCAAACCTGGGTGACGGATATATCCCACGAATTACGCACGCCGTTGGCATTTATTCAAGGCCAGATTGAAGCGATGCTGGATGGTGTGCGGCCCCTCAGTATCGAGAGCGTTGAATCGCTGAATTTACAGGTTGCGCAACTGAATCTGCTGATCGATGACCTCTACCAACTGTCGATTGCCGATGCAGGTTCCATGACCTATCAAAAAACTGCTCTGAGCGTATTGCCGATTGTGCAAGACGCGATTGAAAATTGCCGACCGCTGGCAGCCAAGACTGGTATCGAGTTACTGCTTGACGTGGAGCGCGCAATCGATGATCGCTGCATAGGTGATGGGCAACGATTGCGACAATTATTCGACAATTTACTTGCCAATAGTGTTCGCTACACAGACTCGCCGGGTCGCGCCATAGTTCGAGTGGTCAACCGCGGTGAGGTTATCGTCGTTGAGATCAGTGATTCTGCCCCTGCGGTGGGTGCCGAGCATTTGCCGAAATTATTTGATCGTTTATACCGCGTCGATGGCTCGAGAAATCGCAGCACGGGTGGCGCCGGTTTGGGTCTGTCGATCTGTAAAAAGATTGTCGAGGCGCATGGTGGCCAGATCGAGGCGCTAATATCTGATCTTGGCGGTTTGACCATCAGGGTCCATTTGCCCGGCCTATCAACATGAATGATCTAATTTTGGTGGTAGAAGATCAGCCAGATTTGGCGGCGCTGTTAAAGGATTATCTTGAAAATGCCAATTTTCGCGTGCACATTATCGCCGATGGTGGTGCCGTGATTGCCTGGGTCAAGGAGTTTTTTCCAAGCGTTATCCTATTAGACCTCATGTTGCCCGGCAAGGACGGTTTACAGGTATGCGGAGAAATCCGTAGTTTTTCTCAGGTGCCGATTATGATCACCACAGCGAAAGTCGACGAACTACACAGAATCGTTGGGCTCGAAGCCGGTGCCGACGATTACCTGTGCAAACCGTACAGTCCTCGAGAGGCGGTTGCCAGGGTTAAAGCCCTGTTGCGCAGAGGCGCAATCAGCGACATCAGTACGCAACTTATTCAAGTGGACAGCGACGCATTGAGCGTCTGCGTTGGGGGTATTGACAGTCATTTAACGGTGGTCGAATACCATTTGTTTAAATTGCTATTTGATGCGCCACGGCGTATTTTTTCACGTCGAGAAATCATGTCTTCAATCTATAGCGATTATCGAATCGTTAGCGACCGAACCATAGATAGTCACATTAAAAAATTGCGTAAGAAAATTCATCGCCACCTGCCCGGCTACGAGGTAATTCACTCTGTTTATGGTGCTGGTTACAAGTATCAAAATGATCATTAAAATTCATATTATTTGCATTTTTAGTGCATATTTCCTGCATTTTTTTCGACTAAATTGACCAGGTCTTCGCAGATTGCCGCTAACAGCAATACTGCGGCGCAATTCGAGGACGTTGGAGACTACCGGATAGACAGGCAGTCATCGCTTGGCCGGAGGGGCCTGGGCCTGTCAATGCATTAGAGCGTTGCTCAACTCGACAATCTTCGGCCGGGAAAAAATGTATCGCGCTAGAGAATAACATGGCACTTGGGCAACCTAGGAACGCAACGATCATGCTAATTGCGCTGCTTGGTTACTTAATAGAGCGGTTGAACGCACTCTACGAGGCCGCGAATATAACTATTAATAGTGCGAATAACCTGCGCGGATACTTATAACTTAACTGGTCAATACTTGAGGTAACTAGAATGAAACGATTCGATTCGATGTTAAAATCCTGCTTGTTTATGCTCGCACTTGGATGCTCGATAAGTTCTTGGGCACAACCACAAGATGTAGAGGGCAAGCTCTCCGAAAAACTCGACAAGCTGGTTGAGCGCCTTGCTTTAACGCCCGAACAAAGCGATCGCTTTGTCGAGGCTATGCCTCGGCAAATGGGTGAAAAGCGCGCCTTAAGAAAAGAGTTCGGCGATGCCAAGCGCGCACTCAAAAAGCGCCACCGAGCAGAAATGGGCGAGATCCTGAATGACGATCAAATACTTATGCTGGATGGCATGATTAAACGGCGGCAGATGAAGTACCAAAAAAAAGCCCGCGGCCAAAAGGACTGAGCGTGGATTGAGGCGGTCGCCAGCAATTACCCCATAAGGGTGCTGCGCATGCCGCATGCGCAAAAATCGACGACCCAGTGGTTGTCGATTTTCAATTTGTACTAGGCGACGCAGTAATGGTAAACGAGTCACTGCGCGCGATACCATTACCGCCGGGCGATGGCAGTGCGATCGGGGTGATCTCGGCGCCATTGCGATACGGATTGGCAGCGCCGATCTATTAGAGGGATGTTCGTAATGCAGGTTGTATTTTTGATTCTAAGCGGTTTGTTGTTGAGCGCCTGCGGCGGCGGTTCGTCGTCGGTGGCGGTTGACGACAATGGCGCAGTTCAAGCCGCATCTGCCGCTGCTGGCGAGGATAGCGCCGGTGATTCCGATTCGGATTCGGGTTCTGCGACCGATAGTGATACCGATGGTGATGGTGATACTGGCAGTGAAACCGCCACTGCGGCGATCGACATTTATGAAAAAACATTCACCGCGCGAAGCGCCGATTGCGCCGATTATAGCGACAGTTACAGCGCTTCGGTGAGGGACTTAACCAGTTCTCAAGGCTTCGACTCAGAAGTCACTGTCACCGCCGATGAGGGCAGTTGTACAATCACCAGCGACAATATTCCAAATCATGATTTTAATGACTCGTAGGCCAATTTTAGGGCCGATGTGGTCAAGCAAAGCAACCAATTTGTACTCAGTCGGCGACCGCTCAAGGCGGCCCAAAATGATGCCTTAAGCGCACAGATGTGGGATGCGGTGATGCTCAATGGTGTGGTCGTCGATATTAAAACCGGAGGTTGCTACTACCCGTCGGAGAGGCGCGCCGATGCCGACGGTAACACCGAGGCTGGATGTCCAAACGGCGGCATCAATTGGCAGCTAGTTGCCCTGGAGTATGCGACTAAATTTGGTGTCGACCAGCACAATGCTCATGTCCAACCAGACAGCGGCAGTTATCATTATCACGGCGATCCCAACGCGCTGTTTGACGACGTGCCGGTGGGCGACGGTTCTCCCGTTATCGGCTTTGCCGCCGATGGGTTCCCTATCTATGGATCCTATATTTTTGATCAATCGACGGGCGCTTTTAGAAAGGCCACCTCGGGCTATACGCTACGGCAAGGCTCCAGAGGCACTCGCTCCGATAGCAATCCGGGAGGGGACTTTAACGGTATTTATGAACAGGACTGGGAATGGACCGACGCTGGAGATCTCGACGAATGCAACGGCATGACCTACCAAGGTCAATACGGTTACTATGTGACCGAGAGTTATCCCTTCATAATTTCCTGCTATGTCGGTACCGTCAGCCAGACGTTTAGAAAGTGACACTGCTGTCGAGCGCAGGCTCGCACTGATCTGAGAAGCTCGTTGCAGGCGCAATAAGCTATTCATCTACGCCCCAAAAATACCGCTAAAGACCCCTGTCAGGCGTTCGCTCATCGTTGTTTTGACACTGCCCGCGGTTGAAAACTGCCGGTTAAAACCCCAGATATAGCCTGTACAACAAATTGGGTACAGGAGATATTAGCTATGCGAATGGATAAATTAACCCACCAATTACAGACCGCACTTGCGGATGCGCAGTCGATCGCGATCGGTCGAGATCACACCTCGGTAGAGCCAGTGCACATGCTTTTAGGGTTGTTGAATCAGTCCAGCGGCAGCGTGCGGCCGCTTCTTAATCGAGCCGGTTTTGATGTTCAAGGCCTGGTGAACGAGATTGAGCAGCAATTGGATGGCCAGGCTAAAATTGCCCAGCCGACGGGCGATGTGGGAATATCTGCCGAGCTGGTTAAAGTGTTTAATCTCAGTGATAGAGCGGCTCAAAAGCGCGGCGATCAGTTTATTTCCAGTGAGATGGTACTGGCGGCGATGGTCGGCGAAAAATCCGCTATAGGTCAAACGATGGCGCGCTTTGGCGATCGCGAAAAAGCCTTGAGCGCGATCGAAATGGTTCGCGGCGGCGAGCCGGTAACCAATGCCGACGACCAGCAAAGGGGGGAGGCGCTGGAGCGCTTTACCATCGACCTAACAGCACGCGCCGAGGCTGGCAAACTCGATCCAGTTATCGGTCGAGACGATGAAATTCGCCGAACTATTCAAGTATTGCAGCGGCGCACAAAAAATAATCCGGTGTTGATCGGCGAGCCCGGAGTGGGCAAGACGGCGATTGTCGAGGGCCTTGCCCAGCGCATTATCAACGGCGAAGTGCCCGAGGGCTTGAAGCGCAAGCGCGTGCTGACGCTCGATTTCGGTCTGCTGTTGGCGGGCGCAAAATTTCGAGGCGAATTTGAAGAGCGTTTGAAATCCGTGCTCAATGAACTGGCCAAACAGGATGGGCAGATCATTTTATTTATCGACGAACTACATACCATGGTCGGCGCCGGTAAGGCCGAGGGAGCCATGGATGCGGGCAATATGTTAAAGCCGGCGCTGGCGCGCGGCGAATTGCATTGCGTGGGCGCCACGACTTTGAACGAGTATCGCCTATACATGGAAAAGGATGCTGCGCTAGAGCGGCGCTTTCAAAAAGTTCAAGTCGATGAGCCGAGTGTTGAGGACACCATTGCAATTTTGCGTGGGCTCAAGGAACGCTACGAAGTCCATCACGGGGTTGAAATCACCGACACCGCGATCGTTGCGGCGACTAAATTATCGCAGCGCTATATCAGCGATCGGCAGCTGCCCGACAAAGCGATTGATTTGATCGACGAGGCGGGCAGTCGTATTCGTATGGAGATGGACTCTAAACCAGAGGTCATGGATCGCCTTGATCGGCGTATTATTCAGCTCAAAATTGAACGCGAGGCGCTTGCCAAAGAAACCGATAAGGCGTCGCAAAAGCGCTTGCAAAAGCTTCGTGATGAGCTGTCCTCCCTGGAGACCGAATACGCTGATCTGGATGAATTGTGGAAGGCTGAAAAAGCCTCTTTGCAAGGTACGACCGACATTAAGAGCCGGCTGGAACAGTCGCGACTGGATTTGGAAATTGCCTATCGAGCTGGCGATCTAGAAAAAATGGCGCAGATTCAGTACAGCCTTATTCCGCAGCTAGAGGTGCAACTCGCGACGGCAAGCGAGCGGGAAATGCACGAAAAACAGTTGTTAAAAAACCGGGTGACCGAGGCCGAAATAGCCGAGGTCGTGGCTCGCTGGACTGGTATTCCGGTCGCTAAAATGCTCGATGGTGAGCGCCAAAAGCTGCTCGATATGGAGCGCCACTTGGGACGTCGTGTGATTGGCCAAAGTGAGGCGGTGATGGCGGTGTCAAACGCGGTGCGCCGCTCGCGGGCTGGTTTATCAGATCCCGGCAGGCCGAATGGATCGTTCTTATTCCTCGGTCCGACCGGTGTCGGCAAGACCGAGTTGTGCAAGGCGTTAGCGGAGTTCCTTTTCGATACAGAAGAGGCCATGGTGCGCATCGATATGTCTGAGTTTATGGAAAAACACTCGGTGGCGCGACTTGTCGGTGCGCCACCGGGCTATGTCGGTTACCAAGAGGGGGGGTATCTAACCGAAGCGGTTCGTCGCAGACCCTATTCGGTGATACTGCTCGACGAGATCGAAAAGGCCCACAGCGATGTATTTAATATTTTACTGCAGGTGTTGGACGACGGTCGCTTGACGGATGGTCAGGGGCGCACCGTCGACTTTGCCAATACCGTGGTGGTGATGACCTCTAACCTAGGTTCCGACATCATCCAAGTGCTCGCTGGTGACGACGACTATTCGCTGATGAAATCGGCAGTGATGGACGTGGTAGCGCAACACTTTCGCCCCGAGTTTATCAATCGGATTGATGAGTCTGTAGTGTTTCACCCGCTTGAACGCGAGGCGATGCGCGCAATTGCAGATATCCAGTTAACTCACCTCACGCATCGCTTGCAGGAGCGTGAATTGCAATTAGATCTCAGCGAGGAGGTGGTGGAGCATATTTTGCAGGCCGGGTATGATCCGTTGTACGGCGCTAGACCGCTTAAGCGAGCGCTCCAACAGTTGGTTGAAAATCCATTGGCGAGCCTGATTTTGGGCGGCTCGCTTGAGCCTGGAACAATCATATCCAGCCGCCTTGAGACTGCCGGGCCGGTATTTTTTGCTGCCGATTAAAGCGACTGAAAACGCCTCAGTATGGGTGATTCGGACTCCCCGCGCGGGCTAGTCTTGTCCTTCGAATTGTTCGCCATCGACAAATAATAAGCGCACCACGAGACTGTCTTCGCAGGGCAGTACCGAGAGCATCAGTACGTTGAGTTCGGTGCCGATTTTAATGCCGGCGGGGATGTTAAAGACAATTTCGCGGTTATCGGGGCTGGACAGCGTGCGCAGCTCGCGAAGTTGCGGATCTTTGCGGACTTCGCCGGCCAATTTTTGCAGTAGCATATCGATGGCGGCGCTAAAATGGGGCAGATTGAATTGCCCCTTGTAGGCGCTGCGCTCGAGTTGTAACTGCACCGGAATAACCGCGCCGCTCTGTTCAGCAGTGATCTGTCCAGCATCCACTCGACCACCTTGCTTGAGTTCTTTGAAAAGGCGTTTAAGGTTCTCTTCGGACTGTCGTTGAAAACTAGCGACCAACAAATTTGCGCTCAGGTTGAACAGTTTGGGTAGGTCTATGGTGATTTCTTGTTGTTCCGATGTCATGACTTGCGGATCTCAGCTGCTATGGGTTTAGCCGCCGATTCAGGCACTATTCCCAAACGTCGGCGGCCCTGGGTCGAGCAATTATACATCGGTATCTATGAGCGCGTATTTACTGCTTAAGACGTCGATAATTTCAGCCCGTGGATTGTCTGATAAATTCAGCGGTTGGCCGGTGATTTTTTCCGCTAATTGCAAATAAGTCTCTGAGACTTTTTCCATCATAGCGCGCGGCAGGGGATTGTCTTCAGCCAGCGCGAGTCGCTCGGGCATGCGCTGCTTGTTGAGCAGTATATCTGGATCGGGAAAGTGTTCGAGGAGCAGTTGGCGAAAGACTTCTTTAGAGTTTTCCACGACTTTGCCGTTGCGGTAGTTCGAGCCATCCCAAATACGCGATGAATCGGGGGTGCCAACTTCATCCATATAGATGAGTTGTTCGTGACCCTCGCGATTAGTCACGTAGCCGAATTCAAATTTTGTATCCACAAACAGCTGATCATGCTGGCGCAATTCGCGCTCAATCAAGGCAAAGCCATCGCTAAGCAGTTGTTCATACGTTGCGATGTCATCGCGCCGGTTAAAATTAAATTGGCGATAGTTCGCCTCGATGTCGGTGCGGGTAATGTTGACATCGTCGACCTCTGGAACACCGGGAATACCTTTTAAGATCCCCTTGGTCGAGGGTGTGATCAACAGGTCGCTCAACAACTGATCGCGCTGCAAGTTATCTTCCAGGTCGATGCCACAAAAATTGCGCTCCCCGGCGGCATAGGCTCGCCACATCGATCCGGTGATGTAGCGTCGGCCTATGGCTTCGATCATGACCGGCCGAGCCTTTTGTACGATCCATACCAGTGGGTGGGGAATGTCAACTATGTGACTGTCAGCCAATCCCTGTTCGCGAAATAAACCAAACCAATGATTGGAAATGGCGTTTAGGGCCGCGCCCTTTCCGGGCACGCCATGCATTTCGTCATCGCCGTGCCAAATACACTCAAAGGCGGAGATGCGATCGCTGATCACCATGATTGCCAATGGGGCATCGGCCGCCAAAGGGTAATTATGTTGCTCGATAAGTCGCGCACTATCGGCATTGGACAACCAATATACCGAGCGAACTTTGCCGCTGTGGACTGGACTATCGGTGCGAATCGGTAGGTCGTTGTTAACCGCTAGTACGGTATCGGCAAGCTTCATAATTTGCGCCTTGTTGGCCATTGTCGGTGGTTATTTGTGCATCGCTCGCGACGCGATCAACTCGGAGGAGAGACGATGTCAAACGACGACTTGGAAAGCCGCTTATGGTATCAATTTGGATATTCGGCGGCAAAGAAAATTTTTCCTCTGTGGTACAATTTTGTTCCTATTTATAAGTCTATCTGAGGTCTATCCTATGCCGGCAAAGTCTTTATTACTGACCGGAGGAAGCGGGTTTATTGGCCGCCATTTTTGCCGTTCTGCGATTCGCTCGGGAATCTCAGTGACGTTATTGACGCGGAATGTCACGGCCGCCGCCAGTGTTGTTCCCGAAACGGTGCGGCTGTGTGCGAGCCTAGAGGATATCGATGCCGACACACACTTCGATACGGTGGTCAACTTGGCGGGCGAGCCGCTCGGGGATGGGCGGTGGAGCGCGGCGCGCAAGGGCAAATTTTTCACCAGTCGAGTCGACTTTACCGAGGCTTTGGTAGACTTTTTTAGTCGACGTAACACGCCGCCAAAACAGGTCATTAGTGGTTCGGCCATCGGTTATTATGGTCCTGGAACGGAGCCGGTAAACGAGTCATCGACCGCGACAGAGGGTTTTTCCCATACCCTTTGTCATCGCTGGGAAGTCGCCGCCAGCGGCTTTGAACGCCTTGGTAGTCGGGTGTGTTATCTGCGTACCGGTATCGTGTTGGGTGAGCTCGGCGCGCTGGCACGGATGTTGCCAGCTTTTCGTTTGGGCTTGGGCGGTCCTATGGGTGATGGCGAGCAATATATGTCGTGGATTCATCGCGACGATATGGTGGCTTTAATCAAACATTGCATAGATCACCCGACGCTCAGTGGGCCGGTGAATGCCACCGCACCTGCACCGGTGAGCAATCGTCAGTTCAGTCGTGAGTTGGGTCGCGCGTTGCGGCGACCAGCAGCGCTGCCAATGCCTGCGGTGATGGCGCGTCTGCTATTTGGCGAAATGGCTGACGAGCTGTTACTCCAAGGGCAATGCGTGTTACCGGAGGCACTATTGGCTACTGATTTTCGCTTTCAGTACCCCGAGTTGGGGATTGCGCTCGAGGCTCTACTGGATAAAAACAGCTGATGAATCGGGTATAATTTATTGCTTAAGGGCTAATGGGAGAATGCATATGATCGATGGGTTTGTCGACAAGACGGTGGTGATTACCGGCGCGTCAGCCGGTGTCGGGGCCGCCTGCGCCAGAGCATTTGCCGCGGCGGGTGCCAACCTGGTGTTGGCTGCACGCGGTGTCGAGGCGCTGGAAGCGATGGTCAATGAACTGCGCGCTCAGACACGGGTCGTCGGTGTGCCGACTGACGTTGCCGATCTCGCGCAGTGTGATGCGCTGCTAGCTGAGGCGCAGGCGACCTTTGGCGAGCTGCATGTGCTGGTCAATAACGCCGGTATGCATCAGCGCGGCGCCTTGGAAAAAATACCTGCGCGAGCGGTTGCGCAGATGGCAGATGTCAATATTCGCGCCCCCATGTACCTATCGACTGCGGCACTGCCATTGATGCGCCGCGCTGGGTCGGGTGCGATCGTCATGGTCGGCTCGCTCGCTGGGATGTCACCCCTGGCAGGCGCAGCGACTTACTCGGGAACCAAGGCCGGTTTGCGTGCCTTTGCCTTTGCCATTGCCGACGAACTGCGCGGCAGTGGTGTGCAAGTGGGGGTGGTATCGCCGGGGCCAATTGATACGGGATTTATTATGGACGACATGGATGCGGTGGAAGATATCGTGTTTTCACAGCCAATGAGTAGCGCAGAGCAAGTCGCCGAAGCCGTAATGGCGCTCGCCAGGGGACCTCAAAACGAGATAGCGATGCCCGCGGCGAGCGGAAAATTGAGCGCGGTGAGCTACCTCTTTCCGTCGTTGCGACGCCTGTTGCGGCCGGCCCTCTATGCCAAAGGTAAAAAAAATAAAGACAAGTACCGTCAATTGCGCGCTCGATCTGAGCCATCTAAATGAGCGCTATGCTACTCAATCACCGCGAGCGGGGCAGCGGTTCGGCGGTGGTGCTGATGCACGGCATGTTTGGCTCATTGGGCAACTTGGGGTCGGTGGCGAGGGCTCTCGGCGAAAACTTCAGGACGCTGAATGTCGATCTTCGCAATCATGGTGGGTCGCCCCACGACCCGTCGATGGATCTTTCGAGTATGGCTGCGGACGTCGTTGCGACGCTCGATTCTCTAGGGATTGAACGTGCGGCGTTACTCGGACACTCTCTGGGTGGCAAGGTGGCCATGCAGGCGGCGTTGAGCTATCCTGAACGGGTTGCAAAACTGGTGGTGGCTGACATAGCACCGGTGCGCTATGTGCAGAGCCACAGCCCGATTATTGAAGCATTAGGTGTTATCGAACAGAGCGAGATAGGGGATCGTAAAGAGGCGGACAGCATTTTAGCTGCCTACGAAAACGATCCCGGTGTGCGAGGTTTTTTGTTGCAAAATTTACTGCGCGGTGAAGATGGCAAATATCGCCTGCGATTGAACCTCTCGGCTATTGCCGCGCATTATTTTCAAGGTTTGATGGCCGCTCCTGAGGGCGACCACTACGATCAACCGACGCTTTTCATCAAGGGTGAAAATTCGGCCTATATTCAAAGCAAGCATCGAGACGAGATCCGACGGCTGTTTCCGCGTTCAAGCGTCGAGGTGATCGGCGGAACGGGTCACTGGTTGCACGCCGAAAAACCTCAGGAATTTAACCAATTGGTAGAACAGTTTATGCGGGGTTCCGACGTTTACGGGCCCTTGGTTTGGTAACTTAGAGAGCTTTATTTCATCCATTAAAAGATTGAGGAATCGCACGATGTTCGAACACTTAAGCGCGACAAAAATGGACCCCATTCTGGGTCTAATGGCAGACTATAGGGCTGATCCCCGCGAGCAGAAAATCGATCTAGGCGTTGGTGTCTACATGAATGATCGGGGGCATACGCCGGTCATGCGCGCGGTCAAGGATGCCGAGGCGCGCCTGATGGAATTAGAGGACACCAAGGCCTATCAAGGTATCGCTGGCGATCCACGTTACAACGAGCTTATTTTAGAGTTGTTGTTGGGCGCTCAACACAGCGCCGTCGCTGCCAACCGGGTACGCACGCTTCAAGCGCCGGGTGGCTCGGGGGCTCTTCGGGTGGGTGGTGAATTAATTTTTCGGGCCAAACCGAACGCCAAACTGTGGATAGGCGTACCTACCTGGCCCAATCATGTACCACTACTGAGTGGCGCAGGTCTAACCATTGAGCAATACCCCTATTACGATATTGCCGCGCGAAAAATCAATGCCGACGCCATGATGGAAACCCTGCGGGGTGTTCCTGCGGGCGACATCGTGCTGCTGCACGGTTGTTGCCACAATCCAACCGGGGCCGATTTAAGCAAGGCACAATGGGATGAGATTGGCGATCTGGCATTGGAGCGTGGTTTTGTTCCCTATATTGATACCGCTTATCAGGGATTGGGGGAGGGCCTTGAAGCCGACGCCTATGGTGTTCGGAGTTTGGCAGAGAAACTTCCGGAGATGATTATCGCTTCTTCATGCTCGAAAAATTTTGGTCTCTATCGCGAGCGCACGGGGTCAATCACCTTTGTGTCGGCGACGCCGGCGCAGGCCGATATAGTCGCCAGCCAAGCGATGTCGGTCGCAAGACAGATATACTCTATGCCGCCGGCACACGGTGCGCTATTGGTGGCGATGATTTTGGGCGATGATCAACTTCGCTCCGAGTGGAGTGCCGAATTGGACGAGGTTCGCGAGCGCATCAACGCGATGCGTCGGGCGTTAACCGAGCGCATACAGCAAAACGATGGCGGGTTGGACTTTAGTCATATTCAACAGCAGCGAGGCATGTTTTCATTTTTGGGTATCTCCACCGAGCAGGTCGATCGATTGAGAGAGCAATATGGTATCTACATCGTCTCGTCGACGCGGGTGAATTTGGCCGGAATCAACACCAGTAATATCGATTACCTAGCCGAATCGATGCGCGCGGTGTTGGCTTAACCTTCGAGCGCTAGTGCTAGTTTTTTGATCATCTGCTGCGGCGAATACTCGCCGCAGTCCACGGTGATGTCGGCGTACTGGCGGTACAAAGGCTCGCGCTCGAGATACAAATCCTCAAAGCTTTGTTCAGGGCGCCGGGCGATGCCTCGCTGGCCGTAGTCGTCGATGCGACGCTGTAGCTGGTCAACCGACACCTGTAAATAGATGATTGTCGCCATGGTTTTAATATACGCCATGCCCGCGGTCGAATAAATCGCGCTACCGCCGGTGGCGATGACGCATTGGGACAGGGGAACCTCTAGGAGGATTTGCTCCTCTAGGCTTCTCAGATGCATATAGCCCCGATCGTCGACGATCTGCTGTAGGGTCTCTCCGGCGCGGGTTTGGATGCCGATATCGGTGTCTAAAAAATGCCAGCCAAGCTTTTTAGCCAGCAGTATACCTAGCGTACTCTTGCCCGAGCCGGGCATGCCGATGAGCGCAATCGATCTGACCGATGCATCTGTGCCTGGGCCAACCGGCGAGGTTCTGTTCGACATGCTAGTTCCTAAAGCTATCGCCTAAGCGGTTATTATGTCTCAAGCGCGGTGGTCGAATCCAGCCATCGCGATCGATCTTGCGGGTGATAATCGCCGCGACTTAAGGCCTGGTAGCGCGAGCCAGCGGTTGCATGACTGCGCATTCGCAAAGGCGCGCTCTTAGTCATTGCTGAGGTGGCAACTATTTTTTAATCTACAGCCAATCCATGCCCGATATGGTGGCCGCGCTTGAGGAGGACGTTGCAGTCGACGTTGGCTACTTGCGCATGCAAGGGTTCCCCGATGGGTAAACGCAGCCAGTCTAGAGCGTCAAACGATTCTTCTCGATAGGTGAACGATCCCGCCAACACCAATATCTCGATGCCGCCGGTATTGGCCAGTGATACCGATTGCTGGGCACTCCAAATTTCCGCCGCCACCTGCTCGTCGCGGTATTGGTGCAAGAGTAGTACGTTAACGCCGGGTCGCTCCGGCAACGCTTGAAAGCTTGCTCGGCCGGTGTCTACGATCACGGGTGTATCGTCGCCCAGCTGGAATTGTCCGAGTTTGACGAAGATGGTGCAGCCGAGGTTTACCGCCGGTGAATGAGAGGTGCCGGGAGGATTGCGCACGTAGGTGCCAGCGACATAATCGCCATGTTCGTCGGAAAATACGCCGTCGAGTACATAAAACTCCTCGCCGTAGGTATGGGTATGCTCGGTAAAGTAGCTGTTTTTTTGGTATTCGACCAGGCTGGTGGCGATCCCAGATATCGTGGTGTGGCGCTCGAGCATCTTGCGGCGGACTTCTTTTATGGGCGAGGCTCGCCAGTCATTGTCTTGGAAATGCACGCCGACTGTTTGCTTGAGGTCGGTATTAATCTTCATTGTCACGACAATCCCTCCATGGCCTGTAGCGGTATCAGTTCACTTATTATTGTCGATCATTTGGCGGTGACTAAACAAGTGATTTTGCGCCCTACGATTAAATTTATGGGTTTGTTGCGAGGTGATTTCGCGAGCATCACAAAGGGTGTGCCGAAAGGCTGTTTGCGACTAATGAAAAAAATGACCCGAGTGGTTATGATGCGTGGCATAACTGCAATTTTACGGTTTGTTAGGTCATGGCGAACGGTCGTCCTGTCAATCGGAAGCGATAATTTTATGTTCAAGTTTAATCGTATTGGACTCCTTGCAAGTCTCGATATTTTCGCGGTCAAAGATTCCCTATGCAAGCTTGAGGGCGTTTTATTAGATGCCGGTTTGGAAGTGGTGTTCGAATCCCGCACGGCACAGATGATGGGTCGTACGGCGGCGGTCCAACGAACGATTGACGACTTTCCGGGTAACATTGATCTGGCCATTGTGGTCGGTGGCGACGGCAGCATGCTGAGTATGGCTCGCAAAGTCGCGGCAACCGGTATTCCGTTACTGGGGATAAATCGTGGGCGTCTAGGGTTTTTGACCGATATCTCTCCCGAGGATATTGAACACCGTGTTATGCCGGTGGTTCGCGGCGAATACCAACGCACTCAGCGATTTATGCTGGAGACGACGATTATTCGCAACGGCAGTATTATTGCTACTGGGACGGCCTTAAACGATATCGTATTGCACCCTGGTATGCCGCTGAGAATGTTAGAATTTGAACTCTATGTAGACAACGAATTTGTTTACAGTCAGCGCTCAGATGGCTTAATTGTCGCGACCCCGACGGGATCCACAGCCTATGCGTTGTCCGCCGGGGGGCCGTTGCTGTTTCCAGAACTGGACGCGATCGTAGTAGTGCCGCTCAACCCCCACACCCTGAGCAGTCGCGCCATAGCATTGCAGGGCAGTGCGCGCATCGAATTGCGCGTCGGAACGAGAAATGAATTGATGCCGCAGATTACCTGCGATGGACACAATGATTACACCACGCAACCTGGTGACATTATTCGTATCGCTAAGCATGCCAAAGAAATCACCTTGATTCACCCGCGGGATAATAATTTTTACAGCGTTTGTCGATCCAAGTTGGGCTGGGGCAGTCGCCTTGGAGTGGTTGCCGACGGTGAATGATTTAGGTGATCCTAGTCCCCCAAGCATGGTCGATAAAGCGCGATTTTCAGCGCTCGCCAACCCGTTGATCAGTGTGTTGTTGGCGCTGTCATTGGTGGGTTACGCGTTTGGTAGCTATGGCTTTCCAGTGCCGAAAGTGTTGTTGTTCGGAGGCTTGGAAGATGGCCATTATTGGCGCTTAATCACGCCGATATTTCTTCATTTTGGTGCTCTACACTTGATTTTTAATGCGCTTTGGTTAGGGCTCTTAGGCAGTAAGATTGAGCGCGCTGCGGGCTCAATTCAAGCCCTGATGCTGATCGTCGCGATAGCCATAGCATCCAATGTCGGCCAATACCTATGGACCGGATCGGTGCGTTTTGGCGGCATGTCGGGGGTGATCTATGGCCTGCTCGGATACCTTTGGATACACCATGCCATATTTCCGCGCCCGATTTATGCCCTACCCCGCGAATTGGTTGGGTTTATGCTTGCTTGGTTGTTGATTTGTATGACTGGCGTGTTGGATTTTTTACTCGGAGTAGGCATCGCCAATGCGGCGCATCTATGTGGTTTGTTGGCGGGGATGGCGCTCGGTCTAATTTTTGGCTACGTCGAATCCCACAAGCGCGCCAATCGGCAATAGCCTGCGTATATCACTCGCTTTTACAGCCTAGCCTATGGTTGAGATTTTGAGGTCAATGATATGGAATTTAAACAACTGCTCGAAACGCTAACGCCGGCGATCTATGAGGCCTTCAAGCGCGCCATTGAGATTGGCAAGTGGCCCGATGGAAGGCGCCTGAGCGACGAGCAGCGAGAGCTGTGTATGCAGGCGGTGATCGCCTACGAAATGCGTCAACCCGAAACGCAAAGAACGGGTTATGTGCCGCCCAAAAATAGCGCCTGTGAGCTGCCCGACGACGATGAGAAACCACTGGTGTGGCATTCCTAGAAGCGCGGTTAATTCAGCTATACTGCGACATGGCAATCAAAAATTTAGTCCTTTTAAACACCCCTTGGCTAACCATTAAGTAGCCTAACGTGAAGTAGCCTAACGTGGCCACAGGAGAATACCGTGAAAGACGCAATAGCCAAGTCCATTTATCTGAGCGACTACCAAGTTTCGAATTTTTTAATCGATCGAACAGATTTGTCTTTTGAATTGGGCGATGAGATCACCGTGGTGCGCGCAAAAATGGCTGTCAGACGCAATCCACAGTGCCAACCAAACGCCGATCGGACGCTACTGCTCGATGGTGGCGTCGACCTGCAGTTGCAGAGTTTCAGCGTCGATGGACGACTACTTGGCGATGACGATTATCGCCGCGATGGCGAGACGCTGGCTATTTTTGATTTCCCGGAGCAGGCGCTGTTGGAGAGCGTGGTGCACATTCAACCGCAACTTAATACTGCGCTTAACGGACTCTATCAATCCCGTGGAATGTTTTGCAGTCAGTGCGAAGCCCAGGGGTTTAGACAGATCACTTTTTATCTCGACCGGCCGGATATCATGTCCGAATTCAGCACCGAAATAGTCGCCGATGCGCAACGTTACCCGGTGCTCTTGTCGAATGGAAATCCAACCACGCGCGAGATTTTGAGCGATGGGCGGCACCGAGTTGTATGGCATGATCCGTTTGTAAAGCCGGCCTACTTGTTTGCGCTTGTGGCCGGCTCGCTAAGCGTGATCGAGGACAGTTTTGTGACCTGCAGTGGACGTACCGTGGCGCTGCAAATATTTGTCGAGGACAAGGACACCGATAAATGCGCGCATGCGATGACATCGCTTAAGAAGTCGATGCGCTGGGACGAAGAAGTCTATGGACGCGAGTACGACTTGGATATTTTCATGATCGTTGCGGTCGATGACTTTAATATGGGGGCGATGGAGAATAAGGGACTCAATATTTTTAATACCTCCGCGGTACTTGCCAACCCGGCGACCACCACCGATGCGTCTTTTCAAAACGTCGAGGCGATCGTCGCTCACGAATATTTTCACAACTGGTCGGGTAATCGCGTCACCTGTCGGGATTGGTTCCAACTGAGCCTTAAAGAGGGCTTTACAGTCTTTCGCGACGCGCAATTTTCAGCCGACATGAACTCGCCGACGGTCAAGCGGATTCAGGATGTCGCATTTTTACGCACCCATCAGTTTGCCGAGGATGGTGGGCCGATGTCGCACCCGGTTCAGCCGGACTCCTACATGGAGATAAATAACTTTTACACCGTTACCATCTATGAAAAGGGTGCCGAAATTGTCGGTATGCTACACAGTATGCTCGGCAGTCAGCTGTTTCGGCAGGCTACCGACCTGTATTTTCAGCGCCATGATGGACAGGCGGTGACCATCGAAGAATTTGTCGTTGCTATGGAGGAGACCAGTGGTCGAGATTTGAGCCAGTTCAGACTCTGGTACAAGCAATCTGGAACGCCGCGTCTGGATGTGACTTCGAGCTATTCTGAGGAGCGCCGAGAACTGACGCTCAAGTTTCAACAGCACTGTCCAGACACCCCCGGACAGACCGATAAAGCGCCCTTCCTGATTCCAGTCGTGCTCGGTCTGTTGTCAGCCGATGGCTCCGATGCGCCGCTGAACGCCGCCGGTGATCAGCAATTGGTGATTGATGTGACCGAGGCTGAGCAGCAGGTGGTGATCGAAAATGTGGCTGGCGAGGTGGTGCCATCGCTATTGAGAGGGTTCTCCGCGCCGGTCAAACTGCACTACCCATACACCAGCGCGCAACTCGCGCACCTGATGACTCACGACAGCGACGGCTTTAATCGCTGGGATGCGGGTCAACAGTTAGCGCTCAATATTCTTCAGCAGCAGGCGTTTAATAGCCAGCACGATTTACCGTTAGAACTCGATGGCACGCTGGTTGACGCCTACCAAGGCCTGCTGGACGACGCCGAGCTGGACGCGGCGATGGTCGCCTTGATGCTACAGCTGCCGGGCGAGGCTCTGTTGCATGAGACCGGCGCCGAGGTCAATCCTATCGCAGTGCACGACGGTCGTCAGTTCGTTAGGGCGACGTTGGCGGGGATGTTGCAAGCTCCTTTGGAAAGGCTCTATGAGCGGCACAATCAGCAACAAAATTACAGTCCTGAGGCGCAGCAAATTGGCAGTCGCAGTGTAAAAAATGCGGCGCTGGATTATTTGATGTTGACCGATGTTGGCGTTCAGTTGGCATGGCAGCAATTTCAAACAGCCGACAATATGACCGATCAATCGGCGGCGCTCAGAGCGCTGGTCAATTGTCCAACCGCCGGCGATTTCGCCAGTCGCGCGCTAGAATCATTTGAAAAGCAGTGGTCAGATGAGGCCTTGGTGATTAATCTCTGGTTGCAGATACAGGCAACAAATCCTCAGGCGGGCGGCTTGGCTCGGGTTGAGGCATTGCTCGAACACGCACATTTCAGTATTACAAACCCGAACAAGGTGCGCAGTCTGATCGGCGCCTTTTGCCAAGCTAATCTGGTGAATTTTCACGCCCCAGACGGCAGTGGTTATGCATTTCTAGCGCGGTATATCACCCAATTAAACGCCATTAACCCGCAAGTTGCGGCGCGCTTGGTAACACCACTGACGCGCTGGAGAAAGTTTGCAGAGCCGCATGGTGAGGCCATGCGCCATGCGCTGCAACAGGTTGCGGACCACGGCGGCTTGACCAAGGATATTCAGGAAATTGTCACCAAATCCCTGTAAGTGCAAGGGCCGCCTCGGGCTTGATTCACTTGCTCGCTGGGATGCGGATGGTCTCGATCAACGCTTGGACGTCGGCGGGCGGTGGCGCAGTGACGCGACTTATCAGTATCGCAATGGCGAAGTTTAACAGCATGCCAAGCGCGCCGATGCCCTCGGGCGAAATGCCCCACAGCCAATGTTCGGCGCTATTTAGTTGCGGCATGGCGAACTTGAAGTAGACGATGTAGCCAAAGGTAAAGGTCAGTCCCGATAGCATGCCGGCAATCGCGCCCTCGCGGTTCACCGAGGTGGAAAAAATGCCCAGTAAAAGCGCTGGGAATAACGAGGCGGCGGCCAGTCCAA
>Ga0115008_10001045_pt1 | contig 21963 bp, 17 predicted proteins | sample FraStrMetagenome_FD_87164 | JGI IMG/M metagenome (GOLD analysis project Ga0115008, IMG submission 87164) | Marine eukaryotic phytoplankton communities from Arctic Ocean - Fram Strait ARC3M Metagenome | ecosystem: Environmental > Aquatic > Marine > Oceanic | place: Fram Strait | collected...
ACGTTATGTGAGATATATTAACAATTTTATTGCCTTCAAAAAGTTGGTATTGCTAAAGAACAATTGTAGCCGTTTTGGTTCGAAAATCAAAGGATTGTTTGAATAATTGAACAAGAAACCAAGCGGCTAACATTCTGATAGCCAATCAGTTATAACTATTTACCGATACAAAAATTGCTGAAAATATTACCCAATAAGTCGTCCGTTGAAATGTCTCCCGTTATGCTTCCTAAATGAAACATCGCTTGGCGAATATCCATTGCAACAAAATCGGCTGTAACTTCAGTGGCTAACCCTTCCTCTGCTTTCTGAAGTGATTCAGCCGTCTGTACCAATGCTTCATAATGCCTCGCATTAGAAACAATTGTTTCATTTCCAAGGTTAAAATCGCCCTGTACTTCTGAAACTAACCGGTCCTTTAATTGCTCAATGTTAGACCCTTGTTTCGCACTTATATGGATTGCCTCTTCAACTTGAGAGGGCACAACATCTGTCTTGTTTAGCACCATGACAATTTTTTTGTCTGGATGCGATACTTCAAGTTCTTGCGTCCAACTTGAAACCTCCTTAATGTTATCCGGCTTTGTAGCGTCTGCTATACACAAAACAATTGTGGCTTGTTTTATTTTTTCTAGCGATCGTTCGATCCCCATTGCCTCTACCTCTTCTGCACCCTCACGAATTCCGGCTGTATCTATTAGCCTAAAAAGAATCCCTTCTATGTTCAGCGTTTCTTCTATGACATCTCTGGTTGTTCCTTCTATGTTACTTACAATTGCTCTATCATCGCCTAACAGTTGATTTAACAACGTACTTTTTCCGGTGTTTGGTGCGCCAACAATTGCTACCGGAACGCCATTTTTAATTGCATTTCCGAGTTCAAATGATTTAGCCAGCCTTTTGATATAGATCAAAACATTACTTACTAAACTTTTTAACTCTGTACGGTCTGCAAACTCCACATCTTCTTCTGCAAAATCTAATTCCAACTCTACCAACGAAGCAAAGTTGATTAATTTTTCACGCAGCTCCTTTAACTCGCTAGAAAACTTACCGCGAAGTTGTTTTAACGCAATGTCGTGTGCACTTTTTGATTCTGATGCAATTAAGTCTGCAACAGCCTCGGCTTGAGAAAGGTCCATTTTCCCGTTCAAGAAAGCACGTTGTGTAAACTCTCCAGGGTTGGCCATTCTACAACCATTCTCAATTAATATGGCCAGTATTTTTTGTTGAATATAAACCGATCCATGGCATGATATTTCAACGCTTTCTTCTCCTGTAAAACTCTTTCCATTTTCAAAAATAGCAACCAACACTTCATCAATCAAGATACCTTCTTTCGATGAAATGGTTCCAAAGTGTGTTGTGTGTGAGCTTAGCCCAACCAAATTCTTTGAAAAAGATTTTGAAACAACTTCGTACGATTTACTTCCTGATAGTCTGATTACACCTATAGCACCTACACCGTTTGCTGTAGCTAGTGCACAAATTGTATTTTGATTTTGAAACATGGTGTAAAAGTACTGCTTATTTTCGCTTAGATTGAAAAAAGGACCTCATCAATTCGGCGCATTCATTTTCTAATATTCCAGAAACAAGCGTTGTTTTTGGGTGGTATATTCCTTTGTGTTTTCCTGCGCCTCGTTTTTCATCTGAAGCACCGTAAACAACCTTGTCGATTTGTGACCAATAAAGTGCGCCACCACACATTACACAGGGTTCAAGTGTTACATAAAGCGTACAACCCTTAAGGTATTTACCACCCAAGTAATTTGCCGCTGCTGTAATTGCTTGTACTTCAGCGTGCGCTGTTACATCGGTTAGCCGTTCTGTTAGGTTGTGTGAACGGGCTATTATTTGGTTTTTAGAAACAACCACTGCTCCAACTGGTATTTCTCCTGTCTCCAATGCTTTTTCCGCCTCCAGAAAAGCTTGCTTCATAAAATAATCGTCGGTATACGGGGTAATCATTTCAATTGGTTTTTTCGATTCAAAATTAACCAAATTCCCTACATTTACATCATGAATCTTTCCATCGAAAAATTGAAGGCAGGGGATCTTGTTGAAATCTTAGCTCCTGCTAAATCCATCGAAAAGATACACGTTGAAACGGCCGTTAAAACATTAGAAAAAATGGGGCTCAACGTGCGTGTCTCTAAACACTGCTTAGGACAGTTTAATTATTTTTCTGGAACTATTTCAGAACGGCTATCCGATTTTCAGAACGCAATTAACGATGATGAGGTAAAGGCAATTTTTTGTGCTAGAGGCGGCTACGGGTGTATTCAACTTGTTGATAAACTTCAATGGGCAAACATGCTACGACACCCTAAATGGATTGTTGGCTTTAGTGATGTGACTGTGTTTCATCAAAAACTAGGGTCAATGGGTTTAAAAAGCATCCATGGAACAATGCCTTTAAATTTTGCCCTAAACTCTAGCCAGTCCCTGTCTACACTAAACGATGCCCTAACTGGGAAAACTTACAGCATTAAAGCAGAGCCCTCTAAATACAATACATTTGGATCTGCAAGTGCTACTCTACATGGAGGCAACTTGTCAATCTTGTATAGCTTGCTTGGCACGGATGATTGCGTCGATTATACAGATTCCATCTTATTTATTGAAGACCTTTCTGAACAAATTTACCACCTAGACCGTATGTTCTACGCCCTTGCCAAAGCAGGTGTTTTAAATCGCATAAAAGGGCTCATTGTTGGTGGAATGACCGACATGAAAGACACTGCTATTCCATTCGGAATGAGCTATGAATCGGTAATTTTATCGCACTTTGAGTATCGAAAGATTCCTATTTGCTTCAACTTTCCAGCAGGCCATATTAACGACAATCGAGCACTTATTTTAGGTGCGAACGTTGAATTTAACGTAAACACAACCGGGTCAGAACTTTTGTTTTTGTAACGCTAGCCCAAACAAAACGGACAAATTTACCCAAGTACATTTCATTCTAAAACACGCCTTATTTAAAACTGTTCTAAATAACCGGCTTCCCTTACAAGTGTGCGCAGTAACCATTATGTTTGCAATGATATTTTATCTTCAATATTATAAAAAATAAACATGAGTAAGTCTACGATATTATCGTCATCAATAGGTAGAAAGTTTGCTATGGCTTTGTCGGCACTTTTTCTTATGATTTTTCTTTTACAACACTTTTTAATTAACCTGCTATCTGTCTTTAGCACTGATAGTTTTAATGAAGTTTCTCACTTTATGGGAACGTTCTGGGTCATTCAATATGTTATGCAACCCGTGTTAATTTTTGGTGTGATTTTTCACTTTGTAATGGGTTTTGTTTTAGAGATAAAAAACAACAGAGCACGCGAAGTGAAGTATGCAAAAAACAAAGGAGCAGCCAACTCTTCTTGGATGAGTCGCAATATGATTTGGAGTGGACTAGCTATACTGTCTTTCATGGCGCTGCATTTTATTGATTTTTGGATTCCAGAAATTAACATAAAATACATTCAAGGAGACATGTCAGGTCTTTTAGATCCAACCCTACCTGAGAGCGGGTTTAGATACTTTGAAGAATTGGTGCATAAATTTGAAAATCCTATTCGTGTAGGTGCATACTGCTTGGCATTTGTCTTTTTAGCGCTGCATTTATTGCACGGTTTTAGCTCTGCATTTCAATCAGCAGGAGCAAACAACAAATACACAAAAGGAATGGAGCGATTTAGTAAAATTTATTCTGTGGGTGTTCCCTTGGGATTTGTGTTTATTGCATTATTTCACCATTTCAATCATTAAAATAAAGAGCTATGGAAAGTTCAAAAACGGAAAACTTAGATAAAGAAGGTGTAACAATGAAACATACTTTTTCCAGTACCTTAGATTCAAAGGAACCTAAGGGTCCAATAGCTGAAAGGTGGACAAAATATAAAAATGAAATTAACCTGGTTAACCCTGCAAACAAGCGTTTGATTGACGTTATTGTTGTTGGGACAGGATTGGCTGGAGGTTCTGCTGCCGCTACGCTAGCAGAGCTTGGTTATAACGTGAAAGCATTTTGTTTTCAAGATTCACCAAGGCGAGCTCACTCGATTGCAGCACAGGGGGGGATTAATGCCGCAAAGAATTACCAAGGAGATGGAGATTCTACATACCGTTTGTTTTACGACACGGTTAAGGGTGGCGATTACCGCTCGCGAGAATCTAATGTATATCGACTGGCTGAAGTTTCAGCAAATATAATTGATCAATGTGTTGCTCAAGGTGTTCCTTTTGCACGTGATTATGGCGGATTACTAGACAACCGTTCTTTTGGAGGAGTGCTCGTGTCAAGAACGTTTTACGCAAAAGGGCAAACAGGACAACAGTTGTTGCTTGGAGCTTATTCTGCAATGAACCGTCAGATTGGTCGTGGAAAAATCAAAGTATACAACAGGCACGAAATGTTAGATGTTGTAATTGTTGACGGAAAAGCAAGAGGTATTATAGCTCGAAACTTGGTAACAGGAGAAATTGAAAGGCATTCTGCACACGCTGTTGTTTTAGGAACAGGAGGATATGGTAACGTATTCTTTTTGTCCACAAACGCAATGGGAAGTAATGTAACTGCTGCATGGAAAGCACATAAAAAGGGGGCGTACTTTGCAAACCCGTGTTATACTCAAATCCATCCTACTTGTATCCCTGTTTCTGGAGATCACCAGTCAAAATTAACATTGATGTCAGAGTCGTTACGTAATGATGGACGTATCTGGGTGCCAAAACACATGAAAGACGTCATCGCGATTAGAGAAGGTAAATTAAAGCCAACTCAGCTTACAGAAGACGATAGAGATTACTACTTAGAAAGAAGATATCCTGCCTTTGGAAATTTAGTTCCAAGAGATGTTGCATCAAGAGCAGCTAAGGAGCGTTGTGATGCTGGCTTTGGTGTCAACGCCACTGGAGCAGCTGTTTATTTGGATTTTGCTGCTGCTATTATGCGCTATGGTAAAGAGCAAGCCTTCATAAAAGGGCTTGATGAAACGAATGAGACCACCGTAAGGGAACTTGGAAAAGAGATTGTAAAAGCAAAATACGGGAACCTCTTCCAAATGTATGAGAAAATCGTAGATGAGAACCCATACGAAACACCTATGATGATTTACCCTGCCGTTCATTACACAATGGGAGGGATTTGGGTTGATTACAATTTACAAACAACTGTTCCTGGCTTATACGCCATTGGAGAAGCAAACTTTTCTGACCATGGAGCAAACAGGCTGGGTGCTTCTGCTTTAATGCAGGGGTTAGCAGATGGTTACTTTGTGTTGCCTTACACTATTGGTGATTACTTATCAAATGACATTCGAACAGGAACAATTCCTACAGACACAAAAGAGTTTGACGAGGCTGAGAAAAGTGTTCAAGAAAACATCAATCACTTCATAAACAACAAAGGGTCTAAATCTGTTGACTATTTCCATAAAAAATTGGGGAAAGTGATGTGGGAGAAATGTGGAATGTCTCGAAATGAAAAAGACTTAAAAGAGGCCATTGAAGAAATTTCTTTAATCCGAAAAGAGTTTTACAAAGAGGTAATGGTTCCAGGTACTGCAAATGAATTTAACGAAGAGTTAGCAAAAGCAGGACGTGTAGCAGATTTCTTAGAATTAGGAGAACTGTTTGCAAAGGACGCCTTACTAAGAGAAGAGTCTGCAGGAGGGCACTTTAGAGATGAGCACCAAACCTCAGAAGGAGAGGCAATGAGACGCAAAGAGTTTCAATTTGTTTCTGCCTGGGAGTATAAAGGAGAGCCTAAAGATGCAGTACTGCATAAAGAAGAGTTGGTTTACGAAAATATTGAAGTCAAAGAACGATCATACAAATAAGTAGGAATGATGAATTTAACCTTAAAAATTTGGCGTCAGAAAAACGCAAGCGATAAAGGAAGCATTGTAGACTATCAAGTCTCCGATATCTCACCAGATATGTCTTTCCTTGAAATGTTAGATATACTAAACAATCAATTAATAGAGAAAGGAGATTCTCCTGTCGCTTTTGATCACGATTGTAGAGAAGGAATTTGCGGAATGTGTTCTCTATACATTAACGGGGAAGCGCATGGGCCTGACAGAAAAGTTACAACATGTCAATTACACATGCGTAAGTTTAAAGACGGGGACACAATCTATATAGAACCGTTTAGAGCAAAAGGATTTCCTGTAATTAAAGATTTAGTTGTTGACCGTGGAGCATTTGACCGCATTCAACATGCAGGTGGATTTATCTCTGTGAACACCTCTGGAAACACACAAGATGCAAACGCTATTCCAATTTCTAAACACGATGCAGATAAAGCAATGGATGCTGCAACATGCATTGGATGTGGGGCTTGTGTTGCTTCATGTAAAAACTCAAGCGCTATGCTCTTTGTTTCTGCAAAGATTTCTCAATACGCCTTGTTGCCTCAGGGTAAAATTGAAGCAACAGACCGTGTACTAAACATGGTGCAACAGATGGATGAAGAAGGATTTGGAAACTGTACCAACACAGGTGCTTGTGAAGTTGAATGTCCTAAAGGAATTTCTTTAGAAAACATTGCTCGAATGAATCGCGAATTTATGAAGGCGTCTATAAAGTCTTAAATAAGACACTCAAAAACATACCTAGAGGGGTTGGATTTATTTTCAACCCTTTTTTTGTGCCTTTAATTTTAGTGCGTACTTCTGAAAAATTTGTAGTTTAGTCTGAACTTAAAACACTATTACATGAAAAAAATTATACTATCTATCGCTGTAATTACAGCTAGTTTTATAGGCCACTCCCAAGTTATTTGTGCAGGGGTTTCTCCAGCATCAATTACTGGAAACTATGCTTTTGAATGGGCAGATCCAGGGGGAGGAGACTGGACAACACCTGATTTTTTAATCCCCGGCGTCTTTGTTAAAGATACCTTAATGTTGGTTGAAGACGGAACGCTAGGGCTTAATCTTCAAGGCAACCCAATCTCACAAGAGGGCTGTAGTCCTCTAACAAACGATTTAACGGGTAAAATAGCTGTTCTTTATAGAAACACATGCCAGTTTGGTGTTAAAGCACTTAACGCTCAAAATGCAGGCGCTGTTGGTGTTGTTATTATCAACAGAGACCCTGAAGCTGTAGGAATGGCTGGAGGTACAGAAGGTTTAAATATAACTATTCCCGTTGTAATGGTTTCTAGCACAGACGGCTTGTTACTTACAGATGAAATGAATAATGGACCTGTTGTTATGTTTCTAGGAAACAAAGTTGGAGCATACAATGATGACATTGGGGCTACCGCTGATGAATTATTGATTTCTCCTTATGGAGCAGCAAACACATTCCTTGATAACGGATTCGACCTAGGTATTCAAATTTATAACTTTGGAAGTTACGCACAATCTAACACAACGGTTAGCGCCTTAATTGAAGGCCCTTCTGGAAATGTTGTTTATGCCGACACCGTTACAGCTCCAACAATGCTAAGTGGCGATACACTTTCTATTTTTAACGGTAACACTGAAGCTTTTGCTCCATTTGACCTAGGAGGGGTTGGAATGTATCCTGTTGGTGAATATACGCTGACATATACGTTAGATATAGGCGGAACCACTTTAGATGAATCAGATTTTGACAACATTTTTGAATCGAAATTCACCGTTAACGATGATATGATTTCTTTAGCAAATCTAAGTTCAACTGCAATGCCTGTAAGCTCTACTTACCCTAGCAACTCAACAATAGAGTACCAGTCTTGCATGTTTTTCGAGGATCCTAACGCTAGTGCTGTAGGTATTCTTGGCGCATACTTTACCCCTTACGCAGATACTGCTGTGGACAATTTAGAAGGCGCTGAAATCTTTATCAATGTTTACGAATGGTTGGACCCTTGGACTGACTTAACAGACCCCAACTATACAACGAACAACGCTTGGTTTAGCGCGTTAAATCAAATCGCTTATTCAACGTACTACCCTATGTCTAACGATGAAACAGGAGACCCGGTATATGTTGCCTTTGACGATCCTATTGAAGTTCAAGACAGTCAAAGATACCTGTTCTGTTTACAATCTTTTGACCCTGCTATTGCTTTCGGTTATGATGGAAACCTAGACTATGATGGGAATCAAGCAATAACAGCAATGCCTATTTCTCCTGTTTATGTTGACGACACATGGTATACTGGCGGTTGGTCAGGATCTTCTACGCCTTCTATTGGTTTGAAGGTAATTGATGGCGCGCTACTTGGTTTAGACGATCATACTACGGTTAATGGAATGGCATACCCAAATCCAGCAGTAGATGTAGTAACAATTTCTATTGAATCAAATGGAGCTGCAAACATCACCGCAACAGATGTTACAGGAAAACTTTGTTTGGCTAAGGCAGTTACACTAGTAAATGGTAAAGCTGAAATAAACACTTCGTTTTTAGACGCGGGTGTTTACGTGTTCAATGTTGAATTAGAAAACGGTGAAACTTCTCAGTTTAATGTAATTAAGCGTTAAGTTTCTTATTATACATACTAAAATGGCGCACTAGTTAGTGCGCCATTTTTTATGCCCTTAAATTCGTTTTTCTCTATTCCCAGTTCTCTATAAAATCGTCAAGATCTCTTCTGTCTTTTTTGGTTGGTTTCCCTGTTCCATTATGACGGTAATTACTCTGAGCAGCTTGATACATTTTCAATTTCTCCAACTCTTCTACCGGGGTAACGTCTAAAATAAAATCAGCGACAAGCTTTGCCCCTATACGTTTATTTAATAGCTGAATTACTCGAAATGAAAAAACCGCTGTGTGTCGAATAATTTGTATTTCATCTCCAAGTTTGACTTCTTTTGCTGGTTTTACAATTGTGTGATTCAGTTTAACCTTCCCCTTGTTTATTGCCTCTGTAGACTGCGACCTGGTTTTAGCCAGGCGCACACACCAAACGTATTTATCAAGCCTACAAGCCATTTTTTACACGCTTTGTTAATGAATCAAACACCAAACAGTATGAATGGTCAATCAGCTCCTCTATAAGCTTGTCAGAAAGATCAGCATCTACACGCACCGTGTTCCAGTGTTTTTTATTCATGTGAAACCCAGACTTAACCCCTTGAAATGTTTCACGAAGCTCTATAGCGCGCTCTGGGTCACACTTCAAGTTAATTGCTGTGAAATTATCAATATCCGTAAGTGCAAAAATTTTACCGCCAACTTTTAAGGCAAGGGTTTTTTCATCAAAAGGAAATGAATCTGTCGCTCCCTTTTTTGACAAACAAAAATCAAGAAAATGAACGGCATTCACGCCTTAATGAATTGCAGGCGCATCCACTTCTGTACCTAGTTTTCGTAGCATTTTAGCATGCCCTGAAAGCGCATCGTAAAATGTTTTATAAGAGTAGTATGGTAAATCATACTCAAATGCCGTATTTCTTACAATGTTCGAAATTTTACGGTAATGAACATGACAAATATTCGGGAATAAGTGATGTTCTATTTGGTAATTCAAACCACCAACGTACCATGAAAAAAGTCGCGCTTTAGGAGCAAAATTTGCCGTGTTCATCAGCTGGTTTGCCGCCCAATCCAATTCAATTTCTCCATTTGAGTTTGCTGCCTCAAATGTTGAGTTTGGAGTAACATGCGCAGGTTGAAAAATCCCCGCCAACGTTAAGCCTGCAATAAAATGCATCATTAAAAAACATAAAACTGTACCCCACCACGGCATAGCGCCAATAATCAAAGGTAAAACAAGCGTAAAGCCTAAGTACATTGTCTTAGTAATTAGTAATGTTGTTAAAAATTGAGCCCCTGTAATTCCTTGCGTTTTTAATAGATCTTTCTTCTTGTAGCGTAAAAACTGGACATAGTCTTTTGATGTAGCCCACATAATTGTCATCATTCCGTAAAGAAACCAAGCATAAACGTGTTGAAACTTATGGCCTTTTTTTAGCGCTTGATTTGGCGAAAAACGCATCAGTACTCCAGTATCAATATCTTCATCCATTTCATCTACGTTTGTAAATGTATGGTGTAGTACATTGTGTTGAATTCTCCAGTTTACATCACTACCACCAACAAGCCAAATCATTTTACCCATGATTTTATTTACATACTTGTTTTTAGAGTAGGCGCTGTGGTTTGCATCGTGCATAATAGACAGCCCGATCCCAGACATACCAAACCCCATTAGAGCCCACATAAGGACAATAAGCCAACTAGACTCTAAAACCGTTAGGATTAGAATAAAAGGCACAAGATATAGGGAAATCATAAAGATGCTTTTTAGCACCATATTAACATTTGCATATCGAGAGATTTCGTTCTCTTTAAAATAAGCATTAACTCGTTTACGAAGCTCTTTATAAAACGCTTCTTTGTTCGGGTTGGTGAACTTAACTTTATTTAAAATCATACTATTAAATTATAGTTTTCAGATGACAAAAGTAAGGTTAAAATAATTGGGGATAACTAATCTAAATCATAATTTATGATAAATAAGCCCGCACAAGCTTCCAAATAAAAATAAACATCCCGGTTATAACGCTCCTTTTTGTTTCAAAAAAAGTACTTTTACTTTCAATGCAGAAAACGACCACAGAAAACTATTGCAACGACCCGTTTAACCGTTCAAGAAATGTTACCAACGAGATTCAAGTTGGCAACATTTCAATTGGAGGGCAATCTCCTATTCGTATTCAATCAATGACCACGGCAGATACTATGGATACGCAAATGTCCGTTGACGAATCAATCAGAATGATTCAGGAGGGGTGTGAATTAGTACGGTTAACAGCACCAAGCAAGAAAGAAGCTGAAAACTTAGCAGAAATAAAAAAGAGGCTCCTTAAAGAAGGGTACAATACACCACTTGTTGCCGACATACATTTTACGCCAAACGCAGCAGAAATTGCCGCGAAACATGTTGAAAAAGTTCGTGTAAACCCAGGAAACTACGCTGACAAAAAAAAATTTGAAACAATAGAATATACCGATGAATCTTACTCCGAAGCACTAAACCGCATCGAAGAAAAATTTACACCCCTAGTTCTTTTATGTAAAGAGCTTGGAACAGCAATGCGCATAGGAACAAACCATGGATCACTTTCGGACCGAATACTAAGTAGGTATGGAGACACACCCAACGGAATGGTTGAATCTGCCATGGAGTTTTTGCGGATTTGCTTTAAAAATGACTTTCACAATGTTGTGATTTCGATGAAGGCTAGCAATACCTTGGTTATGGTGCAAGCTTATCGCATGCTTGTTTCGATAATGAAAGAGCAGGGAATGTCATATCCTTTACACCTTGGGGTAACAGAGGCTGGTGATGGTGAAGATGGGCGTATTAAATCTGCTGTGGGTATAGGGGCGTTGTTAGAAGATGGGGTAGGAGATACCATTCGTGTTTCGCTTACGGAAAAACCAGAGGCAGAAATGCCTGTGGCGAGAAAACTATTAGAAAAATTTAACCCTGAAGTATACACCCCTTTTTCTATTAACGTAAATTCGAACAAGCTTCCATACAACCCTTTCTACTATAAAAAACGAGAAAGCAATTCCGTTGATAATATTGGAGGACAAAATGTTCCTGTTGTTTTTGCAGACTTAAGTAAGGTAAAAACAATTAAACCATCCCATTTTTTTGGTTTTGGTCTTAATTACTCTGTTCCACTAGACAAATGGAATTTAACAGATTTGGCTGCAGACATTGTTTACATTGGGGAACAACAGCTCAACGTTAAACTTCCTGGGACATTAAAAGTTCTATGTAGCTACTCGAATTGGAAAAAAAACTTCGTTAAAAGACCCGGATTTTACCCCTTGGTTAAAAAATCTGAAGCCAGCTTGATAAAGCAAAATTCTGTGTTTTTTATAAAACACAACGCGGAAGATTCAGACACAAGTTATTTAACAAAATTTCCAAACGCTATTGTTGTTCTCGACACACAACATTCAAACAAAACACAATTATACCGACACATACACTTAAGCCTGGCCAAAAACAAACTAAAAAACCCTGTAATAATCTGCTCTCAACCTGCCGTTGAAGACCCAGAAACATTTCAATTATGGGCCGCTTCAGATTTGGGGTCACTACTCATCGATGGATTTGGTGACGGAGTTTGGCTTAGGGGCAACCAGACTACTCAACAAATAAACAACACCGCCTTTGGTGTGCTTCAGGCTACCAGAACCCGAATATCTAAAACAGAATACATTAGTTGCCCCTCTTGTGGAAGAACACTGTTTGACCTTCAAGAAACAACCTCAAAAATCAGATCAAAAACCGCACATCTTAAAGGTTTAAAAATAGGAATTATGGGGTGCATTGTAAATGGCCCTGGAGAAATGGCTGATGCTGATTATGGATATGTTGGAACGGGCCCTGGAAAAATTCACCTCTACAAAGAACAAATTGTTGTTCGCAAAAATATCCCCGAAGAGAATGCCGTTGATGAATTAATCGCTCTAATTAAAGAAAATGGAGACTGGACAGAGCCAAAAACAAGCTAAACAACTATAAAGCAGCTAGTTACAAAACAAATAAGTGCGTGTTGCTAGGCGGCACATCTCACCAGCGGCGAGACAACAACACCTAAAACACCTGAACGGGGCTTAAAACGGCTTAATTGCGCCTATAAAGTGGAAATTGCGTGGTTTTTAGGGATTACCGTCCTAGATAAACCAAAAGAACAGAAATGTCACTTGGAGAAACTCCACTAACCCGTGAAGCTTGACCTATAGTTACCGGTTTTAATTTTGCAAGTTTTTCCTTCGACTCACTGCTTAAACTTTTCAGTTTTGAATAATCCAATTCAGCCGGTATTTTAACTTCATCTAAACGATTCATTTTTTTAGCCACATCTTCTTCTCGGTTAATATAGCCCTCATATTTTAATTGTATCTCGGCTTGAGAAACAATGTCTGGATGAATTTGAGTCAATTCTTCAGCGAGTTTTTTTGAATCAATACTCATTCCAAGTACATCTTCCATTGTAATGTTTGGCCTTGTAATCAAAGAATTTAATCGCACCTGTTGCTTTATAGGAGAACTGTTTTTTTCTTTCAAAACAACATTTGCTTTTTCGACAGTAACACCTTCTTTTTGAAGTGCTTTTTTTAAATCTTGTGTTCCTTTAATTTTTGCTTCAACACGACTCAACGCCAAATCATCAGCCAAACCAATAGCGTGGCCAATTTGAGTTAATCGAATATCTGCATTATCTTGACGTAACAAAATTCTGTACTCTGCACGACTTGTAAACATTCGGTAAGGCTCATCAGTACCCTTTGTAATAAGATCATCAATCAACACACCTATATAAGCTTCGCTTCTTGAAAGAATAAAAGGCTCTTGTTGTTTTATTTTACGGTGTGCATTTATTCCTGCCATTAAGCCTTGGCAAGCCGCCTCTTCGTACCCTGTAGTTCCATTTATTTGGCCTGCAAAATACAAGCCACTAAGTGCTTTTGTTTCAAGTGTATGTTTTAATTGTGTTGGGGGAAAATAATCGTATTCAATCGCATATCCAGGGCGAAACATTTTTGCTTTTTCAAACCCAGGAATCAACTGCATCGCTTTTACCTGAACATCTTCTGGCAACGAAGTACTAAACCCATTTACATATATTTCAACAGTACTCCAGCCTTCTGGCTCAACAAATATTTGATGTCTATCACGGTCCGCAAAGCGGTTTATTTTATCTTCTATACTTGGACAATACCTAGGACCAGCACTTTTAATTGCGCCATTAAACATTGGAGAGCGATCAAACCCTTCCTTTAACATTTCGTGTGTGTCCGGGTTTGTATATGTAATATAACAAGACCTCTGTTTTGACAGCGGTTTAGTGTCAGAATAACTAAACTTTGAAGGCGACTCGTCTCCAAACTGCTCTTCCATTTTTGAGTAATCCAATGAGCGTCCATCAACCCGTGGGGGTGTTCCTGTTTTCATCCGACCCGTTTCAAACCCTAAGCTAGAAAGCTCTTCGGTAATCCCTGTTGCCTCTCTCTCACCTGCACGGCCACCTCCAAACTGCTTTTCACCCAAATGAATTAAACCATTCAAAAAAGTACCGTTTGTCAATACAACCGACTTTGATTTTATCTCAATTCCTATCGCGGTTTTTATTCCCACTACAGATTCCCCTTCGGTAATCAGTCCCGTACACATGTCTTGCCAAAAATCCACATTGGGGTTCCGCTCCAGCATTAGCCGCCACTCTTCAGCAAACAGCATTCGGTCGTTTTGTGTTCTCGGAGACCACATAGCAGGGCCCTTAGACCTATTTAACATTCGAAACTGTATAGCACTCAAGTCGCTCACAATCCCGGACCCACCGCCAAGCGCATCAATCTCCCGAACAACCTGCCCTTTTGCCACACCTCCCATTGCTGGGTTACAGCTCATCTGGGCAATTGTATTCATGTTCATAGTAACGAGTAAAACGGAGCTACCCAACTTTCCCGCAGCGTTTGCAGCCTCACAACCAGCGTGACCACCACCAACTACTATTACATCATATTGTTTTAACATAAATTATTGTTTCACGTGGAACAAAACCACAAACCCACTATAAATAAGACCTTATTAAAACCAAGGCCTCATTCTCCTTTTGGGTCATTAAAATCTTTTCGTCCGGCGTCTTGTCACCATAACCACAAACATGCAGCACTCCGTGAGCAACAACTCGGTACAACTCGTTTAAAAACACCAAAGACAACTTGTCAGCATTATACCGAACCATGTCAATAGAAATAAATAAATCTGCAGAAACAACACCTCCCGAACGATAGTCAAAGGTAATAATATCCGTATAAAAATCATGGTTTAAATGCTCTTGATTTACAGACAAAAGGTATTCATCGCTTGTAAAAATCAAACTCACCTCCCCCAGCTCCAATGTTTCACGTGAAACTAAATCAGACAACCAGGAAACAAAAAGCTTTGGACTTAAATCCAAAGCATCAGTGTCCTCAAAAAAAATATTAACCACTATTTCTTACTAAAATATATACTAACACTTCGTCCTCCGTTCCCAAACTCAACGCCCTCAGCAAGCGATCTCATTAAATAAATTCCGCGTCCATTTTCTTGTTCTATATTTTCTGGAGCTGTTGGGTCTGGAAGTTTTTTATAGTCAAACCCATCACCATAGTCTTTGACTTGAAAACAAAAATCTGTTTCTTTATCGGAAACAAATAAATCAACCGACAAGTCTGCCGAGCCTTTGTTTCCGTGCTGAATAGCATTATTAACAGCCTCAGTAACCGCAATCAAAACGTTTCCATAATAGTCTTCGTTTACAGAAAGCCTACTGCAAACGGCATCTATCAACACCTCAACCTTACTTATAGATTCAAAGCTAGAAGGAACCTTTAAGCTTTCAATTTCAACGTAACCATCTTTCATCTTCACAACAACAAATTACAAAGCACGTAAGAAATATTGAGTCGCTTTATCTTTGTAATACTTTTGATAAGCAGGGTCAACAGACCTCAACAATTCAACTTGCTTCAACTTTTGTTTATTATACTGCTCAAACTTAATTTGGTTACCATTATTTTCAGAAAAACCTGCTTTTGACTCGCGTTTCTCATCTAACCCCCTCTCCATCAAGGCTTTTTCACTCTCTAAAAGTCGAGTTAAAATTCGTTGTTGGCGCTCAACCAAACCATCACCAAGCCTTTTGTTAATAAGGCTTTTCTGTTGTTGCTCTAATTCTTTTATAAGTGGATTAAGCGCGTTGCCTAGGCCTTTTCCGTCTTTATTCATTTCATTTCGTATCTTCTCAAGCGCCCGCCTCATTTCTCCCTGTTGAGCCGCCATTTTTGCAATTTGTTTGCTATCAGTACCCATTAAGCCCTGACCTTTTTGTCCACCTTTTCCTTCCCCGGGAGAATCTCCTGGTTTTTTGCCGCCCGGCTTATTGCCTTTTTTCATCTGCTCTAGCTGATCTTTCAACATTTGTTTCATGTCGCTAGGGCTTCCAGACCCCGGCTTCGCCTTTCCGCTACCCCCTGGTTTATTGCAACTTCCAGACCCTGGAACCTTATTAGCCATTTGGTTTTGCATCTCTGCCAAGCTTTCATTTAACAGCAGCGCTAAGTTATTGTAAGAAGTCATAACATAGTGTTGATGATTAGACAGCTCCTTGCTTCTGCGTTCATCAATATCCTCAAGAATTAACTCTTGGTTAGAATTAATTTGGGTCAGCTCTTTGTCTATAAACCTCGCGATCTTTGGTTGTCGTTTCGCCAAAGCAAACAAACTATCCCGAATCATATATGAATCGTCGATTGACCTACGTTGTTGCTTGCTGTAATTGTGGAATGCCGGATCGTCGTCTTTAACACGCTTAAACGCAGCCAAAACACCCTCCTGGTCTAAACTCAACGAAATTAAACTCTCAAGAATGTCTCGCAGCATTTCCAAATCCTCTTCGTCTTGCTTTTGGTTGCTTTGGGACTGCATATCCCCCAAAGATTCGGCCATCTCCTGCATTTTCTCCGCGGCTCCCTTTTGGCTTTCCCCGGCCTTTCCTCCTTTATTTTTGTCTAACTGTTCTTTAGACTCTTTTAAATCTTCTGTAACCTCGTCTTTCTTTTCCTCTTGAGGGTCCAAATTCATTGGGCGATCTAATTCATTGTTTAGGCTGTCTAGCTCATTCAGGTCTTCTTTCAATTTGTCAAACGCCTTATTAATATCTTCTTGTTTAGCCTTACTTTCCTCAGAAACGTCTTTTTTATCTTTTGTTTGGGCCCTTAGCGCTTCTTGTTTTTCTGCAAGCGCATTTAAAACCTCCTCTATATCATCTATCTTCTCGTTAACCTGAAGCTTTTTCAACATTTCCAAGCTACGGTCTAGTTGTTTTTTTAAGTCTTCTGAGCCCGTTTCTAACTCCTCTATTTTTTCGTCAATTTCATCCTTGTCTTCCGTCTTCATTAAGTCCTCAAGCTCCTTTAAAAGATCCATTAACTCATCGTCCATTAGGTCATCTAAAAGGTCATTTATTAGCTCTTGTTGTTCCAAAAGCTTCTTATCCATCTCAGATAACTGGGTTTTTTCCTCAATACTCGTGTTCATCTCCTCTTTAAGCGTTTTCAGGTCCTCTATCAGGCTCTTCTGTTGCTCTTGAAGCTCATTAACCTCACTCTGGCTGTTCCAGTTGTTCTTTTTATTATTTAACGTCTCTTTCCGTAGTTTTTCGATGTTCTTATTAAACTCCGCGGCACGGTCTAACACCTCCTTTAATTCTTTTTTTGTTTTTTCTTGTTGCTCTACACGAGACTCGTTTAACTCCTCTAAACTCGGCAAGGCATAGTTAAAACTCCTACTGTTTGTGAACTTAGATCCGTTTACACCATCATTATCTCCAACAGAAAAATAATACTCAAGCTCATCTTCAAGGGAGAGGTCTTCTCTCCTAAAGTCTACCGCAAAATTAAAAAGACGCTCTGTGCCTTCCATTTTTCCAACATCAAGCTTAACAATACGGTTGTTTTTTTTCTTTCCTTTCACAGTATAAACAAACGTTAAAGAACGGAGGCCATAATCATCCGAAACAGACCCTGAAAAATAACGAATCCCATCTTTTAACGAGTCTTTAACCTCAACAACCTGAATTGCGGGGTGCTCATCTTTTATAACGTCTACAACAAACGATGTTGTGTCAATAAGCTTACTTTCACTGTTCTCTAAAAACAATTTGCAGGACGCTGCATTAAAAAAGGCTTTGGTTAAAGAAAATTCTGAACTGCTAAATTTTTTCAAATCTTCTCCAACAGCAAACCCAACAGTTTTTGTGTTTTTTGTTAAAACACTCCAGGTTATTGTGGTTCCCTCTTCTACCGAAAGGTCTTTTGCATTTTTAATTATAACAGGTGATTTTTCAAGGTAGTCAGGGTAACTCAAACGGGCCTCAAACTTACCAAAAGCAGTTTTTGGCAAAACCTGAACAAAATACATCTCACTTTTAAAGTCATTCGCTTCAAAGGAAAAATTAAAATCACTCCTAAGCTGTTTTACCGATCCTTCAAATTTGTTTTTAGCCGTCTTTGATAAGACAAATCTACCTGCTTTAGAAACAATGTAAACCTTTGACGGCAACACCGACCCCTCCAGTCCCAACTCAAAATTAAAGTCTGCCCCCTCTTCTACAACCAGATTGCTCGTTAACAATTTAAAAGTGAAAGGTGCCGGCTCAACAAACTCTTGAGAAAAATGAACAACACGCTCTGTTCCACTACGAATAAATGACGGGCTCACAACTCCAAGAACAAGTAACAATAGAGCCAATGGAAGAACCCACTTTAAATGTTTCTTGTTTTCTGTGATATCAACCGCATCAGAAAATGATAACGCACTTAAAGACGAGCTTCGTTGCTGAACGCTTGCGATAAGAAGCTCATAATCAGCAGAATTTGGGCTTATCTGGTCGTTTAGTTGTAGGGTGTTTAAAAGGCGGTCTGAAACGCTTGGGAAAAACCGTCCAATAATCTGTGAGGCTTGCTTTCTGTTGATTCGCTGTCCATAAGATTTTAGTCGTAAAACAGGTACAATCAAGTACTTATAAACAATAAAGCCATTAACAATCAAGAAGCTCAACAAAAGAGCACCACGAATTACAGAGTTAAACCTACCAAAGTACTCTACGGTAATAACAAAAAGGTAAGACGTAATAAGAACCCCAGTAAAAAGAAACAGTCCCTTCACTATTTGATTCTTATAAAACTTACGGATAAACCCGTCTATTTGACTCAATAAACGATCAAATGCACTCATAAAACGCCAATATAACCCCCTAAGATATAACTTTCAACCAAAGACCCAACAACATACTAGCCATAAAAATAGAGGCCTTAAAAAACGAATCATTCAATTTATGACCTTACACCTAAGAAGTTTCTTTCGAATCCCTATCTTTGCCGCTTAACATTAACAGACTTATTATGTCTTCAAGACCTGTACGCGTAAGATTCGCACCATCACCTACCGGACCCCTTCACATGGGGGGAGTTAGGACAGCATTATACAACTACTTGTTTGCAAAAAAAAACAAGGGAACATTTGTTATTCGAGTTGAAGACACCGACCAAACACGATTTGTTCCAGGTGCTCAAGACTACATCATGGACTCGTTAAAATGGTGTGGAATAATGCCAACAGAGGGGCCAGGTTTAGGTGGAGACTTTGGGCCTTACGTTCAATCTGAACGCCGAGCAATATACCGACCATATGCTGAAGAGTTAGTTAAAAACGATAAGGCGTATTACGCTTTTGATACCTCTGAAGAGCTTACACAAATGAGAGCGCAAGCGAAAGAAATGGGAATGCCTAATTGGCAATACAACTGCGTAACGCGTGGGTCAATGCAAAACTCTACAACACTTTCGTCTGACGAGGTGGATAAACGAATAAGCGCAGGAGATCCTTATGTAATTCGTATGAAAATGCCTCGAAATGAAGACATTCGTTTTCACGATGAAATTAGAGGTTGGGTTGTTGTGAATACAAACAATATCGACGACAAGGTTTTATTTAAGTCTGATGGGATGCCAACCTACCACCTGGCAAACATTGTCGACGATCACACAATGGAAATTAGTCATGTTATTCGCGGGGAGGAGTGGCTACCGTCTGCACCCCTACACGTTATGTTATATGGTGCCTTTGGGTGGGAAGCTCCAAAATTTGCGCACCTTCCGTTATTGTTAAAGCCTGATGGAAACGGAAAGCTTTCTAAACGCGATGGGGATCGGTTAGGGTTTCCTGTGTTTCCAACAAACTGGACAACAGCTGAGGGAGATGTTTTTTCTGGATATCGAGAAAATGGTTATTTTCCTGAAGCCTTTGTTAACATGTTGGCGTTTTTGGGGTGGAATCCAGGAACAACAGAAGAATTATTTTCACTAGAAAAACTGAGCGAAACATTTTCATTGGAACGTGTTTCAAAAGCGGGGGCAAAGTTTGACCCAGACAAAACAAAGTGGTTTCAACAACAATATTTAAGAAACACCGACGATGCTGTTTTAGCGGAAGAATTAGCGGTCTTTTTAGAAAATAAATACCCTGTTAATAAACTAACAACGGTGTGTAAACTTATGAAAGAGCGCGCAACATTTATTAAAGACATTTGGACAGAAGGCTCTTTTTTACTTGAACAACCAACTATTTTTGACGAAAAAACAACCCGAAAAAAGTGGAAAGGAAATGCTGTAGAGCTAATGACAGACTGGTCTAAAGATGTTTTAAACATAGAGACTTTTAACGCTGATGCCGTTGAAAAGCAATTTAAAGCTTTTCTTGCAGAAAGAGAGCTGGGTGTGGGTGCTGTTTTACCATTATTTCGCCTATTAGTAACAGGCAAAGGTATGGGGCCAAGTATGTTTGATATTTCTGAATTTCTTGGAAAAGAAGAGTGTGCTGAGCGCCTAACTATTGGTTTAGAGAAAATGGCAAAGCTGAAACCGGAGATATGACCCACACAATAGAGATTAACGGAATAAAGCTATACGCTTATCATGGTTGTTTACCTGAAGAAGGTAAGGTTGGTGGACATTACACTGTTGACGTTTCACTAAAAACCAATTTTGGTTCAGCTGCCGTTTCAGACCAGCTAAATGAAACCATCGACTATGTTGATGTCAATCTAATTGTTAAAGAAGAAATGGCTATTCGTTCTAAGTTAATTGAACATGTTGGCCAACGAATCGTAAATCGAATAAAAGAAACCTTTAAAAATGTTATTTCAATGCGGGTTAAGGTGACAAAAATCTGCCCTCCGATCAATGGGGATGTAGATAATGTTGCTATTATTCTCGAAGGCTAGATAATAAATCATTTTTTTATTACATTTGCCCTGATTTAACGGTCCTGTGGCCGAGTGGCTAGGCAGTGGTCTGCAAAACCATCTACAGCGGTTCGAATCCGCTCGGGACCTCATTAAAAACAACATAAGCCCCTGACTTTAAGCAGTTTGGGGTTTTTTGTTTTCTTGTTTTACACCACCGTTTACACCGCTTATTCAATATAAATCAATAATTGATGTTTAATAGAGGTTAACTATTAATGTTTCGATACCTACTATACACGCATACAGATTGAACGATAGGCACTAATAAAATCTAATTATTAGAAGTTTATTGATTGTTAATAAATCAGTATAAGATTAGTTAACTAAAACATTAAGGCGCATAACAGATTGAACTATACTACTTATAACCTAAATAAAAACCCCTAATCACACACGATTGGTCTTTAGAGGATTAATATTACTTTTAGGGTAAATTAAAAACCACTATGAAAACACTACTACTTACTTTACTATTAGTCCCAATGATGAGTGTTGGGCAAAATGTCAATATACCTGATGCGAACTTTAAGGCATATTTGGTAGGTAATACTAATATAAACACGAATGGTGACTCTGAAATACAGGTTAGTGAGGCAAGTGCGTTTACAGGGGTAATTGATTGCTCTGTATTAAATATTTCAGACTTAACAGGGATTGAAGCCTTTACTGCTTTAACTGTATTACGTTGTGGGTATAATCAACTAACATCTTTGGATGTGTCTAATAATACTGCTTTAACTCAATTTTCTTGTCAGGATAACCAACTAACATCATTAGATGTGTCTAGTAATACTGCTTTAACATTTTTTAATTGTCCGAATAATCAAATAACATCTTTAGATGTGTTTAATAATACTGCTTTAACATTTTTTAATTGTCCGAATAATCAACTAACATCTTTAGATGTGTCGAATAATACTGCTTTAACTAATTTGTATTGTTTTTCCAACCAACTAACATCTTTGGATGTTTCAGGAGCTACTGCTTTAACTGATTTAAATTGCGGTAATAACCAACTAACATCTTTGGATGTGTCTAGTAATACTGCTTTAACTGATTTGACTTGTTATAACAACCAACTAACATCTTTAGATGTATCTAGTAATACTGCTTTAACTGATTTGACTTGTTATAA
>Ga0115008_10001046_pt1 | contig 21961 bp, 28 predicted proteins | sample FraStrMetagenome_FD_87164 | JGI IMG/M metagenome (GOLD analysis project Ga0115008, IMG submission 87164) | Marine eukaryotic phytoplankton communities from Arctic Ocean - Fram Strait ARC3M Metagenome | ecosystem: Environmental > Aquatic > Marine > Oceanic | place: Fram Strait | collected...
GGATGTTTTAAAAAAGTGATAGCTTGCCTCTATCGTGAGATATAGAGTCTTTAAAAAGGTTGTCTCTTAGATGCGTTACGTAGAATTTGTGTGCACGATGCGCAAAAAATCAAAATTTTGTGTGTGAAGCTTCGCCAGGAAGTGGTGAAACGGGGCAATTACGAAAAACACCCCTTTTTCGCTACAGAATAACAGCAACAAGCGATCTTTAGAACTTCTAAATTCGCATCTGCGTACCGTTAGCGTTAGGATCCCAACGACATTATTTCTCTCACATCACACATCACATCACACACATCACACACATCTTTCTCTCTCTTGTCATATATCGCTAGATTCACAATCACAATCACACATACACACACATATTCTCGAACACCGGTTAGCACAGAGCACAAACAAACAATCATCATCGTCCATCTACAAACGAACCAGTGCACAACACAACCCTTTCAAGATATATAGTATGACATCATCATCCTCCGCAACGAGATCCTCGTCACGAGCTTTGACGCGATTGCGCAACAAAAACGAACAACTGAAAAAAGAAACGGTTTTGAAATCGATTGAGGAAGATGCCGAACTTTTGCAGCAGCACGATGACGGCAATAATCATAACAGCAGCAGCAGCAACGGTGGTCTGGACTTATCCAAACCGTCGCACATCGAAGCGATTATTATGGATGCTCGTGAGGAGATCGAGCGTCGCAAGGATGTAGTTCGACGTATGAGGCGTGAGGGTAACATTCATCTAAAACAGCTTTGTCGGGTTCAGATTAATAGTTTGCCGAAGGATTTACAGAATATGACCTTGGCAGATTTTGAGCAGTCGAGTGGTATGGATGTGTATACCTTGGCGAGGGATTCTTGTATGGCCGAGTTTATGAAGACAAATAAGCGATCGTTATCTTCGTCGGGTGAAGATATGCCGATGATGAATGGTAGTGGCAGTAGTACATTTAGTAGTGTGGTCGGTAAAGAAAGACCAAAGATGGAAACGCCTATTCCGACGAGTGGTGCTGGTAGGAGTTTGTTTGCAGCAATGACACCGGCGGCCACGGTGAGGAAGCAACGTAAGGGTGAAAAGGTGAAGGATGCCATATTGATGGGGATATCCGAAAATGGATCTCCGATTGAGATAGATATTGAAAGCGAGGTGGCTGCTATGACAATCGCCGCGACCGTAAAACAGAAGCGCAGGCGTCTCAACGTGTTTGGGGACAAGTTGACTAGCAAATCTAATCTTAATACAAGCTTACCAATAAATGCTATGCCAACGGAAGAAGATCTTGCAAAACTGGATCCAGGTATGAGAGCTGAGATTTCTGGTTTATATCAGAATTTTGTTGGTCAAGTCGGAAGCATCATATCTGGAATAAAAGAATAGTTGTATAATCCATAATCCAAGAGTATAAAGATAAGATAAATTTTCGTGTACATCGTAATCAAACATAACGTTTTGCATCTCTTACTTTACATGTTAAACAAATATTTGTCTCATTCTTTTTCTCTACTCTTAATTATGTCGAATTTCGTACTGCTCTGTGTAAAAAAACTGTACTGAAGTTGAAATGAAAGTAAAGTCTAAATCTGAAACTAGACATTTATTGATCGGGAATAATAAAACTCGATCAATATTTCTCAACCCTTCATTACAAAAAGTGCTTCAGATTCTTATTGTTCCATTTATACTGCTCTTCGATGGGGGTTTGTGTTGGAGGAGCTTCGACGTTTCAGGCATTTTCAGTACCTCTACTATTCGAATTAACTCCGTTAGCCCAAAAATCTGACGATTCTAACCAGACTTTCGGTGTCTACACATTATCAGTGATGGCACACACTTAAAAGCAATATTTGAAACTGTTTTTCGACTTGTAAACAAGATGTGCTCAACTATTCTTGCACAATTGGTATATTTTTCGTCAATTCATTGAGTATATAACCTGTGGGCTTACACAATATGGAGTTAAATAGATTTTAATAGACGTTCATTTTTTGATCAGACTATTCTTGGGGTGTCTGCTAACCTATCAGTTGTTCTAGCAATAGTTCTCTCTATAATCTTCGACGTAATATCATCAAACTTCCGTCTTTCTTCATCGTTTAGAGCACTTGTGATATTCGATATCTGATCCCTATCATCACCAGACGATGCACCAAGCTGGTCCGATAGTCTCCCCATCACTTCAAATACCTGGCTAACAACTTCATTATCATTTAGCTTTCCAAACATGCCACTCTGAGCTGATTTGAGTAGAAGCTGGACTGTTTTAACACTCAGTACACTATCGCCTCTCAAAAATGACGCGATGTTTGGTCCTAAGATATCTCCTGCTGCGTCACTCACACTTAATGCATATATTTCGTCATCTTGATCAAGCTTTGGGGCTGCTAAATCAACAAAGTCTTTTAATGACAAAATTCCAACACTTGGCGTAGATGCTGATCCATCTTTTCCGGGTAGAAGTATTGGTAAAGGAATCTCATCTACTTTCGGAGTTGGGGGGAGAAGATCACCAAAAAAGGGAATCGCTGGGGGACGAGGTGGTGTCAGCGCAATCAATGCTTCATTAAAACCCTTTCTGATTATTTGCCTTGAGATTACATCCACGAGATTATCAACTTCGCTCTCAAGAAGATTCCGTAAACTTTCTGCCTCGTCAGACATGAGGTATCTCAATCCATCTTCAAAACCAAGACCGTCATCGGGCACCGCATCTAAATCTACAAACACACCACCTTCCTTCTTCTCTACAGATCCGGCAGCATTATTAAGAAGAGCAATCAATCGTGTAAACTTCAACCCACCAGTCGTATCGTTACCAGAATATAAGACTTCTTGAAGTGCTCTTTGTATCTCTGGTCTATCTTCTTTTAGTAGTTTACGGGCTATGAATGGATAGCTCTCCATGATCATTCCGTAATCCTCATCGCCTGTCAACGCCACACCTTCTAATGTAACTATAGCTCGCCCAAGAATGGCGAAATATGGCGGTATCGAAAAGGGAATGTCATTCATAACAGTCAACGCATCCTGAAAGTAAAGTAAAGTCAGACATGGTTGCGATGAATTCAACCTCACACACTTCGCAATAATAACATTACCTGTGTCATGGCTTGAAATCCTCCGACTGTACTAGAAATCGAGTCTTCCATCCCATAAATCTTTTTCAACTCCTCTTCATACTTCTTCGCTCCACCTCCCTTAACATAGGGGCTTAAAGCCTTGTCCATCAATGGGATTACTGCAGGACGATCAGTATCAGCAGGCAGGATTTTCAGCGCGATAAAATCATCTACGAGGGAAGGATAATCCTTGTTCGCCAAATGAATAACTGCCGATATCATGTTATCACGATCCTCTGTCTGAATGCTCGCCATCAACCCACAATCAATGAGCGCAAGTTTCGCATTTTCATCTCCTCCGTGGTCTTTGTTCAGAAGCAATATATTCCCTGGATGACTGTACAGATAAAGTGAGAATAGAAAGCTTGGTGATGAGTCTACTCAAACGTATAACTTACGGATCAGCATGAAAGAAGCCTTCACTAAACAACTGAACAAGAAAGGCTTCTTGAGCTATTGGGGTCACCTCTTTAATCTGCTCTGGCGAGCATTCGCTAAGCTTGACACCTGCCATCCATTCAGATACTAAAATTCGACGAGTGGTCAAATCTTCGAAGACCTTTGGTACGATAACCTCCGAAATATTATTTTCGATAAGGACGTCACGTAATCGTTGTTGATTTCTTCCTTCATTTTTAAAATCAAGCTCTGTATAAAACCCTATCGCCCATTCATTTAGCAGTGCAACGTAGTTTGTCCTTTGCTGCGGGATGAAGCTGACATATTTTAATCAAAATGTTACACAACATTCGTATTCAAAGCAGTGGATGTTCGAAATATACATACCGCTCTGCAAGGCCCTGAAAAACCTCTGCCGCACGACGAAGAACATACAAATCCTTACTTATAGTACTGAGTACATCTGGTCTTTGAACTTTGACTGCCACCTTAGTGTCCTTCCCATCGTTTAGAGTAGCTAGGTAAACTTGAGCAAGGGACGCAGCTGCAACCGGTTCGTTGGAAATCGAAGTAAAAAATTGACCAAGTGGTCCACCGAGCTCTTTCTCAATCTGTGAAATAGCAATCTGGGTTTCAAACGGAATTACACTATCCTGCAATATTGCCTATATTTTATACATCATTAGTAATACAATTATAAACTTGTTATACCTCCGTCTTTACCTACCAATTCCTCTAACGCAGCTTGTGGTAACACATCGGGCCGTACACTCATCATTTGACCTAATTTAATGAACGTAGCACCAAGATCTTCTAGGTCTTCTCTTGCCTGCTTTGCTAACCCCGGGACATGACGTTCCTCTACGTACATGAAAAAGACATAAGATACAGTTCCATTCAAAAACCTTTCATTCTATACAAATCCTAAACAACTCCCAATTAGGGTGCTGAACGTACCTATCTTCCCTTCACTAACAAAAAGTGTCACTAGTTTGGTCAGAAACGGCACAGCCTTCCCAAAAAATATATCAGAACCAAAATGATAAGTTACATAATTTGACCTTCCAAAATAAATCACACAATAACAGTCAACTATCATCCTACCTTCCCAACAAAGTATCTCCATCGCTGATTTAACGCCCCACGTTCCTTTTGCCAATACTTTTCAATAGCATCTTTATCATACTGCAACGGCAAGCCATCACCATCAATCTCCACATCCGAATCATCCAACGAAATATACGACTTTGCAATATCCGGTGCCGAAAGCGAACGCATGGAAACTGCTGCATTTACAGCAGCCGTCGCCAACGCAGCAGCCGAAGCCACCGAACTCGATGTCAGTTGATCGGACAGACTGCGTTCCTCCTTCTTCTTCTTTTCTTTTTCTTTTAAATTCACTTCACCGTTTACCGTTTCTTTTTCCACAGTCGAATGCAATAGCGACTTATTGTAATGCATCACGTTTCTGTAATGGTTGTGTATGGGTACAGTAAACGAATGGACCATCATCATCGTCGTCGTCGTCGTCATGGAGTTATTTGGATTTTCAAATATTGTCGTAGAGCTGTACAAAGACAGTAGTATCGTGAACATAGAGCATCGTTTCATCATGTTTTTAATATAATTTCTGTGTATATAGGGGCATATGGTATTCTATATATATGGGTGAAGGATTCTATGTTATGGTATCTCAATCCGTTTGAGAGAGTTGTGTATCTATGCTGTGTATTGAAAAGAAAGAAATTTTGGTTGTCGTGTTTTGGATTCTTCTTCGTTTCCTGGTGATGTGGCGTTTGTGTGTCCCCTCGTGCTGCCTGCTGCCTCATTGCTGTGCTGTGTACTGTACTGTGCTGTTGTGCTTGTGTGTGATGAGTGATGACGATAATGTGATCTGAACGAAAATTCGCAAACGATTCTTCCTCCAGAAAATATGAGAAGGCTGAATATGTACACTGAAAATGTAGCCTACTCGTAGCTACGAGCTACGAAAAAAATATTTTCAAATACGAGTTTTGTCGATTTGACGGTAATGCGATCGTATTGTAAGACGTTGATATTCATTCATCCGGTAAAAGAAGTACAGGAATTATTTTTCTGACTCTGACTAATTTGTATCAGAAAGGTACTGTATATTGAAATAACACATACAACAAATTAATAAAAAGTAAGAGTGAATATGCATAAATCATCAAGAAGGTTTCGGCGTTCTGAAGTAACAACAATATCACGACCCTCCTTCCAACATATAAGTTCAAATCATGTCTTTAATCAACCTCCACATCCACCACCGCCGCATCCACCACCACCACACCCACCACCACCACATCCTCCTCCATCACCTCCTCCACCACCACCACCACATCCTCCTCCATCACCTCCTCCACCACCATATCCTCCTCCTCCACATGCAGCTTGAGAAAGAAGCGAATTGAATGAGTTTTCTAAATTGAAACAATAAAATGAGTTACATTTACATACCTGCTCCACACGCAGCTGCTTCTCCGCCACATGCACCACCACCGCCACCACATCCAGCAGCTTCATTTAAATCGTTAGCGTCCCAATAAATATTGGAATAACCGCTGTCATAATACGTTTCATGATTGTTGTCTTGTGTTCCAGTATCGCAGTTATCTTTATTATCTTTCCTTCTTCCCGGCCCACTTGATGTCTCTTCTTCTCTAGTGAAACTCTGTGGATGACTTGCATCCTTTCTTTCTTCCATGACAGCTAAAATGGCGCGAGTTTTCTTTATTTCTTCATTGAGATTTTTGATCTCACATGCAAAACACGGTATCATGCAAAAACACAGAATCATGGCACATTTTTTTGCCTTGATTTCCATTTCATTGTGTGTAATCTTCTTTTGTAGGCGTGTACAAATTATCTGATACGCATCACGTGTTTGCTCATGATAATACCCAACACCTCTACTTCCTTCACCAAAAATATAACCATCTCTCTTCGGATTCGCATTGACGAATTTCTCAGATGATTTTTCTGCCATTGCCTCGAAAGTAGGTTTCCCGCCTGGTGTATAATCAAATGAACTTAACCATTCAAGAGTTACATTTATAGATTCATTTACATTGCTAGATCCCGCTCCAACCACACCAATCAGACAATCATTTTTGAGGCTTTTCACTTGAGTACTGACAAATGACCATTTCGACGAAAAAAAATTTTCAGGAGGTTCTCCTCGATACATCCCACCTTCTACCCTATATTGATCACCGAAAGTTTCTAGCCACAATTTTGATGTCGCTTCAAATGCCCTATTGAGATCAGATCCTTCCGATCGGTCATTGAGTGAATCATCGTGATTAAAGGAAAATCCCATGATGCGTCGGCAATCTGCATCATACTTTTTGATAGATGACAACATGTGTGTATGCCAAAAGAGATCAATTTGGTATGTAGGCACAATGATAGGAACGTTTACGTCCTTTGCTCTTCTAAGCGAAAGAAATTTTAGATAGTTGTGGAGACCATCGTTCATAAAATCCGCATCTTCGAATGACGGCGAGCTAATTTGCCACAAAAATGACGCTTGCCTCTCAACAGATTGCAGTAGATCAAAATCTTGCAATGTTGTTGACAAGTTTCTGATCGACTTTGAGCGTTCTGACGAAATCTCGGACAGAAAAAAGGATTCGTTCGGGTAATGCGTTTCCCAAAAAATCATCGTTTTCTTAGCATGAATCTTGTTCTCATCATCGACATTGCAATAATATATCTCCTCTTCCTTGAGCCCATCCTCTAAATGTTGAAATGAAAACGGTAGCAAAATGTTTTCATCATCCAAATCACTCAAATTGTTGTGTCCCAAGAATTCTTTGCGCAGAAATTTCATGTATGACAATGGCGCCAAACGATGACAATGCCAAAGCCATGCTATATCCGCGGGAGGGACTAATAAGAAGGACGACGATCTTGCTGCTGATCCGGAATTTGCGTTTGCATGCTTTATCACCAATGGGAGCCAATATTTTCGATAACGGCGTAAAGCTTTATGAGCTTCTTCCTCCTTCATTCGTGCGGGTAGAAATCGAAGAGAGACATCAGTTTTATGCAAATCTTGTAAGAATTTTCGATGGAGTTTGGCATTTTCAAGCAAATTAATCGAAAAGGCTGATAACGGGTTGGTATTTGGTACCATTGTGAATTTCTTTACTTGCAGACGAAGTGATGATTTTCAAAAGGGAGACAAAAGTATCTTGCCGGTTGCTTTTTTTGTATACATGAGGAGAGGTGGCATGCCCACGGTAAAGGCCTGTAAGAATATTCATCACCTAGAAACAAATGATGACCTTCTAGACTTAAGAAGATATCGTTAAATGGCGGAAACTACTGACTACTGGTGACCACCATTATTCTGACTTTGTAAAGATCGAATGAAGCGTTATAATGATTGAATGTATTAATAAATGAAGCATATGTATATTGAAATCAATTACCTTCGCTACGTTACCTACTCGTATCTTAAAACCCATATGATGATATCCACAGGAATGATGAAAGATTTAATGAAATCCATGATTAATTTGGACATTCCGGGTTACAGCAGATTACGTCAATTAGCTAAATTAAAGGGTATACATCATACCATGTGAACCATTTCTCAGCTCTCAGCACTAAGCCAATCGCATTCCCCTCATCGATGAAATACCTGCATACATTTCGAAGAATATTTGTGCTTTGATCTGAATGGTCTCAATATTGCTTGACATAAAAACACAAATGGGCGAAAATAGCTTCTTAGATCACGAGAACCTACTGTAAGTAAGATAATCCAGTGATATCTGAATAACGTGATATTAATGATTCCAAGACTGTGCTGCTACCCTATACAGTGGGCTGGCTGCGTACAGGATGCTAAATTTTTCGCATGATGAGCAAACTTCCGCAAAAGACGAAAACTGGCCAACTCGAACGAAATTGTGCGTGTTGACAATTTTTAATTATGGTACTATGATTATTCCTCGTCGTCTGCAAACTTAGTCTTCACATATTTTGCCTGTGTTTTATCAAATTTCTTGATCTTTGCATTCGCCATGAAAGCTTGGAAACCAAATGCAACAGCACCAACTAGACTTGAATAGCTAAATATTGATCTAGTCGCAAGTCCAGCAACATTTAAAAATACGGACGCAATCATAAGATTTTCAAGACGACTTTGCTGAAGAACCATCCTTTCGAGGGATTTCTCGTTCTCTAGTGATCTAACGCGAATCTTCAAGTCTCCCGATTCAATAGACCGTAGAGTTTCTTCTATATATGCAATTTTCTTTGGAGAAGTAACCGCTGTATTGATATCTGGCAAATTCAAACCAGTGGCTTTCGAAAATAAACCAAAGCTTTTTTCGGCCTCGGAACTATATCCCTCTTGTACGTCTATAAAATTTTCGACGAATGGTTGCGCCAACTTTCCTATATCATAGTCTTTGTCCAAGCCTTTTCCAATTCCATCGATACTCGCGAACGATCTAAAAATAAAGGTGAATGTACTGGGAAACCTAAAAACATTATTTTCTGTCAAAGTCTGTAAGTCTGTTCCGATCGACTCTTTAATATTGTCAGAAGCTTTGCCCAACTGTTTGTTTTTGAAGGAACGCATGAAGTACTTCGCCAATTTTTCAACAGCAAGCCTATCTGCACCTTTCGCAAGTACTCCTGCTTCTTCGACACCATCAACCAGCGACTTTGCATTCTTCGATAAATCGAGATTTGATATCATAGGCCCACCCTGAAACAATAATATTGAACGTGAGTAAAGATGATGGCTAACTTAACATAATGTAACATCTGACAACTAACCTTAAAAAGCGCTGTACAGAACTTCCGAAATCCCGATCGTACGTTCGGCTTCAGCTCGTCCATCATTCCGAAATCATAGTATACTAGCTTTCCTTCTTCGTCCACGCATAAATTCCCCCTGTGCCAAATTTGCAAAATATTTTATGAGTTTCTCTACCATTACTAAGTTACTATGTAGAAAATAGATGCCAAACTACTCACGGATGCGGGTCACAGTGAAAATATCCTGTTTCAATAATTTGACGCAAAAAAGCGTCAGCTGTGCGTTTCGCCAAAACGTTTTTGTCTAATCCCAGTGAGTCGATCTTTTCTATATTGGTGAGCTTGAATGAATCAACATATTCCATGCAAAGAATTCTTGGTGTAGACACTTCCCTGTAGAATTCAGGCACTCGGACCCAGTCTGTGTCTTTGAAATCGCGAGCAAATCTTTCTCCATTATCTGCTTCGTTTAAATAGTCAATTTCCAAATACAACAGACGCTCGGATTCCTCGTAAATGCTCACCCAATTACGATCGGCACCATCTGTTTTTGGATCAAATTTGTCTAGAAGGACAGCAAGCTTCTTTAGATTTTTTAAGTCAACATCAAAGAGTTCTTTCAAGTTTGCACGCTGCACTTTAACTGCTACCTTCTTGCCATTGTACATAGCAGTATGAACCTGCCCTAAACTTGCCGCCGCAAGAGGCTTCTCTGAAAAATCTGTAAAAACTTCGTCACACGGTCTTCCTAGCTCCTTCGAAATTATTTCCTTCGCTCTTGCCCCTGAAAATCCTGGTACATTGTCCTGCAAGTTCTTAAGAACATTTATGTATTCGGCAGATAGTACGTCTGTCCGCGTTGAAACGACTTGTCCAAGTTTCACAAATGTTGGTCCTAGTCTAAGCAAACCATCTGTAATAAAGTTGGCAGCTTCCGTCTTGGCTGCATTTATTTCTTCTTCCGACGCGCCTTTCTTCCTCATCGAACGTGGTTTCAGTGCTTTGAATACGCAGGAAAGAGCAAATTTCCACACTTCTGCATTTCTCCTAATCGCCGAAGAGTTACCCCGCTTCTCCCATCCTTGTTCCAACAACTCTCCCTCCGGTACAGGCTCATTGAACAAACTGTCCTCTTCACTCACATCCACATTCTTATTCCGAAGCGTTTTGATTAAACTGCCTACCACGGTACGCATGCCACTCTTAAATTTCTGTAACGCATTTGGATCCTCACATAATTCAGGATCAATCGAACTACCAGGATTTTCCGGGTCAAGGACACACTCTTCATCAATACCATCCACAACCATATCTTCCATCTCCTTTTCCAACACGGCAAGAAGTGCTTCTGCCTTTTCGTCCATTTCAACCTCTGCCGTCACCGGTGCTGCCGCCTCTTCTGTCTTGGTTTCCACTTCGGGAGCGACCGACATGGCCAACGAGGACGATGAGATTCTCCTCAGTGGCGCATTTCTCACGAAGGCGTTGCTTCCTGGTGTGGAAAGGGTGGTGAGCAGTACGGTTGTGATGGCTGCATTGGATACCCTCATTCTTTTTGAGTGTTACGAATCGTGTTGTTGTTTTTTTCTTTTTTCTTTTTGGGCAATGTACGAGTACACGAGTACATGTACGAGGAGTAGGCGTCAGGTCAGGGATGTTGGTTGAGGTTGAGTTTCTTGATCCATGTCCACGCGAATCTGTAAACCGGTATAATACATGTACGAGGAGTTTGGACGGGAGTTCATTATATCGTATGAGTTATAAGAAAAAATACCTTGAGATAAAACTACGTCAGCAACCGAAGGGCTTCTTATTTTCCTGCAAAAAAAGAGAAAGGAAAAATATGACACATGGGAAAGCGCGCCATATTTTATCTACAGTTTTTATGTCAGTGTATTTTTTTTTATATAAACTGCGAAAGGCAAACATTCGAATGATGATGAAAGAGAAAAGGTACATAGATTTATCCGCTCTACAATCATTGCTCAATAACCTTACCGGCTTTGACAACCAATCCTAAACCTGTAAATTTTTCAACGATAAGTTCACTACAGAAGTATATCTTGAATACCTACCTGGATACACTATCATATCCAACACTATAATTGACCTGGAGGGAGTCAATTTTCCAAAATAACTTTAATTTTCGTCTCACGCATACTTGAAAGTTCTAGAGTGGATTAGATTCACGTACTTCTGAAAGAAGATTATCAAAACGTGTCTCTAGAGTAAATCGCTAGCAGAAACCCCTCCTACGTTGATTGAAATTTGAGGAACAAATTTTCGACGTTGCGGTGCCCTTTCCTCAATGTTTTTATGCTCTCTCTTAGGTTTACCTTTACGGGCATCAACACTCCTTTTATCTTTGACATTGCGAATCCATTCTTTTGGTGGTCTCAAATTTCCCTTTGACCATTCGGATCCCCCATCGACCATAAGTTGATTGAAAGTCTCTTTTGGGACCGCTTTCCGCATATTGTTTATGAACAGATCACCACATTGACCATCTTTACAGCATTCTTGAAACAGTTTCGTCGCCATTATAGTAAGCTTGTCTCCCTTCGGGACAAGATAGTTCATTGCTAAAGGAAAAGATGAGGGATGATTAGGTGCTGACAAAAATTAGAGACCAGACAACAGTAAACCATATTGATACTTTACCTTTTAGTAAAGTTCCATAAGATACAGCATCGGGTTTGCAGTATTGCGATTGTCGTAGTTCATTATAAGTTTTAATCGCAATCAAAAAAGCATCGTTTTTGTCGCCATCGCGAGTGAAAGCACATGCATTGAGAACAGTATTATAAGCGATATTTGATGGTCTTAATGATCTTTGGCCACCCTCATATAAATCAATCATTTTGTGTAGCATTGCCTGGGTTTTGGACGCCTTATTTAAATCGTTGCTTTTGGCCCATGCATCCTTTTGTCGTATGCAAGAAAGTGAGGAAGCGAGTAACGTTAAACTGATGTTCAATAAATCTCACCATTACAGACGAAAACGATATCACATTCGGTGTTGCTTCAATATTGCCTTCGTTCGATGCTTCAATCATGCGATATAAAATCTTTTCAGCACGTTCTACTGACGACGACGAGTCTGACTGTGAACAAATTAGTAATGAGTTAACTCCTCAAGATACTTAAGTTAGGTAAAGAATATTTGTTCATACCTTCACCCATGCGTTAATGCATGAATTGTAACTCCTATCATTAGGCCTAAGACGACGACCACCGAATTCTTTATATCGTGATTCAAGTCTGTTCAAAATATGTTCAGCATGTTGAGCCGACGAGGGATCATCAGAACGAGCCCATGCATTTATACAAACATTGTACGTTATTGTGTCCGGTGCGACGTCTCTATCTCCTTGTGAGGATAAAATTTCCATCCGGTTCAAAAGTTTTTCGCATGTCAATGCAGCTATGGGGCTGTTATTTTTGACATAAGACGACATGACTGAGTTATATGTCAAACTGTTTGGTCTGATTTCGTCTACCCCTTGCGCTGAAAGTTCTGTCATACGATCAAAGATATACTGAATTCTATCAATTGCTTTTGGAGATCCACTTCTTCCCCAGGCATTAATTACTGAAGTGAAAGCAACGGTGTTAGGCTTAACGTCACTTCCTTTCGCTCGCTCCTCTTCCATCTCTTCGAGTAGTTCTTCAGCTCGAAGCGCACACTTCTCTGTGACTTTCTTTCCCTTTGCCCACGCATTAATGCATGTAGCATATGTGACCGTATTCGGAGCAACATTCGGAATGCCAGCTTTGTTCATCTGTTTCATCCACGATAATATTTCATCAGCTCTTCTTGCCGCATTCCTCTCTTTGCTTTGAGCCCAAGCGTTAATTACATTAGTAAATATTATTGTGTTCGGTCTACAAAGCAATTCCTCGTTAAATTGAGTCATATTTTTTAAGGAAGCATGGTCATTGTTTTGAGTAACTTCTGAATACTCAATCATGAGCTTCAGAATGTCCTCTGCTTTACTAGGATTGCCTGCGTTTGCGTAGGCCTTTATTACCGAAGAGAAAGTACGCACACTTGGTTTTAATCCACCTTCATTTGCCTCCTCAATCAGGTTCATTAGCATCTCTTCGGCTCGAAAAGCTTTTTCAGGATTATCTCGATTGCAATTATATGCCAAAGAATCAATTTCAGAGTTAATTGTCACTAATTTGCGTTTATCTGATCGGCGATTTGATCCACTTTTCCCAGCCGATAAACGTTTCCTTTCATCATCAGGAAAATCTAAAAAGTCATCTACATCTCCGAAAATATCTTCGATTGACGATAGCAAACGAAAATGTCGGACAGGAATCAAATACTTCTTTAAGATCACAGGCCGTTTGAGATGTCCGGTAGTTTTTAGGCAACTATGAGAATATGAATTAAAGGCCGATACGCTCACAAACAGCAATGTTCCAAATATCATCCCAAATCTCATGAATGAGATTGTTAATGACGGTGAAGTCATCGCTGTTGTCTCTGACGTTGTTGTAAAAAGTCTTTGACCAAGTACAATTATTCGATCTCCTAAATTACGTAGATCTACTACTTGCACTTGCACGTATCGCGTACATGTGTCATGTGTGTACGAAGAAGAGAAAAAGAAAATGAGGTCACTTCACTCTTCACAGCTCTCTTCACTTTCCCCAACCCCCAACTCCATCTGAGGAGAGAAATGAGGGGTTTTACATTTTGTTCGTACATTGCGAATTTACAAGTGTCACAGATTTTTGATGTTTCAAAAGAGTGAAAATGATAGTGAAAAAGTGAAATAAGAAAGTCTGGAAAAAGACAAGCTGTCCTACCAACGGGGCGATCGGTCTATAACAAAAATCTAAACCAAGAACTCTTAGGCATATCATATGGAAAGATTATGAATGCTTCGAAATTGCGAGTATTAGAGGCTTTATCGGAAGATTATCTTCCCAACGATTACGAAGGTAGCAGTAGTGATGGTGACATAGAATCCAATTTTCTGGTCGGATTGGAATCCCAACAGAAGGAGCTCATGTCGCTCCTCGAAAAAGGTTTAGTAAAGAAGGCGAATGGAATGGGTTTGCTTTGTGGTCCAAGAGGTCATGGGAAGCGCACCTTGCTCAAGTGTTGTCTGAGAAAATTACGTAAGGATCATCCTACAAAAAGTTTTCGAATTATTAAGTTAAATGGTCTGCTCCTTGATAATGGAAACGATACCTTTGCAATGCGTGAAATTGCCGCGCAACTAACCACCGAAAATGATACCACTAATCCATACTTGTCAGCAGCTTCTTCTTCTAAAGAAATAGTATCAGAAGATTATTGGAGTGATAACGAGCTTGGGGTCATTGATAGGTATGAGCTTGATGGCGATGGAGAAGAAGACCAGAAACGCAACTCTGCAGAGGACACGGTCAAAGTGACCCTTCAGGATGGACATAATATTGAAAGAAGGTTGAATATTCAAGAAGTACAAGTCCATGAAGCAGATAAGAGGGATAAAGAAGCGAAGAAGAGAAAAATACAAGAAGGGATTTCCCCATCTTCACGTGCTCGGGGGCGTTTTGAATATCTCGTAGAAAATGAGGAAAATAGAAGAAAAAGCAACGTTTCGTTTCATCTGAACATTGGGTTGGTCACGGATGCAATGAGGCGAGCGAAGATTGATGGAATTCCACTCTTTTTTATTTTGGAGGATCTTGAGGTAGAATTACATTTTTTTCGTAAACTCTAATCGACTAACTCATTGTGGATTTACCTACTTTCACACTAGGTGTTTGCAGATAGAAAGAATTTTAGACAGCTCTTATTGTATCATTTGATGGATAAAATTGCTTCTCATGACACGTTGCTGGTATTATTAGGTAAGTAATTGGCACAATATTAATTTTCAAATCATAAGCACTTAAAGTGATAATGAATATATCAGGAATCACAAGCAGGCAAACAATTGCACAGATGCTTGAAAAACGTCTTCGTTCTAGATTTTCAACTGTAACATTGCATTTTTCACGTTATACCTTTGATGCATTGAAATCAATATTGATTGGAAAATTTCTATCAAAGGGTAGAAACATCTACGCTACAAACTTGGCAAAATTTTTTGAGGATAGAGAGTCGCCAGTACACAAGCTTTTGAAGCGATCGCTAATGTTAGATAGAGATATACGCTGGTTTACAGGCGTGCTAAGCATGTCATTATTAATGTTGGATAGTGACTCGAAGCAATCAATGGAAAGATCCATTTTCGAATCGTTATTGAGTTTCGGAGTAGACGTTACAGCCGGGCTTTCGTCGACAGAAATTGAAGAGCTTGATGAAGAACACTTGACGGGCGATAAACGAATACTTGCCCTAAAGAATCTGTCAAGACTTCAACTCGCAGTCCTAATTTCCGCTAAGCGTTTGATGATGAGAGATTCTCAAAAAGTTAAAGATAGAGATGAAATCACTCCCCTCACCTTCACTAAAATCAAACTTGAGTATGATACATTTGTAACAAGAGAAAGTTTTGGGACCAATATATTTACGTCTGAAATGCTTTTCAAAGGATTTTGTCAACTTATTGATGACGAAGTGTTCGTAATAAGATCTGACCATACGGGCAATGGTTTTTTCCAACATCGATATATTTCTACAAAAAATCGAAGTCAAAAATCTTTCCAAGATGTCCCTGTTTACTTATGCCACGAGTTTGAACTTGAGCTGCATGCTGCGTTGGCAGCACGGCAATTAAAATGCAGTACTTCCCTTCGAAACTGGGGTTTGAAGTCGGATTAAGCGATCATTAAGTCGTTTTAGGAATGAAATGATTACTTTATCGTTTCATGTGTTCCGGAAACGCCTGCGACTTTTTGTTTCTTTCACCTTCTGACGATGTTTATAGAGTGGGAGTGGGCATTATTATCATACTGAGGTTTCTGCTCATTCATAAGTCCTGCATCTTATAACTTCGTATGATACAATAACTGATTACCTACATAATTTCTTATTGGAATCTATTCCGTTGTTCTGAACACCATGTTGAAAAACACTCCACGCATTTGTCATTTGGTATTACTTTTAACAACGGGTTATGGAAGAAGTGTTTAGTTAGATGATGTAGATACTCCGAAGATGAACTCGAGGCTGCGCAGAATTGTACTTGGCAGTATGCTGAGTGCAGTTGATGATATTTCCATGTTTTATGAATTATGAATATCATTGTAGCACGAATTTTGCCGCCGTATACAATTCTGTCACTGTTAATTCTAATACCTATCTGTAGCCATGAGTGCGCCTTCACTAGATATACATTTGTACTACACTAGAGAAATAGGAGATAGCTGCAACCCTTTAGCATACAGGTAGCACATTGGCAGCACTTTTTGCGAAATTTTGTAACTTCACTTCTAGAAACTTGATTTCCACCATTCCAAGTACCCCAACCTCCTTACCATAGTAGAAAATGAGACATTTTGGAATAACCATTATTTAGCTCTACGTAATTTCCTACGAGAAAATTAGGTCAAATAGGGAATGATCCTTGGAGTGATGAACTATGTTCCTTGGACGAGTCTGATTCGTCATACAAAAGTATTATACTTTGTCTTTGTTGAGAAAGTGTCAAATAGCTGGTAGCTTGTTTCTATCATGAGATACAGAGCCTTGAAAACGCCATATTTTGCAAAATACGTTCAAAAAATACCATTCTAAGAGCACAATCCTTTCAGATCAAATGTAAATGATCTATTTGTTTATTTATAGGTTATAGTATAAACGAATTGGTGAGAAATAGCTCAACAGTCAACCATCGAATTTCATTTTGATTTTGTACCGTTTCCGTTAATTATTTCTGTTGGGATAATACTTTCCTCAACGCGAGACCGAGTGTTTCATGCCCTCCTCATATCACGTACTTCACTTTGGAATACATCGTCAATTGAAAATAGGTCGCCGTCATCTGAAAAATAGTCTTTGCATGAGTTACCATCTGTTGCATCAAAATCAGACCCGTCAGATGCAAAATCACCAATACAAAATTCCATCAGCTAAAAAAAATTCAAGGTACCGATGTGTTCTCTTGTGTTAGGAAAAGTGAAGGTGGGTGTTGGCTCTTGTTTTGCTTGTTCGAGAGTATTGATAAGTGCACCAACACTTTAATGAGTGGGAGTTGTTTTTCAGATTATCGCCAAAAATATTTTCAACTATGTTCGCATATGTTCATATTCCTAAAGCCCTATCCAGCAGTAAGTAGTTTCATTAATGTTCGAATGAATATCGAGAGGTTAGAGGAACGAGTCGATGCATTAGAGGTTCCAGGATCCCTGCGAGCCATATGTCGAATCAATTGCGTTGGGAAGGAGGTGCATGACTTGGACTTCTGAAGAGTTGATAATTAGTAAGAGACTTTATTAATAAATGTCAAGCAATATTTGAAGATCCGAGCAGAGTTCCAAGTACCATCGATTTAGCCGAATGACTAACACAATCACTGACCTTGTTTACATGAAAGATCAGTACGATTGTAGAGATGTGAAATTAGGCGTAATACATGACAATAAAGATGAAAGTTGTTACTAGGAGTCGGTACCTCGGCGGTCTCATTTGATCCCTTAACACTAAGATCCGACTGGCTAAGGGAGAAAACCAGATTTTCGGAGAAGGCGGTAAAGACAATGGATACTGCAAGAAATTCCCTCAGACAGCTTACGTTGCGATGAAAACACCCCTCCAAATGGAGTGGCAATATGTTCTTCGTACAGTAAGTGACGCAGTGAAATTCTTTGACGGAGTTGAAGAGGCAATGGTATCAGAGTTTCTACCCTCTCTTTTCGGTGTTGAAGAAGATATCACATGCAAATATCGAAAGTTAGCAGAGCTATCAGTTAGACAAGGCGATTTAAATCTAACCAATCCAACATCCAATGCTACAGAGTGTTATAAGTCGAGCACCCTTTACTGCTCCCACCTCTTGTCCGCCCTACGCGGTCGAGTTCAATACAGTCCAATTGACAATCTTGAATGCCAATGCGAGGTTATGCCAGAATATTGGAGTCATATGGAGGTAGCCTACAAAGCGAAGTTCAAGTCCGAAGTCGATCGGTTCCCTCAGGATACTCAACGTACCTTGAAACGAGCGAAGAAAACAGGGCGCTGGCTCAGCGTCATGTCTTCGCACGTTGGCGGAACAATCCTACGACAGAGATCTCCGATATGCACGCGTACCTTCAAATCTACCAATTATTTACAACGGTTGTGGCGAGTCTAAGAAGTTTGATGTGAATCACGCCCCTGATTGCAAAACGAGTGGATTAGTCACAGCTCGACACGACGAAATTCGTGACGAGCTCAGAGATCTACTAGAACATGTGTTTAATCCATCCCATATCCGATGAGAACCTATTTTAATCCATCTCCGATGCGTGCCAATGGTACCAAAGCGCATATGCCAAGTGATTAATTCTCGCCCAACTTTGTGAATGCTGATCGCGGTGATCTATTGATTCGTGGCTTTTGGGAGGGATCGACTGATACCATTATTGATCTTCGCGTAACGAATCTTGACAGCAAGTCTTATAAGAATTTGCCACCCAAGAAGGCTCTGGAACGACAAGAGAAAGAGAAGAAATAGAAATATTGCAAGCCCTGCGAGAACCAACGTCGCCATTACACACCGTTCGGGGTATCGATGGAAGGAATGTACGGATTCGAAACCCGAGCATTTTTCAATAGGCTTGCAAAGTTGCTTGCAGAAGAATGGGAGAAGCCCTATTCAACAGTAAGGGGTTTCATCAATCCTCGAATGAGTATCGCTCTAGTTAGAGCAACGAATCGATGCATATTTCAGGATCCCCGCGAGCCATATGTCGAATCGTTTTCGTTGGGAAGGAGGTGCAGGACTGGGACTTCTTAAACGTGATAATTAGTTAGAGACTTTGGTTGTCAAGCAATATTTGAAGATTCGAGTAGAGTTTCCAATACAATCGAATTAGCCGAATGACTAAGATGATAACAAGCGTAATACAAAACAACTAAGACCGAATTATTTAGATTCCAATTAACATTTTGAAGCATGTTAGGTAAGCTATTTGTATTTGTTTAACATTTGTCACTCTTTGTTGATTCACTCTTGCGCTTTCTATTTGTTGATTAGGATCAAAACTTATTTCTACTGTATCCCCTTTGCCGTGCATGTCTTCATCGCTGACATTCTGGTAGTTATTCCATCTCGTATCTGTCAAGGGTAGCTCTAACTCTTTAACTTCATCGTCTTTCATCATTTCTATTATCTTATGGAACCCTCGGCGCTTAACTCTGAAACACTAAAGTAAGAAGCGCCAGGTTTTCGATCCTTTCATTCAATCTTTACCTACTGCGCCAGGGTTTTACTCCTTTCGACGTTTTTATAAGTAAAATTTCTGTTCAAATTGACCCCAAAATGACGGAGTTATCATATCATCAGAAGACATCGACCATGTTTTTCGAACTCCAGATTATTCGCTTTCTGCGTAGAAATTTCACCCATCCAAAATTCGCTTAAATTAAACACCCTATTCGGCGCTTATCTCGTTTTGGTTCTGAAAGGTTTAAATTACATATTTATTATGTAAAAGTTGCTGAGCGATTTTCGAATCGAAGTTTCTTTGATGGGGAAGCTCTTGGTTTGTTGTCCAAGTGGTACAAGCAACGTTTCCTTTGTGAAATTTACCCTATCGCCTTTTTTTAAAGTCCAATGTACCGGGATCTTGCTGTAAGTTGATATTATCAAAAAGAATAGATAATTAGACAAATTGTCGTCATCGCTATGAAGTGGAAGTTCATTCGGAGTGATTTTGTGCAAGTTGCACAAGACATTCGTGCATACTCTCAATGCGATTTTACAGTTAGCCAGTTTGAAATGTCACCGTCTAACCTTTGGAAAAATACTATTAACTACTTCATAACAGCAAGAACCTTTGTCGGCTATATCTTCAGCTTGATAGGATGTGGTGCGCCAGTGGAAGCTCTATTTTCTTCTCTATCATATTCAAAGCCAAGTGACAATCTCAAGATTATAGGAAGTGTGCGAAAGTATTTGAAGGGGGGAGAGACAAAAAAGTCGGACAAGCGAACCCGTGATGCAACCAACGGAGTGAACCCAAACTTAGATGACGAGTTGTTTCCAGCTTCCTACAGTATAATGACAATGTGGAAGAGTTTGATTTTGTTGAAGCATTTGATCAAGTTATCTTGAAGGACGACGAATTTGGTGATACATCAGATTTGCAACTTGTTCTCAGTAGTAACAACTATCTTATCGATGGATTGTTTGATACGAATGCCTTAAATGTTATACGTCTCATTAGGGGTTTGACGATATTGGCCGATAAGAGTGGGTTATTTTGTTCTCAGATGACGCAAATGTCCGTTTGAGCCAATCAAAATCGCCGATTCAACACCGTATTCGGCGCTTAATTTTTGGTTCTGAAAGCATTAAATTACCTTGGAAAAGAGCACAAGACCCGACATATCCTATTCAACGCATCAGTGTGCGATGTTAGTCGAGAATCCGAAGAATGTACACTCGAAGGCAATACGGCAAATAGTTCGATGCCTCCTTGGGATGAGGAATAAAGAATTGGTATTAAGACCAAATGAAAGAAAAGGACTGCTAAAAATAAACTATTTAGATATAATTAATACCTTAAACTTCTTCTTCTGAAATTGTTTTAAAATCGCCAAAAAGCTTAGTTCGCCGAACTTGCTCGTAGTTCTCTGTTAGCGATCCATTTGTGAGTCGTGCCTGACCAAAAGGTCATTGCGTTATCATAGATGTTCTAACACAAGAAGCTGTCTGTCACATTACTTATTAAAAGGAAACTTTATTTCATCAATTCACTGTTTGTGCTGGTCGAGTTTGGTAAGTCTATTATTTTTTTCTGAATTGTTTAAATTTTGTGCCAACGAGTGGTTTCGTCATGTAATCAGTAACTATCTTTCCAGTCGGACAGTATTTCAATTATGTTTTGTTTCGCTCAATTAAATCTGTCACGTAATTTTTTTTATTTTCAAACGTCTTGTTCTCTTTCTTGAACTCCATTTTCTATTTAATCCTAGTTTTATACTTTTAGAAAACGCTAGTTAGTATGTATAATACTCGATGCTTCGCATCAATATAATAAGTGTTTTGGACTCGTCAATTGTTTATTATTTTATAATTACGATCTGGCTAGATCAAAAATAGCATTGTTAGCTTTGTACCGACTTTACCGCTAACTTTACTTCTCCGTACTATGTCCGGGTATGACTCTTTTCTGTCAATTTTCTCGCCAACACATTTCTTGACTTCTTAGAAATTCCAACACGCTCCTTAGACACATATTCCTTATCTTGAAGCCCGGCCTCAATGAATCCGTGAGGGCCGGGCTTCCTGACGATTGCATAATTGAATCTGAGCAGCCAATACCAAAAATACCTCAACCGTTCACAAACTCATCCAAGAGCATAAAAGTCAATAAAAAAGAAACTACATGTAAAACATTCCGGATTCGATTAGTATTTGAGCCAGTCCTTAGCGCACGGCGGAAACGAGGATAAGAAGATGGCAGAGAAGCGCTACGAACTAATGGTGAAGGAAGATAATCGGAAGGAGATGAAGGCGACAATGTTCCAATACGAAAA